>OHRW01000480.1_pt1 | contig 21002 bp, 20 predicted proteins | sample 1578541 | NCBI WGS metagenome assembly OHRW01 (sample SAMEA3879519, study PRJEB24766) | human gut metagenome | biome: human-associated habitat; feature: feces | place: USA | collected 1985/1987 | reverse complement strand
TAAACGAATGGATGTTCGATATCGCATTGGTTTATAATATAATAATGCAACATTATATCACAAGAAATACAAGAAAGTAGCAGAATACAGGTAAAGATAATTATGAAAATACCAGAAAAGGCAACGAAGGAACAGACAGAGGCAATAACACAGACAGAAGGCAACATAAGGGTTGCGTCAGTTCCAGGTTCGGGAAAAACATTTGTACTTACATATAGAATAGCATATCTCATAACAGAACTGTTTGTTGAGCCATCATCTATTGTGGCGCTTACATTTACAAACAAGGCGGCTTCGCAGATGAAGCACAGATTAAGGAATATTGTTGGTGATAACGCCAACTGTTTTACAGGAACATTTCACGGATATTGTAACATGTTTCTTAAAGAGGAGATTCACAGGCTGACATTTCCTAAGACATTCACGATTCTTGATAAGAAGGCAGAGCTGGAGATGATTAAGGACGTGGCAGAGGATATGGGAATATCGCTCAAAGACAATACTGCGAAGAAGATAATGAGTGATATAGACATAACCAAGCAGGATATGTCCTATGTTGAGCTTATGGCAGGCGTTGATAAGACAGAGCTTAAAAGAAGGGCTTCCAGCGAGAAAAATGTGGATAAAAAGGTTTTCTATAATTATCTTAAAAGACAGTGTGACAATTATGCTCTGGACTTTGAAGACCTTATTAATTTCACTTTATATATTTTAAACAGGAATGAAGATGTGCGGATTCGCTGGCAGGAAAAGTGCCAGTATGTACTGTGCGACGAGTATCAGGATGTCAATATGAAACAGGACATGCTGCTTCACATTCTAAGTGGATTGTATCAGAATCTGTTTGTGGTAGGTGATGACGACCAGAATATATATACATGGCGCGGTTCTGACCCTGAATACATGATTAATTTTGACAAAACACATGAAAATGTGCAGGATTATTCACTTACTGAGAATTTCAGGAGTACTCCTCAGATTGTAAATGTGGCTAAGTCACTTATATCCGCTAATCAGAACAGGCTTGAAAAGCAGATGATTTCTAACAGACCAGATGGTAATAAGCCGGTATTTAATGCACCTGACACCGAGGAGAATGAGTCTTTGTGGATAGCGGATACTATTCTTAATAATGTCGCTAAGAACATGAAGTACAGCGACCATACTATATTGGTGCGGGCTGCTTCACAGACAAGGTCGTTAGAGGAAGCATTTATAAAAAGAAAAGTTCCTTACAAGATACTAAGCGGTGCGAAATTCTATGAAAGCGAAGAGATAAGAACGGTGCTTTCATACATGAGAATGGTGTACAGCCTTACGGACATGGATTTTCTGTATACTATATCCAGACCGAGAAGGGGCTTTGGTAAGAAGTCTGTTGAGAAGCTTAAAAATGCAGCGGCACAGAACAACTGCAGTCTTTTCAAGGCACTTGGAAAGCAGATTGAAAATGGCGATATAACACAGAAAAATGTTATAGAATATTACAATGCAATCAGTGAATTGCATGATACATATGTTGCTTATACCTGTACTGATATAGTAAACAAATGTCTTGATATGGGATATCGTCAGGCATTGGAGCAGGATATCGACCAGACCAGACTTGATAATGTGTCAGAGCTTATCAGGACTATTACGGCATTGGAGGAAGATAATCAGGAAAAGGTTGAGCTGGCTGATCTGTTAAGCCATTTTGCATTATTTTCAGCGCAAGATGAGGACGGAGAGTATAATGTTGTAAAAGTAATGACAATTCATACAGCAAAAGGACTTGAATTTGATACAGTATTTGTACCAGGACTCGTTGAAGGACAGTTTCCAAGCAGCAGGCTTCGTAATGAAGACGAATATGAAGAGGAAAGAAGATTGTTGTATGTTGCGATGACGAGGGCTAAGAATATGCTTTACCTCAGCACTTATAGAAAGAAAGACGGGCGTTTTGGCGCAAGACCATCAGCATTTTTAAGTGACATCGATACTAATCTTCTTGACTGTATCAACAACAGCAGAGTATTAATCAGAGGTGTGACTGAGCAGATGCTGCCAAAGGCCGTATTTGAGGTTGGAGATAAAGTCAGACATAAAGTATTTGGAACTGGCGAGATTGTTAAGGTCGATAAGGTTACGCAGACATATGAAATCCAGTTTGAGAATATCAGGGGAACAAGAAGACTGATGTTTAGGGCAGAGCTGGGAAATGTTGAAAATTAAAGCAGGTTAGTAGGACTAGTTTTATTAGTGTCACTGGAATCATTAAGCCCAGTTGCAATAATGGTTATAAGGGAATTTTTATTATCCTCAAGTTGTTCTTTAGAAGAAACGGTACCCCATATGATTTTAGAGTCAGGAGTTGTATAAATATTGTGTACAGTATCTTCATGATATGGCAAAAAAATATGGATATGTGATTATTGTTAGCTGCATACAATGAAGGTGTTGACAGCTGCTGGATTAACTTCTTTAATCCTGATGAACTGGCAAAAGCTTTTAATTTACCAGAAGATGAGGAAATATTAATGCTTCTTGATCTTGGTGTTGCTGACAAAACAACTACTCCTCTCCCTAATCATAACAGCAGAAAAGCATTAACAGAGACAGTATCGTTTATTTAAAATTACATAATAGATGCACTTATAATTATAATAATGCGGATAATTTCTTAGGCATTACACCGTTTGTTTTCTGTATATGGATTAGAATAAATTATATTTAAGTGGCTAATATATAGAATAATAAAATGTTACTCCCATTTCTCTTGTCTTTCTCCCAAAATATATTATAATTGGGAGAAAGAAGTGACATTTGGGAGAAAGGAGTACCTGATGCTTTTCAAAACAGGATGCCTTACTTTCATGTCCCAGCCTTGGCAGCTCCTCTGTTGAATCTGCGCTTAAAAAACTTGTAGAAGAAGGAGCTATTATTAAAACAGGAGCCGGACGCAAAACCATGTATATGAGAAACATCAATTAATACATTTATTATATTCTTGCGTTTAGTTTATATCCATGATAACTTCATATTATATCAGTAATTCCTATTTATTCTCTTGTTGAAAGGATTGACAATAGGTTTTTCACCTGCGGCAACTACTTTTGGAATTGTGTTAAATGTGATATTCTATATGTATTGTAGCAGAAAAACTAAAAATAATTATTAAAGGATTTCGTATGAAAGAAAATAAAAAGAAGCTTACACAGCTTTTTCAGATATTTACAACATTTATGAAAATAGGCATATTTACTTTTGGTGGTGGTTATGCGATGATTCCGCTTATTCAAAGAGAAACTGTTGTTAAAAGAAAATGGGTCGATGATGATGATATACTTGATATTGTAGCTATAGCAGAGAGTACGCCAGGTCCTATAGCGATAAATGCATCAACCTTTGTAGGATATCGTGTAGGTGGTTTTTTTGGAGCAGTTGTAGGAACTGTTGGCATGGTACTTCCATCATTTATAATAATACTTGCGATTTCTTTTGTGTTAAACAGCTTTCAGGATGTACAGGCAGTAAAGTATGCATTTAGTGGAATAAGGGCAGGTGTACTTGCACTTATAATAAGGGCTTTATGGCTTATGTATAAGAATGTTGAGAAGTGTGCGGTGTCATATATTGTTATGGCTGCGGCATTTATTTTGAGTGCATTTACATCTGTTAATGTAATAATTGTTATAGCTGGCTGTGCATTATTTGGTCTGATCACAGCTTATATAAATACCAAAAAGAAATGATTATGATTAAATATCAGGAAAGAAGCAGTGTATGATATATATAAGATTATTGTGGACATTTTTTAAGATAGGTGCCTTCACCTTCGGAGGAGGTTATGCGATGCTTCCTCTAGTAGAGAGCGAAGTTGTGGCACATGGCTGGATGAGTGAACAGGATATTATTAACTTTATAGCAGTTAGTGAAAGCACTCCTGGTTCCTTTGCAGTCAATGTGGCAACCTATGTAGGTGAAGAGGTTGCTGGTGTTGCAGGTTCTGTGTGTGCAACACTTGGCGTTGTACTGCCATCATTTATAATAATACTCATAATAGCCGGCTGCTATAAAAGGTTTAAGAATAGTGGTGTTGTAAAGGGCTGTATGAGTGGTCTTAAGCCTGCAGTTGTCGGACTTATAGGAGCTTCGGTTATATCAGTTGGCAGGCAGGTATTTATTCCAGAGGGATTTACATTAGAGGTTTTTAAAACATCTGGTACATATGTTTCTATAGGAATACTTGCACTTGCACTGATATTGTCGTTTAAGAAGGTTCATCCGGTTATAATAATTGTTCTAAGTGCAATACTTGGCATAGCTGCAGGGTATATTGCAGCCTGAATTTCGTCAGGTATATTGCAGTCTAAATGTTTGAAAAGAACTATGACATATGATAGAATTTCTTCTATATATTAAACAGATATAGAACAATCATAGTTAATGGATATGACAGATATTTTATGGTCATATATGGAGGAAAATATAATATGTCATTTACACATTTACACGTTCATACGGAGTATTCGCTGTTAGATGGTTCAAGTAAAATTAAAGAGATAACTAAGCGTGCTGCAGAGCTTGGCATGGATAGTCTTGCAATAACTGATCACGGAGTTATGTATGGTGTCATAGATTTCTATAAGGCAGCTAAGGAGGCAGGGATTAAGCCTGTTCTTGGATGTGAGGTGTATGTAGCCCCTGGCTCAAGATTCGATAAGGAAGCAGGGACGGGTGAGGATAAGTATAACCATCTTGTGCTGCTTGCTGAGAATAATACTGGTTATCAGAATCTGATGAAGATAGTCTCAAGAGGTTTCACGGAAGGTTTTTACTATAAGCCAAGAGTTGATAAAGAGCTTCTTAGGGAATTCCACGAAGGAATCATAGCCACTAGTGCCTGTCTTGCAGGTGAAGTGCAAAGATACTTAGCAAGAGGCATGTATGAAGAAGCTAAGAGGGTGGCACTTTATTATCAGGATATATTTGGGAAGGATAATTTCTTTCTTGAACTGCAGGATCATGGTATAGCTGAGCAGCATTATGTTAATCCACAGCTTCTTAGAATGTCAGAGGAAACAGGGATAGAGCTTATATGCACTAATGATGTGCATTATACATATGCAGATGATGCTGATGCACATGATATTCTGCTGTGTATACAGACGGGTAAGAAGGTCACTGATGAGAACAGGATGCGTTATACAGGTGGACAGTATTATCTTAAATCACCTGAGGAGATGGCAGAATTGTTTAAGTATGCACCGCAGGCACTGGCTAATACTGAAAAGATAGCAAAAAGATGTAACGTCGAGATTGAATTCGGTGTGACAAAGCTTCCAAGATTTGCTGTGCCAGAAGGCTTTACATCATGGACTTATCTTAATTATCTGTGTTATGAAGGACTTAAGAAAAGATATCCTGAGCAGGCAGCAGATATATCTGTTGAAGAGTTTGTAAGGCTTGCAAAGGAGGAGTCCGTAGAAGACAGAAAAGATGTTGTTATAAAGATAGCAGAGGATACTAATAACATATTCCAAAGACTTGCTTATGAACTTTCAGTTATCTATTCTATGGGATATGTGGATTATTTTCTTATCGTGTGGGATTATATCAATTTCGCCAAAAGACATGATATTCCGGTAGGACCAGGAAGAGGCTCTGCGGCAGGAAGTATAGTATCATATTGTCTTGAGATAACTGACCTTGATCCTATTAAATATAGTCTTATTTTTGAACGTTTCCTTAATCCGGAGCGAGTATCCATGCCCGATATTGATGTGGATTTCTGTTATGAAAGAAGACAGGAGGTCATAGATTATGTCGTAGAAAAATATGGCAAGGATTGTGTTTCACAGATAGTTACATTTGGTACTATGGCGGCAAGAGCCGTTATAAAGGATGTAGGAAGAGTACTGGATCTGCCTTATGCCATGGTTGATAACATAGCAAAGATGGTGCCAAGAGAGATAGGCATAACTATAGATAAGGCACTTGCAGAGAATCCGGATCTTAAAAGTGAATACGAAAACAATGAAGTGGTAAAGGACCTTATAGATAAGAGTAAAAGGCTTGAAGGTCTTCCAAGACATGCTTCTATGCATGCAGCGGGTGTTCTTATCTGTGGAAAGCCAGTTGAGGATTATGTTCCGCTTTCAACAGGTTCAGATGGTGCAGTTGTTGCCCAGTTTGTCATGACAACACTTGAAGAACTGGGGCTTCTTAAGATGGATTTCTTAGGGTTAAGAACTCTTACTGTGATAAAAGATGCAGAGAATCTTATAAAAAAACATAATAAAGGCTTCTCTATCCACAATATTGATTACTCCGACAAGGGCGTTTTTGATGCCATCAGTACTGGTAAATGTGACGGTATATTCCAGCTTGAAAGTGCTGGCATGAAGTCGTTTATGAAGGAATTAAAACCAAGATCGTTAGAAGACCTTATAGCCGGGATTTCACTGTACAGACCGGGTCCTATGGACTTTATTCCACAGTACATTAAGGGAAAGAACAACCAGGATAGTGTAACATATGCGTGTCCACAGCTTGAGGCTATACTTAAACCAACATATGGCTGTATTGTATATCAGGAACAGGTTATGCAGATAGTACGTGATCTGGCTGGATATTCCTGGGGACGAAGTGACCTGGTAAGGCGTGCCATGTCTAAGAAAAAGGCTTATGTTATGGAGCAGGAGCGCAAGAATTTTATATACGGCAATCCAGATGAAGGTGTTAAGGGCTGTGTTAACAATGGCATAGATGAGAAGGTGGCTGGAAAAATATATGATGATATGATTGACTTCGCCAAGTATGCCTTCAATAAGTCACATGCTGCGTGTTATGCTGTTGTATCATTCCAGACAGCCTATCTTAAGACATATTATCCTGTTGAATTCATGGCAGCCCTTATGACCTCGGTTATTGATAATACATCAAAGGTTGCAGGATATATATATGCATGTAAACAGATGAATATAGGTATTCTTCCACCGGATGTTAACGAGTCACAGATGGAGTTTACAGTAGAAAACGGAAAGATAAGATTTGCAATGGCTGCAATCAAGTCACTTGGAAGACCTACTATACAGGCTATCCTAAAGGAACGCGGGGAAAATGGCAGCTTTATATCTATGCAGGATTTTGTGACAAGGATGTCACATGCACTTAACAAGCGTGCGATAGAGAATTTCGTTAAGGCAGGTGCATTTGATACATTTGGACATACAAGAAAATCCATGATGATAGTCTCAGAAAGCATGCTTGACAGCGCAATAAAGCATAACAAGGATTCCATGACAGGACAGATGTCGCTTTTTGATTTTGCAGCCGAAGAGGATAAGAAAGCTTTCGAGATAAGAATTCCAGATGTTGCAGAGTACACAAAGGAAGAGCTTTTAGGTTACGAAAAGGAGATTCTGGGTGTGTATGTAAGTGGACATCCACTTGATGAATATACAGGTATGGTCAACAAATATATAACCAATGTTTCATCTGATTTTGAAGTGGATGATGAACTTGGTGAGACAAAGGCAAGAGATGGTGCTATAGCAACTATAGGTGGATTGATAACCGAAAAGACTATTAAGACAACAAAGAAAGGACAGCTGATGGCTTTCCTTACAGTAGAAGATGTTGTTGGAACAGTTGAGGTGGTGGTATTTCCTAACAGCTTTACAGCAAACCGTGTTGTTATAGACCATGCTGAAAAGGTTTTTGTTACTGGAAAGGTACAGGCCAATGTTGATGAAAATGCCAAGCTTATATGTGATAAGGTTGTGGATTTTGCCAGTATTCCAAGAAAATTGTGGATAAGGTTTGCCAGTCTGTCAGATTATGAGGATAAGAAGGATGAATTATATGGAATATTATATAATTCTGATGGAAAGGATACAGTGGTTATATACTGTACTAAAGAAAACAAAAGGCTTACACTTCCAGCGAGTCGCACTATAAGGGTGGATTCTGAACTTATACAGAAGCTTCAGGCGATGTATGGTGAGAAGAATGTGACTACAACGTAAAATATGATAAATTTTTTGTAAAACAATATATTATTTTTCAATTTTGTGGTACTATTAATGACAGTGATATTAAAATATTAAAAGGACAATATATCTTTTACGGTAAAAGGTCATAGACTTTAGATGAAAGGGGAAATATATATGGCTAAAGAAATTAAGACAATCGGTGTGTTAACAAGCGGTGGCGATGCCCCTGGTATGAATCCTGCGATAAGAGCTGTCGTAAGAACAGCTATCAACAAAGGACTTAAGGTAAAAGGAATACAGAAGGGTTACAATGGTCTTATCAATGATGAGATTATAGATATGGATAAAAAAAGTGTATCAGATATCATACAGAGAGGTGGTACAGTTCTTTATACAGCCAGGTGTCTGGAGTTCATGACAGAAGAAGGACAGAAGAAGGCAGCAGAGGTATGTAAGAAGCATGGTATTGATGGCATGGTAGTTATCGGTGGTGATGGTTCATTCAGAGGTGCACAGAAGCTTGCAGATGCAGGTGTTAACACGATTGGACTTCCGGGAACTATTGACCTTGATATTGCATGTACAGATTATACTATCGGATTCGATACAGCAGTCAATACAGCTATGCAGGCTATAGACAAGATAAGAGATACTTCTACATCACATGAAAGATGCAGTATTATCGAGGTTATGGGACGTAATGCAGGCTATATTGCACTTTGGTGTGGTATTGCGAATGGTGCAGAGGATATTCTTCTCCCAGAAAGATATAACGGAGACGAGCAGGCTATTATTAACCATATTATTGATGGCAGAAAGAAAGGCAAGAAGCATCATCTTATTATCAATGCTGAGGGTATCGGACACTCAACAGGCATGGCAAGAAGAATCGAAGCAGCAACAGGTATAGAAACAAGGGCAACTATTCTTGGCTACATGCAGAGAGGTGGTTCACCTACATGTAAGGACAGAATGTATGCATCTATTATGGGTTCGTATGCAGTTGACCTTTTAGTTGCAGGAAAGAGTAACCGACTTGTAGCTTATAAGAATGGTAAGTTTGTTGATTATGAGATGAGGCACTTGCTATGACTAAGGATATAAGTGAATATGAGTTTAATATAAGTTCTATGCTTTCTAATTAAGCGTGGTTGGTGTTTATGCAGCTTTTATATTAATCAGCTTTATTAAATCAGTATTACTAATTCAGTATTATTAATTCAGTTTTATTTATCCGGACGGGTATCTGTGGATGACAGGTATCCGTCTTTTATTAGTTATCGCCATTCAGAATTGCTGCATTGCTATGCAATTCATGCCATTTTATTCCGTTTTCGGTGTTTATCGTGTCTTAAATAAAAAGTTTTTTCTGCAAGCAGAAACGTAAATAAAAATTACAATAACTATTGCTTGCTGGATTGTTATTAGTTTAGTATTATGGAATTACATTTTAGAATTTAGGAAAGGAAAAGCTGGTAATTAATTAGATATAATTACTGGCTGCTAAAATAGAATGATTACAAGTACAAGCAGTTCACAGGTTAAGCATATAGTTAATCTGCAGAAGAAGTCAAAGTTAAGAAAAGAAGAAAAACAGTTTGTTGTTGAGGGAATAAAGATGGTGTCAGAAGCACCTAAAGACAGACTTGTTAAGGTATATGTTTCTGAGACATTTAAGGCCGATAATGAGGAATTCCTTAAAAAGATGAATTATGAAGCATTAGGAAAAGACATTCTTGAGGATGTGTCAGATAATGTGTTTATCCGTATGTCAGACACACAGACACCACAGGGAATAATGGCTGTTGTTAAGATGTCAGAGATTACTATTGAAGATCTGTTTGGAAGAGATATGCATATAAACAGCAATACAATACAGCCATTATTGCTTATACTAGAGAATCTTCAGGATCCTGGAAATCTTGGTACAATAATAAGAATGGCAGAGGGAGCTGGTGTTACAGGTGTTATTATGAGCTGTAACACAGTAGATATATATAATCCAAAAACTATACGTTCAACTATGGGTTCGTTGTACCGTGTGCCGGTTATATATGTGGATGATATATGTGAAGCTGTAGAAGAATGTAAGCAGAAAGGTATCAGGGTGTATGCTGCCCATCTTAAGGGGACTGATAATTATAATGTAAAGGATTATACACAGCCAACTGCATTTATGATTGGCAATGAAGGAAATGGGCTTACAGATAAGCTCACAGATAAAGCAGATGAGCTAGTAAGGATTCCTATGCAGGGGAAAGTAGAATCGCTAAATGCAGCAATAGCATGTACGATATTAACATATGAGGCTGTAAGACAGAGATTATAATTATTACAGCTATATAACATGATACCAAGGGCAAAATGTCTAAACCCACATGAGCTTGCTCATAGATGGGTGACAACTTAATAAATATTTTATATTTATAAAATGGATAATGTTGCCTTTAAACCGCAGAAGTATGCACTTCTGCGGTTTTTTGTAACAAATTTGACAAAACGGCTTAACTTTGCTATTATACTTTCGTAACAAAATGTAACAATTCTGTAACATTTTGTAGGCGCATTTAACAACTTGTGCCGGAAAGGGAAAAACTTTATGAAACTTAGAAGTAGCAAAGCTGCTTGTTGTTTAGGTGCTACGCTGGTAGTGATGATGATGCCGGTGCTTCCTAAAGTAACAGACGCGAAACCTACCTATGAGCAACACGAAAGTACAATTACTGATACCGAGATCAGAGTTGCATCATACGCAGCCAATGTTGAAGAAACAGTATTAACAGTACAGGAAGAAACAAAAGGCCAGATGCATGACAAAGCGCTTGCGATTACAGATCCTTATCTTGATGTATATCAGGGTATGGATTCAGATTCAGAGGTTGTCGGAAGACTTTACAAGAACACAGAAGTAGATGTGTTACAGATAAGTGAAGGATGGACAAAGATAAGCTCTGGTAATTGTGAAGGTTATACTAAAACGGCAGCTCTCCTGTTTGGTCAGGAAGCAGAAGCGATTACAGCTTCTATAAGTGAGGAAGATATTCTTACAGGATATACACTTGAAGAAGCTGAGGCTATGGAAGCAGAAGCCGAAGCAGCAAGAATAGCTGAAGAAGAAAGAATCGCAGCCGAGGCTGAGGCAGCAAGAAAAGCTGAGGAGGCCAGAGTACAGTCGATTATATCAAACACTATATCTGGATCAGATATAACATATAATCCTACGATGAGCGTGAGTGATGAAGAATTATATCTTCTTGCATGTATCATTGACTGGGAAGCTAACAGCGAGTCATACGAAGGTAAGCTTGCAGTAGCTAATGTGGTATTAAACAGAGTAAGAAGCTCTGCATACCCTAATTCAATATCTGGTGTTATATATCAGAGATCCCAGTTCTCTGGAGTATCAGATGGAGCAGGTAGTCCATCAGCGAAGTTCCAGAGCAGAATCAACAGCGGATTACGTTCACAGGCATGTATGGATGCCGCAGTTGAAGCATTATCAGGACATAATAATATCGGTGGATATACATCATTCAGAATGATATCTGCAGCGAATATATCATCTATGTCCAGCTATGTTATTATAGGGAATCATGTATTTCACTAGAATGGCAGAAGGTTTAATCAAATAGTGTAAGAATGATGACTTGCACTTTCACCGAATAGAATTAAACTTATAGCATGAATCATACAGGTTGACAGAAGTCAGCCTGTATTTTTTTTGCAGTACATGCAGTATGTATATGTATACATGAGAGAATGTTTTAATGTGTGTATTTCATAGAATGTATTTACAATATATTTCATCATACATGTTCATATAATACATTTCATCGCACACTTTTATACAATGCATTTATCGTAAACGTTTATACTTGTATTTATAAAACAAATGAGATAAAATATATTTCATGTTTTATGCTGAATTTGTGTCAGGGCGTACATGCCACAGATTCATTATGCTTAAAAGTGTGCGCAAAAATGGAGGATTATTATGAATCTTAAAGGCAGGGATTTTTTAACATTAAAGGATTATACACCGGAGGAAATAGAATATCTTATAGAGCTTGCAGCTAAGCTTAAGAAGATGAAAAAGGATGGTGTTGTAGAACAGCCACTTCTTGGAAAGAATGTTGCGCTTATATTTGAAAAGACAAGTACACGTACAAGATGTTCTTTCGAGGTAGCTGCACACGATCTTGGTATGGGTGTTACATATCTTGATCCTAAGGGTTCACAGATAGGAAAAAAAGAGAGTATAGCAGATACTGCAAGAGTTCTTTGCACTATGTTTGAGGGTATTGAATACAGAGGATTCGGACAGGAAATAGTAGAAGATCTTGCAAAGTATTCATCAGTTCCAGTATGGAATGGACTTACTAATGAATATCATCCAACACAGATGCTTGCAGATATGCTTACAATAAAAGAAAAGCTTGGCAGATTAAAGGGTGTTAAGTTCGTATATATGGGTGATGCAAGATACAATATGGGAAATTCACTTATGATAGTATGCTCTAAGCTTGGTTTACACTTTACAGCCTGCACAGCTAAGGAATACTTCCCTGATGAAGCACTTGTTAACCAGTGTAAGGAGTGGGCAGCACAGAGCGGTGGCTCAGTAACACTTACAGAGGATGTAGAAGAAGGCACTAAGGGAGCTGAAGTACTTTATACAGATGTATGGGTATCTATGGGAGAACCAGACGAAGTATGGAATGAAAGAATCAAGGCATTACTTCCATACCAGATTAACAAAAAGGTTATGGATAATGCAGATAAGAAAGCTATATTTATGCATTGCCTTCCAGCCTTCCATGATCTTAAGACAACTATTGGTAAACAGATACATGATAAGTTTGGTCTTGATGAGATGGAAGTTACAGATGAAGTGTTTGAATCAGAACAGTCAGTAGTGTTTGATGAAGCTGAAAACCGTATGCATACAATAAAGGCTGTTATGGCAGCTACACTTGGAGCATACTAATATAATTTACAGCAATATGTTAAAGATGTAACGGAGAGGAATTATATGTATTATACAACAAGTGGTTCATACAAAAAGACAAAAATGATTATAGATTATACAAACATTGTTCTTACAGTTGCGGCTACAGTTATATTTATTATTGTCTTATTCTTAAGAAGCAGAAGTGGAATACTGTTTCCTATAGAGTTCCTTCTTGGAACAATAGTCAATGCTCTTACCTCTGTAAAACATTTTATTAATGGCAATAAGGTATCTGGTCTTATAGTAGCTGTAGTTGCGGTAATGCTTGCAATTATGACTGTTGTTACAGCACTTATCGTTTTATAAGATGATGTAGGGGTTAGTGTCTGGGCGATGAGATTTTAATAATCAGCCTAGAGGATTGAGATGGATTCAGGTGGTATGAATATATGAAATCAGAAATATTGCATCTGCTAAGACATGCAGATGGTTATGTGTCAGGACAACAGCTGTGTGAAACATTTGGTGTGTCAAGAACGGCTGTGTGGAAAGTGATTAACCAGTTAAAGGAAGAAGGATATGTGATAGATTCTGTTCAGAATAAAGGCTACAGAATCACAGAATATCCTGATATAATAACAGCTTCAGAGATAGAGAGCCTTCTTCTTGATGATAGTGGAAATATGCAGGGAATATGCAGGCATATTCAATATTTTGACAAGACGGATTCAACGAATAACCAGGCAAAGCTTGCAGCAGAAAAGAATGCACCAGAAGGTACACTTTTTGTGGCGGAATGTCAGACTGGTGGACGTGGAAGAAGAGGAAAAACATGGGAATCGCCAGCGGGAAGCGGTATATGGATGAGTCTTCTTTTAAGACCGGATATTAGTCCAGAAAGTGCATCTATGCTTACACTTGTACTTGCTGTTGCCATGGTTGATGCTATCAATGAAGAAGTACAGGATGCAAAGTGCTATGTTAAATGGCCTAATGATATAGTTCTTAACAACAGGAAGATAAGTGGAACGCTTACAGAGATGAGTGCTGAGATGGATAGCATACATTATGTTGTCATAGGCATCGGAATCAATGTTAATACAACAGATTTTGATGAGTCCATAAAGGATATGGCTACATCAATATATCTTGGAACTGGGAAGAAGATTAAGAGAAGTAATATAATAGCGGCATTTTCACATAGCTTTAAGAAATATTATGAAGCATTTTTAAAGACACAGGATCTAACATATATAGTAGACAGATATAATGAACTTCTCATTAATAAGGGAAGGACAGTAAAAGCTATATATGCCAACAAAGAACTTGTGGGTGAGGCTCTTGGAATCAATAAGGATGGCGAACTTATTATAAAAACAGAAGATGGATGTGAAACCGCTATAAGAGCAGGTGAGGTTTCAGTGAGAGGATTGTACGGATATGTATAATAAAGAAAACGAAAATGTAGTATTATGTGCCTCAAACTCGTATGAGAAGAAATACTACTTTAATCCGGACTTTGATAAGCTTCCGGAGGATATAAAGAATGAGTTAAAGATTATGTGTGTGTTATTCACAGAAGAAGTAGGTGGCATACTCGATCTTGAATTCGATGATGATGGAACATTGCTTTTTAAATCTACAGCAGATGAGGGAGACCTTTTATATGATGAGATAGCATGTGGACTGCTTGTTAAGAAGAACCAGTATGAAAAAAGAGAGTTATTAGAGTCTCTGGAAATGTTTTATAAGGTGTTTTTCTTAGGACTTGATGGTTGATGTTTTACATTTTATTAAGATGTTAAGAACAAAAGTATTGTTATGCAGGCATAAATGTTTTTGATATTTTGATCTTTCATTTTATTAGTAGTTATAGAAAAGAAAGGCTTTAAAGTATATATGAATATAGGTTCAGTTAATATAAAGACTCCCATAGCCTTAGGACCAATGGCAGGTGTAACAGACCTGCCATTTCGTCTTTTATGTAAGGAACAAGGATGTGGACTGCTTTACACAGAGATGGTGAGTGCCAAAGCAGTTTTATATAATAACAAGAATACAGAAGAGCTGCTAAAAACAGATCCCATAGAGAATCCGGTCGCTGTGCAGCTTTTTGGTTCGGATCCTGATATTATGGCAGATATTGCAAAGAGAATGTGTGAAAGAGAGTTTGATATAATAGATATTAATATGGGCTGCCCTGTTCCGAAGGTGGTTAATAATGGAGAGGGTTCAGCACTTCTTAAGGATCCGCTGTTAGTAGGAAAGATAGTTGAAAAGATGGCACATGCAATAGATAAGCCACTTACGGTAAAGATTCGTATAGGATTTGATGAAAGCTGTATTAATGCGGAAGAAATAGCATATATTATACAGGAATCCGGTGGGGCAGCAGTTGCTGTACATGGAAGAACAAGAAGCCAGTATTATTCTGGAAAGGCTGACTGGGATGTTATAAGAAAAGTAAAGGAAAAGGTCAGCATACCAGTTATAGGTAACGGAGATATACGAAGTGGTGAGGATGCAGCACGTATGCTTAAAGAAACAGGCTGTGATGGAGTGATGATAGGAAGAGCTGCTCAGGGAAATCCATGGATATTCAGGCAGGTTAAGGATTATCTTGAAAAAGGAATAGTAACACCAGGGCCATCCATAGACGAAGTTGCTGATATGCTTATAAGACATTGTCAGATGCTTGTTGAAACAAAGGGCGAATTTACAGCAGTGCGCGAGATGAGAAAGCATTTTGCATGGTATACAACAGGAATAAAGCATGCTGCAGCATTAAGACATGAGGTGAATCAGGTGACTAAGCAGGAACAGTTTAACGAATTCGTTGAGAGAATACGGACGTTACGCTGATATGACAAGAATAGGATTTAATAGAGTAAAGATTTTGTGAGTTGAATAAGAATTTCATTACATTGACATTAAAGTTTAGGTGAGATATAATATCTTGAACATTTTATCAGATAATGGTAAAAATGTGAGTGCCAGAATTGAAAGAATTTCACAAGTATATAGACTGTGATAGAAAGGTTTATGTGTTCGCACAAGTGACTTTTAGCGTTTTAACCCTGGCATCATTATATGAATATTTAATGAATATATTTATGGGAAAGGTGACGAACAATGGCAGAGAAGCAGTTACTTACAAAAAAAGGATATGAAGAAAGAGTTGCTTTACTTGAGCACTTAAAGGTTGATAGAAGAAAGGAAGTCGCTCAGAAGTTAAAGGAAGCAAGAGAACAGGGCGATCTTTCAGAAAATGCAGAATACGATGCAGCTAAAGATGAACAAAGAGACATTGAAACACAGATTGCAGAGCTTGAAGAGATTCTTAAGAATGCAGAAGTAATACAGGACGATAATACAGATTCAGATGCTGTTAAGATGGAAAGCACAGTAGTACTTCATGATGTGGAATTTGATGAAGACATTGAATATGTAATCGTTGGTTCATCAGAGGCAGATAGTCTTAATAACAAGATATCTAACGAATCACCACTTGGAGCAGCTATGCTTGGCAAGAAGGTTGGAGATATCGTAAAGGTTGAGGCACCTATTGGTGTAGTAGAATATAAGATTGTTTCTGTTAAGAATGACTAGTTATAGATAGATTATAGATTGAGATAATTGTTAAGAGGCACATAAGCTAGTGTCTTGTATTTACTAACAGTAACGGATTAAGAAGGAGAATAAAAGTGGCAGATAACAAGAATCAGGCACAGCCAGATGTTAATGAGCAGATTAAGGTAAGAATGGACAAGCTCGCTGCATTACAGGAAGCTGGCAAGGATCCATTTCAGATAACAAAGTATGATGTTACACACCATACAGATGAAATCAGAGCTATCTATGAAGCACATGAGAAGGAGCTTCTTGGTGACAGACCAGAGGTTAATACTGATGGTATGGATGAGCAGCAGGCAAGAGAGGCGGTTAATGCTGATTACAATGAGAGAAGAGCTATCATGGATGCATCTCCTATTGAGGTAAGCTTTGCAGGAAGAATGATGTTCAAGAGAGTAATGGGAAAGGCATCTTTCTGTAATATTGCAGATCTTAAGGGCAGAATGCAGGCATATATATCAAGAGATGCTATCGGTGATGATGCTTATGCAGATTTTAAGAAGTCTGATATAGGTGATATATATGGAATAAAGGGCTTTATATTCAGAACTAAGACAGGTGAAATATCAGTTCATGCAGAAGAAATAACACTTCTTTCTAAGAGCTTACAGGTACTTCCAGAGAAGTTCCATGGAATTACAGATACTGATATGAGATACCGTCAGAGATATGTTGATTTAATAATGAATCCTGAGGTTAAGGATACATTTGTAAAGAGATCACAGATCATAAAGGAAATCAGAAGATTCCTTGATGGCAGGGACTTTATGGAGGTTGAAACTCCAACACTTGTTTCTAATGCAGGTGGTGCAGCAGCAAGACCTTTTGAAACTCACTACAACGCACTCGATGAGGACGTTAAGCTTCGTATATCTTTAGAGCTTTACCTTAAGAGACTTATCGTTGGTGGTCTTGAAAGAGTATATGAAATCGGACGTGTATACAGAAATGAAGGTGTTGACACAAGACATAATCCTGAGTTCACACTTATGGAGCTGTATCAGGCATACACAGATTATGAAGGTATGATGGAGCTTACAGAGAGCATGTTCAGACACCTTGCAAAGACTGTATGTGGAACAACTGAAATTACTTACAACGGTACTAAGATAGACCTTGGAAAGCCATTCAGAAGACTTACTATGAATGATGCTATCAAGGAATATGCAGGCGTTGATTTTGATACAATAAAGACAGATGAAGAAGCTAAGGCTCTTGCTAAGGAAAGAGGAATTGAGTTTGAGGAACGTCATACAAAGGGCGATATCATTAACTTATTCTTTGAAGAGTACTGCGAAGAAAAGTTAATCCAGCCTACATTTATTATGGATCATCCGCTTGCAATCTCTCCACTTACTAAGAAGAAGCCATCTGATCCAGAAAAGGTTGAACGTTTTGAGCTTTTCATCAACACATGGGAAATGTGTAATGCTTATTCAGAGCTTAACGACCCAATCGACCAGAGAGAGCGTTTTGCACAGCAGGATAAGAATGCAGAGAATGGTGATGAGGAAGCACAGCACACAGATGAAGACTTCCTTAATGCACTTGCAGTAGGTATGCCTCCAACAGGTGGTATCGGATATGGTATCGACAGACTTGTTATGCTTCTTACAGATTCACCAGCTATCAGGGATGTACTTTTGTTCCCAACGATGAAGAGCTTGGATAAGTAAAATGCCGAAAATAGGGCATTTTCAAGCGATTTAGATGGCTGATATTTGTATTTTACGACAGAATTACGACAAATGGTGAGCCATGATATAGTAAAAAATATTTTAAACTTGAAAAAACAGGTTGATTATTTTAAAGATACTGTATATACTAAGGTTAGAAGTAAATGTTTGCCGCTTGCTGATGGCGCGGGGTATAAATAATTCAGTTCGTAAATGAAGCCACTTGCTATACAGGTGGGATAAAAATAGTATAGTTCGTAAATGTTCCCCATCAGGTAACTGGTGGGGAATTTTATCACATAGGAAAGGTTATTTATGGAGATACAAGAGGGATATTCGTATCAGGATGAATTTTTTGACTTGGTTCAGGATAAATATTTGATGAGTAATAAGGAACAGGTGAACTATCGTCCTCACTACTATGCAATTCAGGATAGAAAGAATCCTAAGTTGTATTGGATGATACCAATCAGCTCGCAAGCTGAGAAATACAAGGGAATCATTGAAAAGAAAAAGAAGCGATATGGTAAATGCAATACAATAGTGATTGGGTTATTTGCAGGAAAAGAAAATGCTTTTTTGATACAAAATACATTTCCTGTTATTGAAAAATATTTTGACCATATTCATACGATTCAGGAACAGCCTGTAACAATACATAAAAAGCTGGATAAGGTACTTGTGGAAAATCTGAATGAAGTATTGGCTATGTATAATCGGGGAATAAAATTGACTTTTACGGATATAAAAGCGATTAGAAATATTATGGAAGAAGAACTTGGAAAATAAAGAGGACATCATTGCTTAGCTGGGTAGTGGTGTCCTTTTTGTTAGTAAAAAATTTACATATCAAGAAAGCTATGTTAAAATATAACTATGAGAAAATGGAGGTATATTCAATGGAGGTGAACTAACTATGATTATTTATAATAAATTTGATGCCTTATTAAAAGAAAAAGGTATAGGAAAAACAGAATTACAAAAACAACTAGGAATATCACCGTCTACAATGGCAAATTTTAGTAAAAACAAGTATGTCGCTTTAGCTGTTATAGACAAAATATGCGATGCATTAAAATGTCAACCCGGGGATATTATGGAATGGGTTGAAGATGAAAGCGAAGCAGAGAAAAAACAAATTGAATCTCGAATTGCTGAATTACAAGAAAAATTGAAGCAAATGCAGTAATATATAAGAGGAGGCTGAATCTGATGATTATTTATGATAAACTTGCATGTATCCTAAGGGAACGTAATATGCAATGGAAAGACTTGTGCGATAGTGGAATAAGTGTGAATATGCCAGCAAAATTTTCCCATAACAGAACTATGAATACTGAAAATATTGATAGAGTCTGTGAATATCTTCATGTTCAACCAAGTGATATTATGGAATGGATATCGGCTGAGGAATATAATGCGAATATTAAGGCAATTAACAGAGACTTGCTCGAAATTGCAGAAGTTAAATTACAGAAGGATGAACTAATCAAATTGCAATTTAAAGCTATTAGAAGTCTTATTGATGATTGCGAAAGATTGACAACATCATAATAGCTATGCTAAAATGTAGTTACTATAAACGGAGGCGAAATGCGTGATTATATACAATAAACTAGGTGACTACTTAAAGTCAAAAAATATGAAATATATTGACCTTCAAAGAGAATTAGGTCTTAGTCCATCTATGACCGCAAAATTTACAAAAAACAGAACCGTATCAACAGACACTATAAACAAAGTTTGCGAATATCTCAAAGTCCAACCATCTGAAATCATGGAATGGATACCAGATGCAGACTACGAGAAAACAAATGCAGAAAAATTGGCAATAGAGGCTCAAATTGCTGAATTGCAAGCAAAACTAAAGCAACTATAGATATTTATAGTACAACCAAGATAGTAACAGGAGAATGGAAAATAAAATTTTAAGAGAACAAAATTATGGTAGAATTAATAGCTTGTGTAATCGCACTGTTTATAGTACATGGTATTCCTGCAATCATTTAGAGTAAGGAAGATGCAAAGAAAAGAGAAGAAAGATACAAGAATATGTAGAAGGGAGTGCTAAGATATGTTAGGATTATTTTCATTATTATTTGCAGGTGGAGCTGCCGCAAAAGACGCTTATGACAATGCAGCTATGAAAAATTATTCAACAGAATATGACGAAAACGGAAATCGTCATTATATGGATAACAGAGGTAATATGTATATCAACGGAGAAAAGTATATAGTAAAAGGATATACAGATAATGATGGAGTGTATCATAGACAATATATTGGTGTGCATAGTAATAAGGTCTATAGAGATTATGTATGTCCGTCAGAACAGTTAAAAAAACAATATGCAGATGAAGACATAGAGTATTGCCGTAAAAATGGATTCCCCGCATATCCAGCTTATAATCCACGATTTAAAAGAAAAGTAACAACAGAGTTTAGCACAGGTAAGGTCGTGGCTGCCGTAGTATGGTTTCATAACATATTTACTCAGGAAAATCATTGGGTTAAGTTCTACGTTAAACCTGATGCAAAAGAGTATGAATATAATACTCCAGGAGAATACGACAGAGGAATTGAGATTACTAAAGAGGAAGCTGAGTTATATGATAGAATATTAGGTAAATCTCACAGTGGTATGGCATTCGGAAACAAAATTTGGGATGGATTTGACACGAGAAAACCTGAAGGATGGGATGAAGCACATAAGAAATAATAGATTCATTGGAAGATATGAGATTGATTTATAGACTGAAAATT
>OHRW01000470.1_pt1 | contig 21272 bp, 20 predicted proteins | sample 1578541 | NCBI WGS metagenome assembly OHRW01 (sample SAMEA3879519, study PRJEB24766) | human gut metagenome | biome: human-associated habitat; feature: feces | place: USA | collected 1985/1987 | reverse complement strand
TACGCACTGGTGCAAAGCGGCGAATTCTCCTGGGCGAGCTTGAATTTTTCCTCCGGCAGGCTGGAGGTAGAAGCAGCGGTTGCAAAACCAGTTCCACCCATTGCGGCAGGTACCCTGCATGGGATGCGCGCCAAAACAGCGGGTACGGTAGTCAGCACCAACCTGATCCGCGGCACGATGCTGGTGCGGCCCGGACAGACCGTGGAAGCCGGTCAAGGCCTGATCGGTACTGCCCGCACGGAGCGCAACGGTACACTGATCTTTGAACCCGCTGCCGGAACTGTGCGTGCCCGCATTGTCTGGAAAGGAGAATTTTGGGAGGAAATGCAGGCCGAAACGCCACAGCTGACTGGGAACAAGAGTGCGCATTATCAGCTGCTTTTTGCCGGACACAGCGTCCCTTTGCTGGGGCCTCGCACAGCGAACGAGCCTGCGGTAAAAGTAAGACATTGGCAGCCGGAGCTGCTGGGGCTGCCCCTGCCGGTTTTTGTAGAAGAGACTACCTACTATGCACAAGAAGCGGTATCCATACAGCGCACAGAAAAACAAGCTTTGGAACTTGGGCGGCTGCATAGTTTACAGGCTTTGTATGCCGCTTATCCAGATGCGGAGATCCTGACCCGGAAGGAGTCCGTCTCCGCCGAGGGGGATCAGCTGCGGTATCTGGTCTCCTATACCATCATTGCAGACATCTGTGAGTAAGACAGCTCAAAGACACAGCTTGTCCAAAGCTTCCTTTTGTCTCTGTTGAGCGGCCAGCTGATACCAATGAACGGCCTGTTCCATATCCTGCGGTACAGATGTCCCCGTCTCATAGAACCAGCCCAGATTATACTGAGCATCTCGGTCTCCATGAAGAGCTGCCCGCTGGGTCCAATAGAACGCTTTTCCCAGATTTTTCTCCACACCTAAGCCCTCCAGGTAGAAGTAGCCCACCTGGCATTCTGCCAGAGGATACCCCTTTTCCGCCAGCGCAAGATGTCCGATAAAGCACGGTTCATACTGCTTGGTTTTGTAGTAGCGGTCAATCAGCTCATTACAGCGGTCAAATTCCGGGCAAGGGGCATAATAGCTATTCTCAGCGCTCATGTTTTTCTCCTTTCAAAAGACATCTTTCATCACATGTTCTTCCAGATAACAGCGGAACGTCTCATACTCTGGGGCAGAAAGAGGGGCCGGGCGGCTCATCACGACCAGGGCATGGCCCTGGTTTCCCCGATGATAGGCCGGGTGGACATGGGGATAGGGATTCTCCACAAAGCCGCACCGCTCATAGAATCCCTTGCGGCGCTGAGAGATACGATCTACTGGTGGGTCAATCTCCAGAACCAGAGGCTTTCCCTGTTCTGCCAGCAAATCCAAAAGGCGTTGTCCATACCGATGGCCACGCAGCTCAGGAAGAACACAAAAGTGCTCAATATAGAAACAATGTTCCAGCTCCCAATATAATACTAGACCTACGAATTGTTCGTCATCCTGGATCAGTCCGAAGTGATAGGCCTCGTCCTTTAGGATGGCTTTCTGAGAAGGAGTTTCCCGCTGCTCATGGAAGGGAAAACTCAAACGATAAAGCTCCATAGCTCGATTATAAACCGGGTGGGAAATAGAGGTCAAACGATCAATTCGCATATAAATACGTTCCTTTCCAAAGTGCATAAAAAGCAGACGGTGTTCACCGTCTGCTTTTTATGCACTTATTTATTTCAAGAAAAGTGACGGCTGCTTTTGTAAAGCGTTTTTCACCAGATACAGGCAACAGATGGGGCCAATTCTATCGGCCATATTAGTTCTCCTCCGTATCTTGGTCCGGGGACACAGCTTTCTCCACCAGATCGTTCAGATCAAACTGATACCGATTGTGGCAGAAATGGCAAACGACCTCACAATGAGGGTCCTCATCCCGCATTTTTTCCAGCTCTCTGCGGCCCAGGCTCAGCAGCATCTGTTCGGTGCGCTCCTGGCTGCAGTCGCACTGGTAGGCAGCCGTATGGGTATCCAGCACCTGCGGCTCAAAGCCTGCCAGGGCCATCTGCATCATATCCTCAGGGGTCTTGCCGCTGCGCAGCATCTCGGTCACCGAGGGCATCGCCGCAATATTCTGTTCCAGGCGGGTGATCTCCTCCTCCGTAGCGCCAGGCAGCAGCTGGACGAGGTAACCACCAGCACGCCCAAAGCACAGACAGTGGGGACCTGCTCGCTGTAGGCATAGTAGCTGGTCAGATCTTCTGCGATCTCGCCGGAGACCAGGGGGACCTGTCCCACTGTAGGCTCTTTTTGCAGCTTATTATCCCGGATCACCGTCAGCACGCCGTCCTTGCCCACTGCACCACCTACATCCAGATGCCCATCGGCCCGAGGGGGCAGTTCTACCAAGGGGTTTTCCACGCAGCCTTTCAGGTGTCCTGTACCGTCGGCACAGGCGATCACCAAGCCCAGCGGTCCACCGCCGGAGACCCGCAGGGTCACACTGTCCCGTTCATCCTTCAACATAGCGCCCATCAAGGCAGCACCTGTAAGCAGGCGGCCCAAAGCAGCACTGGCAGTCGCACTGGTTGTATGCAGCTGCTCGGCCCGGCGGACGATCTGGGTCGAATCCATACCACAGAAAACAACGCCACCATTTTCCGACAGACCACGGATCAAATTTGCCATCTTGTTATCCCTCCAACTGGGTATATTGTTTGACCGCACAGAAAAAGAAACGCTCGCTCTTTTCCGTCAACGGGCCAAAGCTCTCCCCATCACAGACGCTTTCCAATGCAAAACCGTGGTTTTCCAGCGCAGTTCGCACCTGCTCCAGGGTATATGTATACTCAAAAAAGTCCTCATGAAACTGCTCCCCCGTCTCCAGATCGTCGATCTGGAGCTGGATCTCCACCCGGCGGGAAACAGGGTCATAGTGGTTTTTCCAGATGCAGCGGGCATCCTCCTGCTCAAAGGTAAAGCAGTTCTCCCCCAGGACCTCCTGGTGTTTATAGGGCGTGTTCATATCAAACAGGAGCACGCCGCCTTTTTCCATAAAAAAGCCAGCATTGGCAATGGCTTTATCCAGATCCGGCAGGTGGTTGAATGTGTCAAAGGTAGACACCGCCGCCTGGATCGTTCCATAGAGATCCAGCTGCAAAAGGTCCTGCCGAAGCAGCAGCAGCCCCTGAGACAGCCCCAGCTGCTGGGCCTTATCCTGTACCACGCAGAGCATCTGTTCGGACTGATCGATGCCGATCATATCATAACCGGCCTGCGTCAGCATCAGGGTCAGTTCTCCTGTCCCACAGCCCAGATCTGCAACGATGCCATTCTGGATGCCGTGGGCATCCAGCTGCCCTTTGATCTGGGCATAGAGCGCATCATAGTCGGCTTCGCCGTTGAACTCATCGTAGAAATAGGCAAATTCATGGTAAGCCATGACAGTTCACTCCTCACTCTGACCGCACTGTGCCACCGCAGCATCCAGTACAGCCTGAAGCTCTGGGATACCGTAGCCGTTTTCTCCGCTGGTCAGCAGCACCTTCTGACAGCCATAAGGCATCAGAATGGCCTCAAACTCGGCCTGCGTCTTTTGCAGCTGGCTTTTTTTCAGCTTGTCCGCCTTGGTCAATGCCACTACAAAGGGGACGCGATGATACCGCAGGTATTCCAGCATCTGGATATCGTCAGCGCTGGGGGCATGGCGGCAATCGATCAGCTGCACCAGCAATGCCTGCTGACGAGGGGCATCAAAGTAACCGTTGATCAGGTTGTCCCACCGCTCCCGGTCAGCGTTAGCCACCTTGGCATAGCCATAGCCGGGCAGGTCTACAAAGTAGCACTGATCCACCCCATAAAAATTGATGGTTGCTGTTTTGCCCGGGGTGCTGGACACCCGTGCAAGATTTTTGCGGTTGCACAGCTTATTGATGAGACTGGATTTGCCTACGTTGGAACGGCCCGAAAAACTCAGTTCGGGGCGGTCGCTGGGGGGCAGCTGGCTGGCCAGGCCATAACTGGCCAGAAACTCTGCCTTTTGATACTTCATAGCTCTCTCCCTTTCTCTGCTCTAACGGTCAGCATACCGGCCCTGCCTGGACACTGTCCGTCACAGGGGCTTTTTCTGGCTGTGTTTTTTGGGAAGAACGGCTCCGACGGGAAGCTGACTTCTTTTCCCGAAGCAGAGCTGCTTCCAATACCTGCGAGAGGTTTGTTACCGGCAGAAACTCCAGGTTCTTTTTCACCTCGTCATCCACTTCATACAGATCCGGCTCGTTTCCCTTGGGGATCAGCACCAGCTTCATCCCCTCCCGATACGCAGCCATGCTCTTTTCCCGCAGGCCGCCAATGGGCAGCACATTGCCATGCAAGGTGATCTCACCGGTCATGGCAACATCTCCCCGCACCGGCAGCCCGGACAGACAGGACACCAAGGCTGTGGTCAGCGTAACGCCAGCCGAAGGGCCGTCCTTGGGCACTGCGCCCTCGGGGGCATGGATATGCAGATCGCATTTCTTCAGGCGCTCCGGGTCGATGCCATATTCTGCTGCATGGACCCGCACATAGGTGACCGCCAGCTGGGCACTCTCCTTCATAACATCGCCCAGGGAACCAGTGACCGTGATCTTTCCGCTGCCCTCATCCATGACCTGTACTTCGATCGGCAGGGTCTCGCCGCCCACACTGGTCCAAGCCAGACCATTGGCGACACCCACCATATTGGTGCGGTTCAAGAAGTCTGCCTTGACCTGGCGGGGACCCAGCAGCTCTTCCAGCGAGGAGGCCGTGACGGATACACTTTTGACCTCACCACTGGCGATCTTTCGGGCACATTTGCGGAGCACGCTGGTAATAGTACGCTCCAGATTACGCACACCGGCCTCACGGGTATACCCATCGATGATATCATACAAAGCGCTCTGCGACAGCGTGACCTTTCCAGACAGACCGCAGAGTTTGAGCTGCTTAGGCAGCAGATGTTTGCGGGCGATATTGTATTTTTCCACCCGGGTATAACTGGGCAGCTCGATCACATCCATACGATCCCGCAGAGGGCCGGGAATACTGCCCAGATCGTTGGCCGTAGTAATGAACAGAACATGGCTCAGATCGTACGGAATATCCAGGAAATGGTCATTGAAGGTGCCGTTCTGTTCCGGGTCCAGGGCTTCCAGCAGAGCGGCTGCGGGGTCGCCCCGGAAATCTCCTGCCAGTTTATCGATCTCGTCCAGCAGCATCAGCGGGTTGGAACTCTTGGCCGTGATCATGGCAGAAATGATCTTACCCGGCATGGCGCCAATATAGGTGCGGCGATGACCACGGATCTCGGCTTCATCCCGCACACCACCCAGGCTCAGGCGCACATATTTGCGCCCAAGGCTCTCGGCGATGGAACGAGCGATACTGGTCTTACCCACACCCGGAGGGCCTGCCAGACAGATGATCTGTGCCTTGACATCCGGCGACAATTTGCGCACAGCCAAGATCTCCAGAATACGGTCCTTGACCTTTTTCAGACCATAGTGGTCCCGGTCCAGGATCTGCTGCGCCCGGGCAATGTCCAGATCATCCACCGTAAAGGTATTCCAAGGCAGATCCAGGCAGGTGTCCAGATAGGTGCGGATGATCGCAGCTTCCTGGTTGCTGCCCTGCATCTTGGCAAGGCGATCCACCTCTTTCAGCAGCTTTTTCTCGCTGTCCTCGGCCAAGTGCAGTTCCTGGATACGGCGGCGGTATTCATCCGCTTCTGCATGGGTGTCGTCCCCTTCTCCCAGCTCATCGTTGATCACATGGAGCTGTTCGTGCAGGTAATACTCCCGCTGGTTGCGGTCCATTGCTTCGTTGACCTTATCAGCGATCTCTTTTTCCACACGCATCACCTGGCACTCCCGCCGCAGCATCTCGATCAGACGCTGCAAACGGCCCGGCGGGGATGTATTCGCTCAAAAATACCGGGTCATCGCTGGAAACGATGGAGAACACCACATCTTTGCCCAGACGGGGGTTCATGCCCAGGTATTCATCAAAGCAGCTTTTCAGGCTGCGGAGCAATGCTTCCAGACGGATGGAATCATCGGCCTTGACCCCGCGGACAGGGGCCGGGCGGACAGATGCCAGCAGAAAGCTGCCGCTGCCGTCCAGACCCAGCATCTTTGCACGGGTCTTACCCTCTACCAGAACCTTGACCAATTCATCCGAAACGCGAAGCACCTGTTTAACCTCGGCTACTACGCCATAAGCATACAGATCTTCCGCCGCAGGCTCATCGGTACCCATCTCTTTCTGGGTCACCAAAAAAACATTGGAATTGTTGGCCATAGCCCACTCCACTGCAGCAATGCTTTTCGCACGGCCTACCTCAAAGTGGACCAAATTGTTGGGAAACACCACCAGACCCCGCAGGGCGATGGCTGGCAGGTGCAGCTCATGACGCTCCACCTTTACCGTAACTTTTTCAGACATATACAAACCTCCCGGCTGCCTTTGCGCTGTGTCGGGCAAAGACAGTTTTTTTAAGGGGCAGAATGAAAGGTGCAAAATGCCCTTATAACTTTAGGAATACTTCTTATTATATCGGAATCTATCTGCTGGTGCAACTGTTTTTGGATGGAAGCACTTGCGCTGTATAAGCGCTTCACTGGTATGGAAACGGCTTATTCTTCCCGCTTTTCCTTTGTATTCAGTCCCAGGCGGCTAAGGGCCGGCAGCAAAGCGCGCAGAGTAACAGAAGTAAGCGCCCCCATACCAAGCCCCAGTACCAGCATGACCGGGGCATAGTATAGCGACATCGCAGAAGAAAGGATCAGTCCGGCCCCCAGCAGCTGGCCGATGTTATGCGCCAGCGCGCCGCAGACCGACAGGATAAACCAAGTAGGACGCAGCGGCAGAACATAGTACAGCAGCCACATCACCAGCAGCGACAGCATCCCTCCGCAGAAGGACAAAAAGCCTGCGGTTGGTCCGGACACCAAAAACACAAAGCCTGCTTTCAGCAGATCAAGTGCCAAAGCCTGCCCCGGTCCCATGAAAAACAGCGCATACATCACCACAATGTTGGCCAGCCCTAGCTTCATCCCGGGCAGAAGCCCCGGGATCACCAAGGTACCTTCCACAAAGGACAATGCCATAGCCAGCGCAAACAGCAGACCAGATAAAGCGATCTGACGTGTCTTTTTGTAGGTATGCCGCGGCATAAAGCGCGCCTCCTCTCGGTTGATAGGTCGTTTATTTCTCGGCTTCAGACAGCGCCTGCTCGTACTGCTCCTGTTCTTCCATGGCAGCCTCCCAAGCAGCAAACAATTCTTCCTGATGGAAGCGCAGGTCGCTCAATTCATCGCTTTTCTGGCGCAGCAGCTGCGGGTCGTTGTAAACTTCCGGGCTGTTGATCTCGCTGTCCAGCTCTACCTCTCGTGCGCCGCAGGCTTCCATCTCATCCTCACAGGCTTTGATCTTAGCGCGCAGTTCTGCACGGCGGCGGCGCTGTTCCTTGCCGTAGCCGGTCTTTGCCGGTTCTGCTGCCTGAGCAGGTGCAGCCGCAGGGATCGCCCGCCCCATAAGTGCATCATAACTGGGGTACAGGGTGGCACGGCCGTCCTCCAAATAAAGGATCGGACACGCCAGACTGTTCATCAAATGACGGTCATGCGTTACCAGCAGCAATGTGCCAGTATAGGCTTGCAGTGCTTCGGTCAGATTCTCGCGGGTATAAATATCCAGGTGGTTGGTGGGCTCGTCCAAAAACAGCAGATTGGGCCGTTCCAGCACGATCTCTGCAAAACGAAGGCGAGCCAGCTCGCCGCCGGAGAGGGCCTCGCAGGGTTTGAATACCGTTTCGCCCCGGAAGCCCAGTCTTGCCAAATGACTGCGCACCTCCAGCTCAGTCATGCGGGGATACTTGTTCCAAATAACATCGATCACCCGTCCTGCGCCCACTCGATTCTGCTGCTGGGCAAAAATACTGGGGCGCGCCCCGGTGCCCAGACGCACCATACCGCCGGAGGGACGGCGCTTGCCGTCCAACACCTGCATCAAAGTGGATTTGCCTGCGCCATTGGGTCCGGCGATCACCAGCCGCTCTCCGCGGCACACTGTGTAGGTAAAGGGCTCTAACAGAGTGCGCTCCCCGATGCGGACACTAAGGTTTTTGAGCATCACCAGCTCATTCCAAGGCTCCACGTCGTATTCAAAACGGAATTTCAGCTCGTTGGTCTCATCCACAGGAGCTTCCGTGATCTCCAGCTTTTCCAGCTGTTTGCGGCGGCTTTGAGCCATTTTAGTGGTGGAAGCCCGCACCAGATTGCGGTCGATGTAATCCTGCAATTTTTCGGCCAGTGCTACATCCGCATCATGCTGTTTTTGACGCAGCGCATCGGCGGCCTCTTTCTGCGGCAGATAGGCAGAGAAATTGCCTTTATAAATGGTCATAGTCTGACCGGCAACCTCCCAGATCTTTGTACACACGTTGTCCAGGAAATAGCGGTCATGGCTGACCACCAGCACAGCACCGGAATAGGTCTTGAGGTAGCTTTCCAGCCATTCCATCGTGGCAAAGTCCAGATGGTTGGTAGGCTCGTCCAGGATCAGCACATCCGGCTTTTCCAGCAGCAGTTTTGCCAAACGCAGGCGGGTCAGCTCTCCGCCAGAAAGCACGCCAACATTTTTGCCCCAGGTATCCTGAGCAAAACCCATACCAGACAGCACCTTTTTGATGTTGACATCCATCTGGTAGCCATCCGCAGCATCAATGATGCTTTGCAGCTCCTCATGCTGCGCCAACAGCTGGGTCTGATTGGACTCTGCCGCCATTTTGCGCTCCAGGATCTGCATACGAGCCATAGCCTCCAGCACAGGAGCAAAGCAGGAGCGCATCTCCCCATAAATATCCAGGGTCACATCCAGCTTGGCGTTTTGCTCCAGGTAACCCAGCGTGACTCCATGGGTCACGCTGAATTCCCCATCGTAATCGGTGTACTCTTCGGTAAGGATCTTCAGCAAGGTCGTTTTTCCGGCGCCGTTCTGCCCCACAATGCCAATGCGGTCCTCTCGTTCAACACTGGCCGTCACATCCCGCAAAACAAGCTTTTCGCCAAAGCTCTTGCCCAGTTTTTCTAAATGAATCAGCATAATTTCCACACATCCCTCGGCACAGAAATGGTTACGGCTGGTGGCGGCGGTGCTTCAGCCCCAGGTTGGCCAGTTCCTCCGGCTCCATGACCAAGGGGTACAGCTGCTCCAGCGCATCGATCTCGTAAGTCGGGCAGACCTTGCCCGGATTTTCCGCATGAGAAGGGTTGAACCAACAGGTATCCAAACCAGCGCCATTGCCGCCCTGGATATCGCTGGAAAGGCTGTCGCCTACCATCAGAACATGTTCCCGGTTTTCCACCCCAAGAGCCCGCAGAGCCGCATCAAAGATCTTACGGTTGGGCTTTTCGGTGTCCAGTTTTTCGGAGACAAAGACCCCTTCCATATAATCTGCCAAGCCAGACTCCACCACCCGGCGGGACTGCACCCGGTCAAATCCATTGGTCACAATGGCCAGGGTAGCCACTTCGGACAGTTCGTGCATCACATCCAGCACGTTGCTGGCCATAAGGTCGGGATGCGTGGACAGGCGCTCCAGATAATAGCGGTTCATCTCGGGGCCATTTCCCGCAGCGTCCACAGCTTTCAGGAAACGGGTAAAGCGCTCCGCCATCAGTTTTTCCCGACGGATCTGCCCTTTTTCCAGCTGCTGCCAGAGTTCAGCATTGATCTCGCGGTAGGTCTGTACCGTCTGTGCATCGGGCTCGATGCCATAGTTGATCAGCGTTTCGGCCAGCGCCTTGCTTTCCGCGGCATCAAAATCCAGCAGCGTATTGTCAGCATCAAACAGAACACAATAATATTTTGCCATAAAGCGTCCCTTTCTCTTTCTATAAAGCGAGGAGATGCCCTGCCCTCAAAAAGGACAGCTCATCTCTTGTTTTTACAGGCAGAAGCCAGCCCTGTCTTCTGGCAGAGCTGGCTTCCCGTTTAACCCGGAATGATCTCGTACATTTCCTCATCTGTCTGCAGGGGCTGATTGTCCTGGCAGGCAGCACTGCCCCCGCAGGAGACCGGTTTGCATTTATACATTTCTTCCTCAAGGGCGCGGTTATCGATCACCGGCCAATCCATCTCGTAGTGATCCACGCTGCCGTCGGTCACATCTTCTGCCCCGGGCATACTGGGTACAAGAAGCTCTTCATCGGTCATAGGTTCAAAGCCTCCTTTCTTGCTGTCAGCATATGCACGGCAAGAAAAAAGTGTGAAGCTCAAGCCTGCCCCGTAGCTTCTGCATCGGCGGAGGGTTCCTGAGAGGCTGCATCATTTTCAGCGCTCTCTCCCTCCTGCGATTCCTGTTTTGAAGGAGCTTCAGGAGCTTCCTCTTTGTTGTTCTCAGGGGACGGTGCATTGCCGGTGCCTTCCGAGTTGCCGGAGGGGGCAGAGGAATTACCGGAGCCGCCATTTCCGGATGATGTATCTCCCGTTGCACCGGTGGAGCCGGTGGATTCACCAGGAGCAGAGGATGCACCTTCCGAGCTGCTCGGGACCGAAGAATCGCCAGAGGGCGTGCTGTCCGAACCACCCGAAACAGAAGACCCATTGCCGCTGGAGGTGCTTCCTGATCCAGCGCTTGCCCCGGAATCCGAGCCGGTGCCACTTCCAGAGGAGGCCCCTGAACTGGCACCACTGGAAGAGCTGCTGCCCGACGAAGAAGCAGAACTGCTGCCGGAGCCAGCTTCTACACCGCCCACGGAGATGACCAGCGGGTTACTGGCCACGCTGCTGCCGTTATACTGCAGCACGGCGTAGATCTGATAGGTGGAATTCAGCATTTCATCATTGACCAGCACCGTTACCTTTGTGCGGCCAGCAGCATCTACTACTTCCTCTCCATTTGCGTACCAATGCAGGTCTTCGGCCTTGGCATACTTGCCCTTAAGGGTAGCCTTGAAGGTATACGAAGTGCCCAAAAATCCCTTGCCATCGCTGGAGATCTGGACGGACACTGCCGAGAAGACAGCTGTTACATCCAGGTTCTGCTTAAAGCCCGTGTCTGTACGGGTACGGTCGGTAACGCCGTCGCTCCATTTGACAAACACATAGCCTTCATCGGGCACAGCGGTAACACTGACCGACTGCGTAGGTGCGGTGACAGCATAAGACAGCGAAGTTTTGCCAGAGACATCTCCGCTGGACAGCGTGCCGCCGCCATTTTTGTCCACATGATAACGTGCCTCAAACTCCTTGGATTCTGCCTCAGAGGAAGCTGCCGCACTGGACGAATCCGGAACGGCGGAACTGGGGTTCGAGGTATACTCCAAGGTACGGATCGGGATACCGCTGGTATCCGGGCGGCGATCCTCGGTTTGATACGCGTGGGTGCGCAGATAGTTCAGCATTGCTTTCAGGCCGCTGCTCTTCAGGTGGATATCCCCGGCACCATAAAAATCCGCCTGGCCGTAGCCGGTCTCATCCTTAAGGACCTCTGCGCTGTTCAAAAACTTGACCCCCAGCTGTTCACACATGGTCAGCAATGCCATGTTGAAATCGTCGATCTTCGTTTGATCCATCTGGGGATAGCTGGCGTGATCGGCGGGTACCGGCGGCACCGTATTGACGATAATATCGGTATAGGGATAGCTGGCCTGGATAGCCTGCACCAGTGCGGTATAGTTATTGATAAAATCCTGCACCGCCATACCGGTATCATTGGTACCCAAGGTCAGAACTACCCGGCGGGGCTTCATCATAGCCACAGCCTGCGGGATGGTATACCGGTTATTGTTGTTTTTAAAGCTGACGATCCCCTCCTGCAGTGCCGAGTGCAGACCGATCCCCTCTTTGGCGCAAAACTGCTGCAGAGATACCAGACCATTATTATAGAGACGCACCGTGTTGGAATCACCCAAAAACAAGGTCTGGGCCAGGTACTCCTCCCCTGCGTCGGGGGTCTCTGTAAGCAGTGCAGCGGAAGTGTTATCGATCTGATAATGACCGGAAAGATCCTCTTCCCCCGGCATCATCGGCTGTTCCGGTTGAGCAGGCTCGGAAGAAGCAGGCGGCTGGTATTTGCCCTGTGCTAGCTTGGTCAGGGTGATGCCTGCGGTCAGCAGAACGGCCACCGCACAAAGGCCGCAGACCCACAGAGCCTGCTTTTGCATAGGTGTAATGGATTGTTTGTTTTGTTGTTTGTTTCGGTTCATGTTCATTCCCCAATTCTATCCATAGAAACCGTTTATCCCAGGATGTACTGCGTCAGAGCGGCACAGCTGTCCGCATAAAATACAGGGGCAAACGGCTCACACTCTGCACGGCTGCCATAGCCATACAATGCAGCTGCTGCAGTCAGACCACAGTCCGCTGCACCGCGCAGATCTTCAGCCCGGTCCCCCACCATCAGCACACGCTTGCCTGTCAAAAGCGGCTGAGACAAGACATACCGGACCACATCGGTTTTGGTGTCCCGGGACTCATCCATGGAGGCACCGCCGATAAAATCAAAGAGGTCTGCCAGACCCTGCTCCTGCAGGATCGGTGCGACCACCTGGGTGGGTTTGGATGTAGCTGTGCACAGGATCAGACCTGCATCCTTTAGCTGACGCAGCATCTGGACAGCGCCCGGATAAGGCGCACATTCATGGCTGCCTTTTACATGGTAGCTGTCCCGGTACATCTGGGTGGCCTGTTCGATCTGCTCTGCACTGGCAAAGTGCTCTGCAAAAGTGCGGCGCAGCGGCGGCCCCAGATAGCGGCGCAGATCCAGCTGCGCAGTGTCCACTCCCATGGCAAGGAATACTTCTTCCAGTGTATGCAGGATGCCGGGGGCGGAGTCTATCAACGTACCGTCCACGTCAAACAAAATCGCATCATAGTGCAGCAAGCTTGTTTCCTCACTTTCTGTTATCAAGAGCGCCAGGCCAAAGCTCCGGCAGCAAAGTTTTGATGTTCTGGCTTTTTGTGCCCGGAGGTTGGAGGATATTCTGTATCCGACACACCCCAAACATCTTATAGTATAACACAGATTTGCGTTATCAGCAATTCTCACAAAAGATTTTATAGATTTTATACATTTCGCAAGGCACTCTCATAGCGTGAAGAGGTCCATCCTGTAGATTCAAGTAAAAAAGTCTCTGGCCGTGCGGCTGAAATAACCGCAAACACACCAGAGACCTCTGTCTGCAATTTACGCTGCGCAGTTTCCTGCCAAAGCGGAAAACGCACCTCTGTCAGATGCTGTCTTTGTCCCGCAGCTGAGGAAAAATTACTGTGCAGTCCCCTGTCCGCCGGAAGGCGGATAATAGAGGTTGTTGGAGATAAACTCCAGCTTATCCTTTAACACAAGCTCCAAATTTGCCACTGCATGGACCATGTTGGTGGCAGAATCATTGACCTCCAGCAGCTTGCACAGGTCCAGATCCGGCATTGTCATGGCGACCTTCATCTTCTGGCTTTCAGCACAGAGGATGTGGCTCAGCGCACTTTCCTGCAAAGCGATGCTCTCCATCAGATCCACGACCGCCTGATCCAGGGAAACATTGGGCAGCTGAGGGCAGCACAGTTCACAGTTGTTGGTATGATTGTTGCAGTCAGACATAGCAGTTCATCCTTTCGTATCTCTGCCTATTGGTCAGAGAAGTCTGTCTCATGCTATGTTTGCCCTCACAAAAAGGTTACTGCTCCGATGCTTTTTCTGCTGTGCGCGCCTTTTCAATGGTTTCTCGGTAGCCGCCTGATCCATACTGGATGCAGCGATTGATCCGGCTGATGGTGGCAGTGGAGATCTCGGCGGTTTTTACGATCTGCTCATAGGTGCTGCCATCCAGCAAGAACTTTGCCACCTGAAGCCGTTGCGCCATATCCGAAAGCTCTTTCACGGTGCAAAGGTCCTCAAAGAAGTGGTAGCACTCCTCCCGGGTCTCCAAGGTCAAGATCGCATCAAACAGAGCATCGGTGGCTTTATTCCGTATAGGATCCTTGCTGGGCATAATAGTGCCCTCCTTCATCTGTTTATTCTCGTTTTCACTTTACCACATCAAAGCAAAAAAGTCAAGGTTGTCGTCGGACAACGGACGGGTGAAACAAAATCATCTAAAAGTTGGCTTATTTTCACCTTTCGATTCGTTCACTCTTCCAATTATTTCAAAATATATTGACAAATTGTGAAAACAGGACTAAATTAACGGCACGACCCCTGACAATGAGAACAGAGGCCAAAAATAGAAAAGAGGGATTGAGAAAATGAACACCTTGGTCATCGTTTTGATCGCTGCTGTGTGCCTGCTGGGCGCTTATGTCCTGTACGGACGGTGGCTAGCCAACAAATGGGGGGTAGACCCGCAGGCCAAGACTCCTGCTGTGCTGCATGAAGACGGCCGAGACTTTGTTCCCGCTGATGGATGGACTGTATTCAGCCATCAGTTCAGCTCCATTGCAGGTGCCGGCCCTGTGACCGGTGCGATCCAGGCTGCCGCTTTTGGCTGGCTGCCAGTGCTTTTGTGGGTCCTGATCGGCGGCATCTTCTTCGGCGCTGTTACTGATTTTGGCGCTCTGTATGCTTCGGTGAAGAACGACGGCAAGAGCATGGGTATGCTGATCGAAAAATACATCGGAAAGACTGGCCGCAAATTGTTCCTGCTGTTCTGCTGGCTGTTCTGCGGCATCGTCATTGCGGCCTTTGCAGATATGGTTGCGGGCACCTTTAACGCCTATGGAGCAGATGGTGCATTGACCGATGCTGCTGCTACTAACGGTGCCGCAGGCATGGTCTCCATCATGTTTATGGTTTTTGCTGTCGTGTTTGGACTGCTGCAGAAAAAGCTGCACCTTACTGGCTGGAAAGAAAGCACGGTCAGCATCCTGTTTATCGTGTTCTCCTTTGCCATCGGTGCCAATCTGCCTTTGATCTTGGGCAAAGCCATGTGGAGCTACATCACCTTTGTGTACATTTTTTTCGCAGCTGTTCTGCCTATGTGGATGCTCAAGCAGCCTCGCGACCACATGACCACTTTTATGTTTGTCGCTATGATCGCTGGCGCTGTGGTAGGGTTGCTGGTAGCACATCCCAAGATGAATCTCCCTGTTTATACTGGCTTTGATAACGCTTCTTTGGGAACCATGTTCCCCATCCTGTTCGTCACGGTGGCTTGTGGCGCTGTATCCGGATTTCATAGTCTCGTATCCAGCGGCACCTCCTCCAAAACGGTATCCAACGAGAAGGATATGCTCAAGGTCGGTTATGGCGCCATGGTTTTGGAGAGCCTGCTGGCGGTGCTGGCTTTGTGTGTGGCTGGTGCGGCAGCTGCAGCGGATGGGACGCCTGCTGCAGGCACTCCCTTCCAGATCTTCAGCCGTGGAGTCGCTGGCTTCTTTGAGATGTTCGGAGTGCCTGCCTATGCTGCCACTGTGTTTATGACGATGTGTGTCTCTGCGTTGGCATTGACAAGCCTGGATGCTGTCGCCCGCATTGGACGGATGAGCTTTCAGGAGCTTTTCAGTGTAGATGATATGGAGCACGCACCGGCCTGGCGCAAACTATGCTGCAACCTCTATTTTTCTACATTTGTGACCCTGGCATTTGGCTTTGTGCTGACCAAGATCGGATACGCCAACATCTGGCCTCTGTTTGGTTCTGCCAATCAGCTGCTGTCCGCTTTGGTTCTGTCGACTCTGTGCGTCTTTTTGAAGGTGACGGGCCGCAGCAACAAAATGCTGATGCCGCCGCTGGTCATCATGTTGTGTGTCACCTTTACTGCTCTGGTACAGCGGCTGCTTGCCATGGTCAGTGCCATCCGCACTGCTGCTTCTGTAACGATCCCCGCCGGAGAGACCACCTGGACCGCTGTATTCTTTGCCAACGGTTTGCAGCTGATCCTGGCCGTAATGCTGATCGTACTGGGGTTGAATATCGTCCTTCACTCGGTCAGTGCTTATAAAAAGGCACAAGACAAAACCGGCGCTGCTAAAACATCCGAACAAACTGCAACGGCTCATTCCCGTGCCTGATTCCTGCCCTTTTCCCTAACTATTCTGCCGTCGGCCAAAAGGTCGGCGGCTTTTTGATGCCCTTTTGATGCCCTATAGAAAAAAGAGAGCATCTGCAATCGTGCAGATGCTCTCTTTTTATCATCAGATCGAAATGGTGTTGCAAACATCCATCAGGACGGGGTCCAGGCTCTTGGTCATCTCCAGGGCCTCATCCACAGGGTAATCCACCAGCTGCTCGCCCTTCATGCCGACGATGCGGTTGAACTTGCCCTGCTCCAGCAGGCAGACAGCCCGATAACCCATAGCGGAAGCGTTGACGCGATCCCGCAGAGTAGGCGAACCACCGCGCTGAACATGGCCCAAAATCGTGGCACGGGTATCGATGCCGGTACGTGCCTGGATCTCGCTGGCGATCTCCTGCGAGTGACCAATGCCCTCGGCCACGATCACGACAAAGTGACGCTTACCTGTGCGCTGCGTCTCGATGATCTTATCCAGGATATCCCGCTGCATATCAAATTCCCGCTCCGGCAGCAGCACAGCCATAGCGCCGGAGGCGATCGCCACATTCAGAGCGATATAGCCTGCATTACGGCCCATGACCTCCACAACGCTGCAGCGGTCATGGCTCTGGGTGGTATCCAGCAGCTTGTCGATCATCTCCAGGGCGGTGTTCATAGCGGTATCAAAACCGATGGTGTAGTCGGTGCAGGCAATATCGTTGTCGATGGTGCCAGGCAAGCCGATCATCGGGATGCCGCGATGTGCCAGCTCACGAGCGCCACGGTAGGAACCATCGCCGCCAATGACCACCAGTGCATCGATGCCCAGCTCACGGCACTTGGCTGCGCCCTTATCCTGGCCTTCCTTCGTCTTGAACTCCAGGCAGCGGGCAGAATACAGGATCGTACCGCCCTTTTTAATAATATTTGAAACACTGCGCAGGTTCATCTCAAAGCATTCGCCGTTCAGCAGGCCATTATAACCGCGCTGGATGCCGATCATACGGAAGCCCTTGTGCAGGCCGGTGCGGACAACGGCACGGACCGCAGCGTTCATACCAGGAGCGTCGCCACCACTGGTCAGGACGCCGATCGTTTTGATTTGCTTTTCCATAACTAGAGATACCCTCCAACTTCTTCACTTACCTCTGGGTTTTAGCCCAGTTGTCCGGCAAGACCCGGACGCTTGATGCAAAGTTGCTCCAATTTGCCTGCAACCATTATAACACAATACAGGCCGTTTGAAAACATCCCACCTGTCAGGATTCGTGCGCAGAAATGTCATTTTGTTGCAACATTTTCTGTGCCCAACAGCCGCTGCAGCTCCTGCATCAGCAATGGATGCCCAGAAGCGTATAACCGGCGCGGCACGCCCAGTTTCTGTTTTGTATCCTGCAAATACAGGATCACAGGCATAGAACCATCAAAGATCTCCAATAAGTTGATGACCTTATCATACTGCGGGCAGGTGCGGGACGGCAGCCGCAGATACAGCCGCTGCGGCTGAGCCGGACGAGATACCGCCCCCGCCGGGCGTCCGGCACCATACTGATCGATGGGGGTGACCGTCTCTGCCATCAGTTTAGGAGGCTCATCCTCCCGCACCGACAGCCGCCCATCAATGACCACAACCGCATTATCCTGCAAGGCATCCCGGAAGAGATCCAGCACCCGCGGAAATACGATCACTTCCAGTGTACCCGTCAGATCTTCTACACTGGTAAATGCCATCATACTGTTGGACTTTGTGGTCATCATCCGGGTCTTGACAATGGTACAGACGATGCGCACATGGCTGTTATCCAGCTTATGGGCATCCTCTCCGGTCAGCGCCTTGATGGCGTGGGATGCGATACGGGCCGATTGCTCCCTATACGCATCCAGCGGATGGCCGGATAGATACAACCCGCTGACCTCCTTCTCTTGCTGAAGAAGCTCCGAGGGGGTATATTCCGGCAGAGGACGGATCTCATAGTTATCCGCTGACGGAGCGCTCTCCCCTCCGCTCATAACAGAAAACAGATCCAGCTGTCCATCCAGATTGCGGCGGGCATCGTTCTCGACGCTTTTGGTGATCCCCTCTACTGCCTCGACCAAGCTATGGCGATTGCCTCCCATACCATCAAACGCACCGGCTTTGATCAGGCTCTCCACTGCCCGGCGATTCAGCTCTGCGCCATACAATCTCTTGCAAAAATCATATAAGCTGCTGAAAGGGCGCTGCTGTCGTTCGGATACTACCCGGTCGATCAAGCCGCGGCCCACATTTTTGATGGCATTGAGGCCAAAACGGATCTGACCGTTGGCCGTTGCGGTAAACCCACCGCCCGAGATATTGATATCCGGTGGCAGTACCTTGATGCCTAAACGGGCGCACTCGCCGGTATATTCGATGACCTTGTCCGTATTATCCAGCACGCTGGTCAGCAATGCGGCCATAAACTCACTGGGATAGTGGGATTTCAGGTAAGCGGTCTGGAAAGCCACATAGGCATAGCAGGCCGCATGGCTCTTATTGAACGCATACGAGGCAAAGCTGGACATTTCATCGTAGATCTCATTGGCGACCTTTTCAGAGATGCCATTGGCTACACAACCAGGACATTCATGGCCCGGCTCCGTACAGCCGTGGACAAAATGCTCCCGTTCAGCCTCCATCACAGCATGCTTTTTTTTGCTCATGGCCCGGCGAACATTGTCTGCCTGGCCAAAGGAGAAGCCTGCCAGCTCCCGGAAGATCTGCATCACCTGCTCCTGGTAGACGATACAGCCGTAGGTGGGTCCCAGAATGGGTTCCATCTGGGGGCAGTCGTAAGTGATGGCGCTTCTGTCGGTTATGCAGGTAGGTGGGGATGGAATCCATCGGTCCCGGACGATACAGGCTGATCAGAGCGATGACATCTTCCAGGCTATGGGGCTGCAGACCCATCAGGACCTGCTTCATGCCGGAGGATTCCAACTGGAATACACCTTCGGTTTCTCCCTGGCTGAGCATTTGATAGGTCTGGGGGTCATCGTAGTTCAGCTTCTGCATCGAGAAGCCCGGCTCCCGTTTTTGCACAGCAGTTTCTGCGTCCCGGATCACCGTCAGGGTACGCAGCCCCAGAAAGTCCATCTTCAAAAGGCCCAGTTCCTCGATCTCGGTCATATTGAACTGGGTCACCGGCAGGCCATCGTTGGTGGCCAAGGGCAGATAGTAGTCTGTGGGCTTTGGCGTGATCACCACACCCGCAGCATGCGTGGAAGCATGCCGGGGCATCCCCTCCACTTTGACCGCTGTATCGATCAATTCTTTGACCTGCGGGTCAGTATCATACATCCGGCGCAGTTCGCTGGAGACTTCCAATGCCCGCTTCAGGGTCATTTTCAGTTCCATGGGCACCTGTTTTGCCACCGCATCTACGTTTTGGTATGGCAGACCCATGACCCGGCCCACATCCCGGATTGCGTTGCGGGCCGCCATTGTACCAAATGTGACGATCTGGGCTACATGGTCCGCACCGTATTTCCGGTTGACGTAGTCAATGACCTCCTGCCGACGCTCGTAACAAAAGTCTACATCAAAGTCCGGCATACTGACACGCTCCGGGTTCAGGAAGCGTTCAAAGATCAGATTATAGCGGATAGGGTCGATGTCGGTAATGCCCACACAATAGGCCGCAATGCTGCCCGCACCCGAGCCGCGTCCCGGTCCCACAGGGATGCCCTGGCTTTTTGCGTAGTGGATATAGTCGTAAACGATCAGGTAGTAGTTGGTATACCCCATCTTTTTGACCACACCGATCTCATACGTCAGGCGGTCTTTGTTGGCCTGCGGAACATCCGGACCATAGCGGTGTTCCAGACCCTCCCAGCAGAGCTTTTCAAAATACGCCTGATTGTCCATCCCATCGGGGGCTTCGTAATAAGGAATCTTGGTATGACCAAAATCAAAATCAAAGTTGCACTGCTCTGCAATGCGCGCCGTGTTGGCGCAGGCTTCCGGCACCATCGCAAACAGGTCGTACATCTCTTGGGTGGACTTGACATAGAACTCCTCTGTCTGGAATTCCATCTTATCAGCGTCCTGAATGGTCTTACCGGTTTGGATGCACAGCAGGATGCTCTGCATTTTAGCATCCTCTCTGCGGAGGTAATGGGCATCGTTGGTGGCTGCCATAGGGATGCCGGTATCCCGTGCCAGCTTGATAAGCTGGGGCAGTACCTGCGTATCCTCTGCCAGACCATGGTCCTGCAGCTCGATATAATAGTTGCCCTCGCCAAACAGATCCCGATACCAAAGCGCCACTGCTTTGGCACGGTCGTAATCCCCAGCCAAAAGCGCCTGCGGGACCTCGCCCGCCAGACAAGCGGATAGACAGATCAAACCCTCGTGATATTGCTCCAGAAGCTGTTTGTCCACCCGGGGTTTAGAGTAAAATCCCTCCGTGAATGCAGCGGACACCATTTTGATCAGGTTCTGATACCCCTGCTCATTTTTGCACAGCAGGATCAGGTGATGGCTGCCGTCCATCCGGTTGACCTTGTCAAACCTCGTCCGGGTGGCCACATATACCTCACAGCCTATGATGGGTTTTACGCCTGCTTTTTTGGCAGCCTTGTAAAACTGCACGCAGCCATACATAACTCCGTGGTCGGTACAAGCAACGGCGGTCTGACCACATTCCTTGACGCGCTCCATCAGCTGATCGATCCGGCAGGCACCGTCCAGAAGGCTGTATTCTGTATGCAGATGCAGGTGGACGAACTCCTGTGCTGCGCTGCTCATGACTGCCCCTCCTGTTCTCTCTGGCGCAGGTCATCTGCCAGCGCTTCAAGTTTTTTCATGCGATAAGAAAGACCAGATTTGCTCAGTTCCGGTTCAAAACAGCTGCACAGTGCGGTAAGGGAGAGATCCGGGTTTTTCAGGCGCATCTCTGCGGCTTCCCGCAGCGGCAGGGGCAGAGCCTCTAACGCGTTGTGCTGCTGCAAATAGCGGATGGCCCGCAGTGTCTGGGCACTGGCCCGGGCGCTTTTGCCCAAATTAGCCGTGTCGCAGTTGGTATGACGGTTGATCTGATTGCGCACCTGTTTTACTGCTTTCTGGTCGTGGATCTGCTGAGCTGCCTGGACGGCCCCCATAAAGGAGAGCAGTTTTTCTACATTATCCCCCGCCTTAACATAGATCAGGTTGACTCCGGCCCGTCGGGTGCGGTGGGGGGCAAACTCATGCTCTGCCAAAAGGGCCTCAAAATCCTTGGCCAGGTTCGTGCGTGCAGTAAGGAACTCCAGATTGTACTCCTTCTGCGGATC
>OHRW01000468.1_pt1 | contig 21326 bp, 19 predicted proteins | sample 1578541 | NCBI WGS metagenome assembly OHRW01 (sample SAMEA3879519, study PRJEB24766) | human gut metagenome | biome: human-associated habitat; feature: feces | place: USA | collected 1985/1987 | reverse complement strand
AAGAATTTCCTCTAGGTTTTCCTTTTGCTCCCCGTTCTCCGCCTCCGGGTTTTCGATCACAAATACCGATACCCCTGCCTTTTTCGCGGCACTGATCTTCTCTGAAAATCCACCGGACGCACCGCTCTCTTTTGTGACCATATAACGGATCTGATACTGATGGAGAAGTGCAAGGTTCATTTCCTCGGAAAACGGGCCCTGCATGGCAATGATCTGTCTCCCTAAAATGCCGTTTTTATGACAGATCTCTATGCTCTCTGTCCCTGGCAGGACACGGACAAACAGCCGCTCCCTCAATGCCTCATTTTCGCAGTAACAGTGCAGTTCCTTACTTCCCGTTGTAAGAAGAATATTGCCACTGGTCTGCTCTAACGCGCGGACACATTCCTGCTGTGACTTTATATAAATTACATCGCTGTCATCTCCGGCCGACTGCAGTGTCCGCCGCAGACGATAATATGGAAGTCCTGCCTGTGCGGACGCCTGCCTGATATTAGAAGAAACCACGACCGCATAGGGATGCGTTGCATCAACGATTGCAGCATAGTCTCCCTTTTGCATGAATTCTTTCATTTCTTCTTCCGTAAGTCTTCCGGTGTAAATATTCCGGTACTGCCCCTCGGTCATGACCTCATGCCCATATTCCGTGGCGACACAGACATCCGCGCAGATCCCGGATGCATCTAAGATATCCGCTAACTGTCTGCCCTCTGTGGTGCCGGAAAAAATCAATATCCGTTTCATATATGATATCCTCTTTTAGTGACGAGATGTCCGTCTATGATCTTTGTCTCTGAATTACCGATAAACACGGTCGTAAACATGTTGACCTGACGGTCCCGCAATTCTTTTAACGTGCAAAGTTCCATTTTTGACTCATCTCTTCCGATATTTTCCACATATCCGCACGGGCGTGTCTCCTCAACTGTCTCTAACAGAATATCACAGGCACGCATCAGATAGTCCGCACGTTTTCTGCTGGACGGGTTGTAGATCGCAATCGCAAAATCCCCATCCGCCGCCGCTCTTAAACGTTTTTCTATTTTTTCCCACGGCGTCAGTAAGTCACTTAAGCTGATTACGCAGAAATCATGGTTTAATGGTGCTCCAAGGCACGCTGCTCCGCTAAGTGCAGCGGTGACGCCCGGCACGACACTAAGTTCACAGTCCGGGTAACTTTCCCCGATCTCATACATCAAAGATGCCATTCCATAGACCCCCGCATCCCCACTGCAGATCAGGGAAACTTTTTTCCCTTCCCTCGCCTTCTCAAAACAGAGGATGCAGCGCTCCCGCTCCTGCTTCATCGGTGTAGAAAGCTGCTCTTTTTCCGCAAATGCTTCGCCTAACAGTTTTAAATAAACCTGATAGCCGATGATCGTATCGCATGCCAGCAGTGTATCATACGCCTGCATCGTCATCATTGCTTCTTTTCCCGGTCCCATTCCCACAATATATATTTTATGTTTCATCAAATCTTACACTCCATTCCCGCTCAGCTATCGCAAGCGTCATTCCGTCTTTTGCCTTCTTTTTGAGCAGTAACCTGCCCTGTACTAACATTTTTTTCTGATTTTCCCTGCTGTCACAATTTTGCTGCATATACGATTTTTCTTTTCCCTCACTGCCACATCCAGGCTGCTTTATTTTCTCTTTATCTTCTTTCCTGCATGCTGCAAGCGCTGCGCGTTCACACACATTGTCCACGCCGACTGTCTGTGACACAAATGCCGAACCGCTGAAGGTTCCCGGCACTTCTTTTAAGACTTCTTTCGGATACGTCAGAAAGTCCAGCCCATATTTTTTTACAAATTCTAAAAATCCCGGTTCTTCTTTTTTCAGATCGATCGTGGCAAGCGCTGTAACTGCCTGTATGGATATCTGTTCCTGTTCTAATGTCTCTAAGACAAACTGCCCGATCTCCTCACAGGATTTTCCCTTTTTACAGCCCATGCCAAGGATGATGGTGCGGGGGATCAGCCAGAGCGGATCTGTATGCGTTTTAACATCCACCTGTTCATCTATGACCTGACTCTTTGGAATATTTTTTACCGGATACCTTGCAGAAATCACAACATCCGGCATAGATATATGGTCCTGTTCTTTTTTCACCGACCACTTTTGTGGCGGATTTTCTTCACATGTTGTTATGTCAGATATCAGTACCGATTTTGGTATCTCTCCTTCCACCCGCCCACCTGTCATTATCATAATCTTCTTTCCATCGAGAATTTTCGACGAAACTCCTGCAATTTCCTCTTTATTCTGTATGAAAAGTCCATTTTCTTTCGCAAAAACATCCACGGCAAACGCATGATTGACATCGGTTGCCGTTGTTATGACAGGCACTGCACCGATCCGTTTTGCAAGCAGTCCTGCAAGTTCATTTGCTCCGCCATAATGTCCGGACAAAACCGGGATAACAAACTGTCCCGCCTCGTCCACCACCAGAACCGGGATGTCTGTCAGTTTATCACGCAGAGAAGGTGCCATGGCGCGCACCGCGATTCCGCATGCGCCGATCCAGATGACTGCTGTCTTTTTCCCATTTCTGTTTTGTTCGAAACGCGCGCGCATCCAGTCGTAGATGCTTTCTTTGACATAAACCGGATTTTTGCCATTGGCACGATTGTGTTCCCGGATCCACTCAGTCTGTATCTCTGCATCTGATATTTCCTGATATCTGCCATATTTTGTATACAGACACACTTCGTACCCCTTCCCACACGAATACAGACATTCCCGTATCTTTGCCGAGAGTTCTATCCCGCGCCTGGTAAAACTCATGATATCGATCTGCATGTGTTACTCCTTCTTTTTACGGAATTCCGTTTCAAAATCCGGCGCATACAGTTTTGAGCGCGCGCAGCGTTTATTTGCAAGAACATTTCCCACCAGAACCAGTGCTGTTTTCGTAATATTATGTTTCTTTGCAACCAACGGCAATGTTTCCACTGTACACAGGTATGCTTCTTCTTCCGGCCAGCTCGCCTTATACACTAACGCTGCCGGGGTGTCTTTCGTATACCCACCTGCCACAAGACGTCTGGAAAGTTCCTCTAACATACCGGTACTTAAGTAGATCGCCATGGATGCCTGATGTGCTGCAAAACTCTCGATACTCTCTTTTTCCGGCACCGATGTTTTTCCTGCCATGCGAGTAATAATAAGGCTCTGTGAGACCTCCGGCAGTGTATATTCGATCTGCAGAGATGCAGCTGCACCAAAGCAGGCGGAAACTCCCGGACAGCTCTCATAAGAAATTCCAAGTTCATCGAGACAGTCCATCTGCTCCCTGACTGCGCCGTAAAGACTTGGCTCCCCGGTATGCAGGCGCACTACCATCTTGCTCTCCGACTCTGCCTTTCTCATCACTTCGATCACTTCCTCTAACGTCATCGTGGCACTATTATATATCTCACATGCCTCTTTGGTATAGGAAAGCAGCTCCGGATTTACCAGTGATCCTGCATAGATCACCACATCCGCCTTTTCTAACAGTTTCATTCCACGCACCGTGATCAGATCCGCCGCCCCACAGCCGGCACCTGCAAAATAAATCATCTTTTCTCCTCCTTCAGTCTCGCAAGCAGCTCTGCCGCCCCTGCACTCTCTCCAAGTCCTCCGTGCTCGTTGGAATACAAAATACACGCGACCGCAATTTTCCCTCTGACGTGCCGTATCTGCATCGGCACCCGCTGACAGAGCAGATGACGTGATCAGTTCCATCCGGCAGTCTCCTTCCTGCGAGTGTGTGTTCATGATGCCGCCGGCGACTTTTATCAGCTTGCCGATATGACCGGTCAGAAGCATGGCTTCAAATCCATTTTCCACCGCCATATCGATCGTATCTCCGATAAAATTACTGCATTTTACACTCTTATCGAGATCATAACCATAAGTCCGTTTCATATAATCCAGTCCGTAATTTCCCGGTGAGACTGCCACAATGGAATACCCCATGGCACGCTTCTGATTTAACTCTACCCGGATTGTTTCAAGCAGTGCCCTGCTGCTCATCGGCTCCACAATACCGCTCGTCCCAAGGATGGATATTCCGCCTGTGATGCCAAGTCTCGGATTAAACGTCTGTGCCGCAAGCGTCTCCCCCTCCGGCACGGAAATTTCCACCAGAAGATCTGCCGTTTCATCCGTGAGCGCACAGACTTCCCTCACCTCTTTTTCGATCATCTCACGCGGCACATGATTGATGGCTGCATTTCCGACCGGCTGGTCTAATCCCGGTTTTGTAACACGTCCGACACCATATCCCCCGTCGATCACAATTCTCTGTAAATGCGCGGACTGCCCTTTTTGCTGCATGCTGCCATCCATCGTACTCTTTTGCCGATGCACGGACGGTTCTTTTTGCTTTATGCCGCCGTCAATCCTTGAAACCGCTGCCACGATATGTGCGCCCGTCGTAATGTCAGGATCATCTCCGCCATCTTTAATCACTGCACAGCTCACTGCAGTTTCACTTCGCCGGATATCTGTGATTTCAGCATGATACCGAATCCCTTTTGGCGTCTCGATCTCTATCTCATTTTTTATTTTTCCGGTGATCAGCATATATGCCGCCGCTTTTGCCGCCGCTGCCGCACAGCTTCCGGTCGTAAATCCGTAACGCATAGGTATCTCCATTTCCATTTGTAAATATCAATCCACCTTTTTCGCTGCATCCTCCCGCCGCACTTCATACAAAAGTGCATTACAGATCGCAGCAGCCACATTGCTGCCTCCTTTTCTTCCCCGGTTCACGATACATGGCACATCGGTGTGCAGGATCATTTCCTTTGCCACCTCCACATTGACAAAGCCGACCGGAACTCCGATGATAAATGCAGGACGGTAAATTCCATCACAAATCAGCTCATACAAACGGATCAGTGCCGTTGGTGCGTTGCCGATGGCAAATATGACCGGCTTGTCCAGTTTTGCCGCATGTTCCATGGAAACGACCGCCCTTGTCACCTTGCGTTCTTTTGCCTCTCCTGCAACCTCCTCGTCCGCCATAAAACAATGCGCCATTCCACCATGTGCTTCAAGCACTTTTTTGTTGACACCGGAGAGCGCCATATTTGTGTCTGTCACGATGTCCGCTCCTGTGCGGATCAGGTGTTTTGCAATCTCCACTGCATTCTCCGAAAAAGTAAGTGTATCTGCATATCCGAAATCCGCACTCGTGTGGATCACTCTTTTTGTCACCGGCTCCTGCTCTTTCGGGATCACAATACCGCGTTCTTTCAGTTCTTTTGTAATAATTGCAAAACTGCGCCCCTCGATCTCTCCCGGCAGCACAAATTCTACTGCCTGCGCATTTCCATGGATCTCTCTCAACACCTCTGCAAATATCCGGTTCTGTTCTTCCGATTTTACCGCGATCCGGTAATAACCGCTCTGGAGTCCCCGGAAATTACTACAGTCACGAATCAAAATACCACGCTGTAAAAAAAGTTCATCCAGCTTTTTTTCACTGTAAAACAACAGATAATCTGCATCGGAATCATACACAATGCATCCTGCCGCCTTTAATTCTTCACGCAAAAACAGCCTTTGCGTCTGTATACAGGTCACAGTGCGTGCAACATATCCCTGCTCTTTGATTGCAGCGACTCCTGCCCTCTGGGCGAATACCGAAAGATTCCACTCCGGCAGCTGCAATCTGATCTTTTCCGCCAGAGTCTGTTCACAGACCAGATACCCAAGCCGCACCCCCGGAATCGCATATAATTTGGTAAATGCACGCACCACGACCACATTCGGAAATTCTTCTAAATAACTTAAAAAGGAATATTTCTGTTCTTTTCCGGTCAGTTCCATAAAACACTCATCCAGCACCAGTGTAATGTCACATTGTCTGCATTTTTCTGCAATTTTAAATATCAGTTCCGGCTCAACCAGATTTCCGACCGGGTTATTTGGATTTGCCAGAAACACCAGAGAAATGCTCTCATCTAGTGCATCAAGGATCCGTTCGGTCAGGCAGAATTTTTCCTCTTTTTTCATCTCATAAAAAATAACTTCACAGTCCAGCGCCTTTGCCGCCTCTTCATATCCTAAAAAGGACGGCACCGGGATCAGTATTTTCGATGGTTTTACTGCGTGTAAAACGGCATGGAACAATTCTGACGCACCATTTCCAAACACAAGCTTTTTCTCTGATATCCGCAGCTGTTCTGCAACTGCATTTGCAAGTTCCTGTGCATGGATATCCGGGTAATGTTCCGCCTCCTCCACCGCCTGATGAAGTGCTTCCCTTACCGAGTCCGGCATTCCAAGCGGATTGGTGTTCACCGAAAAATCCAGTCTTATCTGATTGCGGTATATATCTCCTCCGTGGTACTGCATTTCTTCATATCTCACTTTCTATAATCTGTTCTTTTATTTTCAGATATTCGAACAAAACAAAGCGATACTTTGTGTGATTTGACATTCTAAAAACTCAGATACATCTTTCGTATTCAGAGTATAACACAAAGTGCCGCCTGTACACAATTTTTTGTGTTACAGACGGCACCTGCTAATAATTTTTAAGATTCGGGAGGCAAAAGGTGGTTTTCAATTTTTTGACCCCCGAATCTTTTTAATAATATCCCGGATATCCATGCTTTGCCCGAAAGGCTTCCTGGCTGGCGTGGTAATCTTCCAGTGTCATATGGTTTTCCTTTAAATACTGTTCAAACATCAGTGAATCGATCTCATCGGCGGTATACAAAGTACCTCCCGGATACCGGCAGAATATCTTTTCACCCTGATTGATGCTGCGCATAAAATCCATAAAATCATCCACGTCGATCTTATCATCTAAAAAATCTCTCCAGAAATTTTCATGCGCCTCGAAACGCAGATTCCAGTCGGACGGAAGCTGACCGATCAATGACATGACCTTTTCATACTGTTCCCTGTTCTCAAAAGAAATAGACCACTCATAGCCTTCTGTCTGTCCCGCTTTCCGGCAGAAAATACCCTCCTCGGTATACCAGGTGATATAGCGGATATCCTCTTTATCCGGCTGATCGGCAGGATATGTACAGGATGTGGAATCTGCCGTGAGCAGATCACCTTCCGTCTGGAACCCTTTTTCCATGGATACTTTTTCCATGGATGCTTCTTCCACAGATGTTTCCTTCTCCTTTCCCAGCTCTTCTGCCGCTCTTTTTTCCTGTTCTTCCTCCATCAGTTTCCGGATCGCATCTTCTAAGGAATCGAATTTGCTGAGAAATTCATCCCACTCTTTCTCTGTAAAGGACTGTGACCCGATCTGATAGGAATTTTCCGTTTCACCATTTTTGATTTTTGTAAAGATCTCCTCAGATTTTTCTTTTAAAAGCCTGGCATATTCTTCCCGTAAATCTGTGACAGATTGCTCTGAATCTGCCGTTTCTGCCGCTTTCTTCATATTTTCGGACCAATAACTGCTGTCAAAGCAACCGCTGTCCTCCAATATACTCCTGTCAGAACTTCTTTTTCCGGTATCTAGTTCTTTCATTCCGGCAAGCAGATTATCAGCCTTCTCGCCTGCAGCCTGAAAATTAAAACGAACCGATTGTCCGGACTTTACGTTTCTCCCGGAACTGCCGGATACAGCAAATGTTCCATAACTTCCTACCCCGTTAACTGTCATTTTTCTCCTTTCTGCAGTCCGTCTGTCAGTCGGGACTGCTCCACTCCCCTGAAAGGACCGAGTGGTTACTTTATTTATCGGCTGCTTTAACCATTTCCCCCAGTCCTTTACGGATTCTTATGCGCGCATGTCAAACGGGTGATATGCTTTTTTCTCTATGGCATCCTGCTGTAATTTTTCCTCGGTTGACAGTTCCTTCGTTGATAATTTCTGTCCTGATAATTCTTTCTCTGCAGTTTCTTCTGGTGCTTTCTCCGTTGGCAGTGCTTCGATGTTTTCCGTCAGGTCACCGGTATTTTCAGCAAGCATTCCCTTGTCATCGTCTGTTCCAAGCGCCTCATCCACAGCTTCTTCTTTTCTTTCTTCCTCGGTCTTTGGCTTATTCTTCTCTGCCTCTTTGGCTCTTTTCTCAGCCTCTTCCTCCGCCTCATCCATGATATGAAACATCTGCGAACTGTTATACTCCTGCTTTGCCGCAGCGATCTCATCCTCATAGGTATGGAACATTTCCAGTTTTTTGGCAATATCCTCCACCGTTTCGGTTTTCATATTTTTCAGATTTTCTTTCTGTGCCTCAAAAAATGCAACTTTACTGTCCCGCTCTGACTGTCTCTCCATTTTTTCTTTCGTGCTCTTTAACATATTCGGATTCGGATGTAAAATCCCAGACATTTGTTTTGAAAAATTGATCGTATAACTCATTTTTACCCCCGGTATTACAAATAAATCTTAACATCATTGTTTCTTTTGTTAATATCGTCATTTCTGCCATTTTGTTTAAGCAAAAAAGTGTATGGTTCTTAAATCATTTCTTTATTCTTTCAGCAGCTATTTACCTGTAATCCGCAGACACCTCCAGATAACTTCGTTTTCCGCTGATATAATCTGCATGTGCACGTTCCGGATCTTTGCCCTTAAATACGGTGCAAAGTCCACACATATCGCAGTCTGCGATACACGGAAAGGTATCTTTGATATACTGTCTTCTTTCCTCTTCTGTGGAAGATGCTATCTCTGGCGGTCTCATACTGCACCTACTTTACCAGACCGGAGTTGCTTCTGTATTCTTCATTGATCTCGCGCAGTTCCTTCTCGCCATTGATGTATGGCTCGTAAAATGCATCAACAGAACCGCCGCCTAAATTGTCACAGCCATTGCAGAAATCGCAGGCTCCCCCGCACTGGTTCAAGCCTTCCTGTACTATGCGGATTCTTTCTTCTCTTGTGGTGTCTTTGATCAGTATGCTTTTTATTTCCATGATTTTCTCCATAAATTTCTTTTTTAATTTTCAACAACAATCTCCCAGTATCCATTCTTTGGCGAGCCATGTCGAATAAGAATACCGTATTCTTTTAGTTTTTTTATATTCTTTTCTACATTTCGACTACTGATTCCTAATTGCTCTGCTAATCTTACTGCGGACAAATTAGGATCATCAGAAAGAAAGTTAAGAATTCTCTTCTGCGTATCGTTCAGTTCAATATGGCGATTCTTCTCCGTCCCTTCTCCGAACTTTCTCCGTCTCTTCTCCGTCCCAATTCTAATTCATCTATGAAATCAATTCTTTCTCGCTTTGTCAAAGAATTCTTTCTGAAAAGTTCTACACGAAACATATTATCAAATTCCTGAATTCTCGGCTTTGGAAGTCCATACTTTTCTGCTGCATTTAGAATTCTTTTAATTCCACTGCCCCATGCCTCTATAAGCCCCATCTGGCTGAATATGTTAGCAATTCCTTTGTTTCTGATTTTTGAATGACCATTCATAACTTCTTCATAAGTCAGTCCATTATATAAACCTCCCGGAGATGTTACTTCCAAACGATCATCATAAATCGCAACCTGAATACAAGATTCATCTAAAATATTTCGGTGGCAATGGGCATTAATAATCATTTCCCGGATTGCTTCTGGTGGAAGCTCATATTTTTCTTTTCTCACTAATCCCTCAATCGTTGCTCCAAGCCTTATATTTCTCAATACAAAATCTACCGTTTCCTATATCTGTGTATATATAGGACCTGTAAACTCCCGCTTATCTAAAAATACTGCTGGACCCGTCCCCTTAAATACAGCACATTGTGTTTTAGAAAACGGAAAATACCCGGATGTCAGCAACGCATAGGCATTTGTCGCCAATAATTGTCCCTCACTCTGCTTGAGAATCTTCCAATTAATAAGCTACTCCTTCTTAACAGAATATTCTGACATTCCCGCTTTTTTCCGAAAAACTTCGATATCCTGACAAAGTTTTTCTGTCGCTTCTTCAGTAACTGTATATCCCACACATGTAAGTTCATCCCATGAAATTCTAGCACCCTCCATTTCCAGTTCTTTTATCTTTTCTGGAAATGCCTGTCTGGATGTCCCTGCTACACGTATATAGGTACCATTTTCTTTTCCCTTTGATTTCAGATAATATGGTCGATTTTTTCCAGCCTCGACAGATACTATAATAATCGTCTTTCCTTCCACTGTCTGTGGTTCAATATCTGGAATGATCTGTGGCATACATGAATCTGAAACTGCAGTTGCTATCGCATCCATGGTCTGAAATAATATATCATTTTCCACACCAATAACCTGATGGTTTTTATCATCTACACCGACAATCAGCTTGCCGCCCTGCGTATTAGCAAAAGCTACGATTGTTTTCACGTACTTTTCACTTTTGTCTGGTAATGAAACTTTAGACTCTATATTTTTTGATTCACCGGAAAACATTGTACCTTTTACCATTCTGTCACTCCTATTCAATCTACAGTATAAACAATAGAATGCACGCTCCGCAAACATTCTATTGTCATGAATTAGCCTGCATCACTAACAATAGTATACCTCTTATCAGGCTCATAAACCACTTTTTCTCTTTCTCAATCATTGGGGTTCCTATCCAGAATAATATCACCTTATCACAGATACTTCTTCACCTGCTCTGCCGCTTCCTCCATTTTTACCTGTGTCTGAAGCGTCTTGTCACGGGAAGCCACCTCGACGACTCCCTGTTTCATATTTCTCGGGCTCACAATAACACGGAGCGGGATACCGAGCAAGTCGGCATCGGAGAACATGACACCGGCACTCACGGTTCTGTCATCATAAATAACCTCGATCCCCATCTCCTGCAATTTCTCATACAGATCATCCGCAAACTTTCTGACTTCCTCATTGTCCGCTCTTACCGCACAAAGATGAACCTGCCACGGCGCGATCGATTTTGGCCAGATCGGTCCGTACTCATCATGATGTGCCTCGCAGACAGCGGCGGCAAGTCTGCCGACACCAATGCCATAACAGCCCATGATTGGTGTTTTGCTCTCTCCGTTCTGATCCACATAAGTCATCTTCATGGCTTTCGTATATTTATCTCCAAGCTGGAAGATGTTTCCGACCTCGATTCCTCTGGAAATACGGATCGTCTTTTTTCCGCATTTCGGGCAGATACCGCCCTCATATGCCTTTGCAAAATCATGATATTCTGCATCCGGCACATCTCTTTGCATATCAAGTCCCTTATAATGGTACTCGTCCTCATTTGCACCACAGGAAAGGTTATTTCTGTTTTCTAATGATCTGTCATATAAAACGATGGCATCTCCATTTATTTTCAGTCCGACCGGTCCGATATAACCTGCGTTTAATCCGCACTCTTCGGTGATGATGGCTGGATGTATCTCATCTTTCAAATAGTTGACCAGTTTTGTCTCATTAATTTCAAGATCGCCGCGGATAAATACGACCACATAGGTGTCATCCAAATTTTTCTGGTATACAACTGCCTTACAGGAATTGCAGGTTTCATCCCCGAAAAATTTACAGATATCCTCGATCGTATGAATGTCCGGCGTATGCACTTTTTCAAGTTCTGCGGACACTGCATCTCTTGCTATATCAGAGATATTTTCTGCCGCTTCCATATTTGCGCGGAAATCACATTCATTACACAGCACGATAGAATCCTCACCGACCGGGGTAAGAAGCATGAACTCATGGGAAAGGCTTCCACCCATCATACCGGAATCTGAAGCCACCGATACGACCTCCGGGATGCCTGCTCTCTCAAAAATACGCTCGTATGCTTTGTGGCATTTTTCGTAGTACTGGTTTAAATCTTCCTGACTGGTGTGGAAGGAATACGCATCTTTCATTGTAAACTCGCGCACGCGGATCAATCCGGCTCTCGGTCTTGCCTCATCCCGGAATTTTGTCTGGATCTGGTAGATCATAAATGGGTATTTGTTGTAACTTTTGGCGTATTCGCGCACTAAATGTACGGCAGCCTCCTCATGTGTCATTCCAAGCACCATCTTTGCATTGTTCCGGTCAGTAAAACGTAATAATTCTTCTCCCACGCTCTCATAACGGCCGGATTCTTCCCAAAGGGATGCCGGCATCACAACTGGAAATGATACTTCCTGTCCGTCTAATTTATCCATCTCCTCACGCAGGATCTGCTCGATTTTGTGTGTGATCCGTTTGAGTGGAAGGTAGGAAGAGTAAATGCCGTTTGCCATGTATTTCATGTAGCCGCCTTTTACCATCAGGGCATGGCTGTCGATCACGCAGTCTGCCGGTCTCTCACGAAAACGTTCTCCGATTAATTTTTCTAATTTCATTGTCTGCCTCCTTTTTGTTTGCATAAATGGAAGATGATGATATCAAAAGATGTGTTTTTCATCTTTTGATATCCGAATCCTGTACATTAAAAAAGTCCCAAGCTGCAACTAAATACAGCTTAGGACGAATTATCTTAATCCGCGGTACCACCTAATTTCAGGATGTTCCTGCACTCCGGTACAAATTTTCATTGATACCTTATCTCTGTAACGGGAGAACCCGGCATAGCCTGATGTTTCCATTCGGTATGCAGCTCCATGACCGGTTCATCATGTTCCGTGAAAGACTCGCACCTGCCGTCCTCTCTCTGGACACTTTCCATGATTACTATTTCACTTCCTCGCATTAACCGTACTTTAGCATTTTGTGCGCGGATTGTCAATCCTGATCCTGCACAAATTCTTCCCGCATCGGTGTAAAAATATCTAAGAGGATTCCCTCTTTCAGGCAGACACAGCCGTGCTCGATGGAATCTCTCTTTAACAGGGCATCACCAGGATTTACGATCTTCTTTTCTCCGTTGATTGTAAATTCAAACTGACCAGACACCACATAGGTGATCTGAGTGTGCGGGTGATGATGCAGTGCACCGATGGCACCTTTTTCAAAATGATTCTCCACACACATCATCTCATCGGCGTACGCTAATATTTTGCGCTTCACGCCCTCGCCGCAAACTTCTGCATCAATTTCATTGTTAAAGTTCCAGATCTGATTTTTTTTCGTTTTCATATGAAATCCCCCTCGTATAATATTATTGATTTTGTTTTTTCAGATAACGCACCAGCGCTAAAATACAGACCATATCGATAAACACAACGACCACGATCGATCCCATTCCATAAAAGATACCTGCTGTCTCTGCGATCTTCCCAATGATCGACGGCATTACGATCGAACCGATACTTGCAATTGTTAAAATAAAACTCCACGCGATCGGATATTTTTCAATGAGATTTCCTGCAAAGGAAACCGTCGTCGGATAAATTCCCGCCATGCTGTAACCGAAACCCATGATACCGATCACGATCCATACGGTACTGCGGCTGAATAACAGTAAAAAGAAAAAGCATACAAGTCCTACGCCCATGATCGGCAGCAGTTTTTCTTTTTGCATTCTGGTGGACAGCCAGGCTGTCGTCAGACGTCCTGCTAAAATCATCACCCAGAGTACACTCGCCGTCATCTGGGATAGGGATGCCGGCAGAAATCCTGTATCCTTAAAATATGTGATCATCCATCCGATGACACCCTGCTCCGCGCAGAGATAGAAAAATAATGTTGCAACGCACAGATAAAACAGCGGTTCTGAGAAGAATCCGAAACTGCCGCCTTTTTTCTCTTTTTCCACCCGGTCATTTTCCATTGGGATCATTGCGTATAAAATCCAGCTTAAAATTCCCATCGCAAGCATAAAATAACACGCTGTGATCCAGCCGGATTCCCCTGTTGCCGTAAACAGTGTCAGAAGAATCGGGAATAAAAATGCCCCGACAGAGAACATCGCATGCAGTCCATTGATCGTCCATGCTTTTCCCGGTGCTAAACTGTTGATTGCCGTGTTACAGAAATTACTCGTTGCTCCTCTCGCAACACCTGTCAGGAAAAATGCCATTGCAATGCACCAGTTGTGATTTCCGAAAATGATCAGCACATACGAAAGTACAAAAAACAGATTAAAAAACAAAATACTCTTTTTTCTTCCAATCGCGACCGGCAGCAATCCTGCGGTAAAACTAGAAAACAGATTTCCCACAGAATGCAGACTTACGATCAATCCGCAAAATGCATAATCTAGTCCTCTTGCATCCCTGATAAAAGGAAGCAGGGATCCAATCGAAAGTGCCAGCATTCCATTCAGCAAAAAAACACTGTAGTTGCATAAAAACTGTTTCTTTTTTATTTTATCCTGTAAAAAATCCATCTGTTTCTCCTCACTCATTATTTTCTTCGATAATCTGTTCGATCACGTCCATGTAGTCCGCGCAATACTTTTCATACACGCCCCTGACCGCCTCCTGAAAACGCTTTTTTTCTGCCGCAGAAAGTTCTACCACTTCCACACCCTGTTTCAAAGCGATCTCCTTAGAATCCGCCTCACGTTCTTTCCACAACTTTCTCTCATACAGCGCAGATTCTTTTGCGCACTCTAAGATCATCTGACGGTCATCTTCCGAAAACTTGTTCCATGTATGTTTCGAACAGATCTGCATCTCCGGTACCCGGTTGTGTTCATCAACTGTATAATATTTCGCCACCTCATAATGATTCATCGCTTCATAAGAAGGCCAGTTATTCTCCGCCCCGTCCACCGTTCCGCGCTCTAATGCGGAATAAACATCCGCATAGGGAATCGGCAGTGCCGTCGCGCCAAGTGCCTCCACCATATCGACCATCACCTCCGATTCCTGCACACGGATACGCATACCTGCCATATCCTCAAGACAGGTGATCGGCTTTTTAGAATTATAAAAATTTCTTGCTCCCGCATCATACCAGGAAAGGCCAATCAGTTCGCTTTTACTCACTTTCTCCAAAAAGTCACTACCGATCCTGCCATCTAACACTTTCCACATATGATCCGAATCAGAATACAGATATGGCATCTGCAAAACATTTAATTCCGGTATGTACTCTGCTAACTGCGACAGGGAAACCCTTGCAAAATCAATGCCTCCATACTGCATCTGTGCGATCACACCGCTCTCTGCACCAAGTTCCCCCTCTGCCTGAACTAAAATCTTTATTCTTCCGCTGCTCTCCCTCTCCACCAGCTCGGCAAACTTTTTTGCCCCAAGTGTTGTCGGATAATCCTCCGTCTGGTTCTCCGCATAGGACAGGACAAATTCGGGAGCTCTCACGCTGCGCAGCCTGTGATACAGAAAAAATCCAGCGGTCAAAACCACTGCCGCAAACAAAATCAAGATTCGTCTTTTTTTCATTTATCCCAATCCTCCGGCAGTGTTCCCTGTGTTCATCTGTTTTAAAATCTCCATGCGGTATTCCGTAGGAGTACTTCCCATGGCACGCTTAAATACTTTTGCAAAATAATTTGAATCCCGGTATCCCACATTTACGCTGATATCTTTTACATTGATACGGACATCAGCAAGCAGCTGCTTTGCCCGTTCCAGCCGGTACTCAGTCAGATATCCAATGAAACTTTTATCAAAACACTGTTTGAATATTTTGCAGAAATATGCGTCTGAATAATTCATCTCCTCTGCTACACTCTGTAAAGAAATATCTTCTTTATAGTGCATGTCAATATACTGTCTGATATTTTCTGCCACAGCGCTCATCCTGACATTGCCATTTTCCAGTTCTGCATCCTTCTTTTTTTCCTGCATATCCACAGGCTTTTCCCGGACATTTTTCTGCGATCCATCTGCCTTTTCCTCAAGCAGCCGTATTGCTTCCTCAAGCACCGCCACCAGTTCTTCCTCAGTCCCTGGTTTCAGCAGATAATCCAGTGCATGTACGGAGATCGCACGTTTTGCATAACTGAATTCATCAAATGCAGTCAGAAAAATAATGCTGCAATCCCTGTCTTCCTCCCGGATCTGCTCCGCTGCCTCCAAACCATTCACACCCGGCATCTCAATGTCAAGCAGCGCGATCTTACAATCTTTTTCTGTAAAAAACTTTACCGCCTCCCTGCCGTTTACGGCTTCCACAACTTCTAACTGTCCGGAAAAATATTTTTTTATCGTTCTCCCCACAATCATTCTCTCTATCGGCTCATCGTCCGCCACCAACACACGGTACATCATGCTCCCCCACTTCCTTATGTCTGATCTGTATTTTTACCACAGTCCCCACATCTTTTTTACTGTAGATTTCTACATTTCCATCCTGATACATTGCACGGATCCGCCGGAAAATATTGCCAAGGCCAATGCCTGTCTTTCCATCTTCTTTTTCCAGTTCTCCCCGCAGATGCATAAGTGCTGCTTCGTCCATTCCAAGCCCGTTATCCCCAATGGTAATTAACGTAAATCCATCTTTCTGCCAGATATGTACCCGGACAGTCCCACCTTCTTCTTTTTTCGAAAGTCCATGAATGATGGCATTTTCCACCAGCGGCTGAAATGTAAATGCCGGAACAATGACTTTATCTGCATCCACGCTGCAATCCTTTCGGTATGTGATTCTGTCTCCGAAACGCATCTGCTGCAGATACATATAATCTTCCATAATTTTTAATTCCTGTGACAGGCACACCTCCGTGTCCTGATTTTTCAGGTTATAGCGGAAAAGTGCCGACAATGCACGGATCATTTTTTCAGTAGTTTCCGCTTCCTCAAGGCTTGCCATTCCACCGATGACATTTAAGGTATTGAACAGAAAATGCGGATTGATCTGGCTTTTTAGAAGTTCAAGCTTTGTCATCTCCAGACGCTTTTCCGTCTCTAACTTTTCAAGCTCCTCCTCATGCAAAAGATCTAAGGTCTTTCTTTTTTCCTCCAGTGCCTGAATATACTCTCCTGTGGCGTATTTCATTTTATTGAACGCCCGGACCAGTTCACCAAGCTCATCCTTGTTGTCCACCTCAACATCCCTGATAAAGAAATCATTTGCAGCAATTTTCTGTGATGCATGTACCAGTTTAAAAATCGGTGCCATGATCGTTTCTTTCATCAGTGCCGCCATCTCTGCAATTCCAAAAAGAAGCAGGATTCCTGCAAAAATTACCACCAGCGGAACACTGATCAGTGTCGGAACTTTTTTCTGGTACGAAACATCTCCCTCCTCGATCGTATAATTCATAAGTGTTCCGGCATAATCCTTTAAGTAGTCCTGCATGTCATAAACTTCATACAGCCTGCTGACATAATCTGTCACATTATCTTCCATGGACAGGATTGCATCTCTTTTAGTGCAGTAAACTTCATAGCTGCTGCGGATCGACCATGTTTTTGCATAGCGGAGTTCCCCGATCCTGCGATACTGGAATGGCAGATCATAAACCGCATGTTTTGTACGTTTCATGGAACGCTCTAACGCTTCTTTTTTCTCCGTATCCGGATTTCTCATATAGCTTTCAAACAGTGTGCTCTCCTGCTCTAATGCCTGGATCAGTTCACTGCACTTTGCATTGTCCTGCAAAATACCATTAAAATCGGTCAGTGAAAACCGGACAACCCAGACATTAAAAACAACGGAAAGCAGGATGGCCACACAGACCATCCCGGTAAACACTGCTATTTTCTTTTGAATGGTAAGCTCCTGCCACCACTTTTTTATCCTTTTCTTCAAGCTGTTTGTCCCATCCTGCTTCTTGCTCCATTTAGCTGTCTGATCTGCCAGCCCGCATACACTAATTCGTCTCTGCGATCCTTTCTTTTGCAAATGCAAAAAATGGTTCTTTCTGTGCTCCCAAAATACGGTTTGTAAGCATATATCCATGTCTTGCATCGGAAAAAACGATCATCATGCCAGGCTCGTTTGCCACCCGCAGCTTTTTCCATCCAATGCTTTCCTTTTCTTTCCCCACAGTCACATGGAGTCCCGCATCGTCAAAGGAAAGTTCTACATCTTTCGGCATCGTTTTTGCCTGCCCTTTGGCTTTCAGATAGATCGCGATCGGCTGGATCACCGGAAACAGCAGACATCCAAAGAGCATCAGCATCTGCATCAGATCCCCTGAGGTACGGAAAAATTTTGCTGTAAATAAAATCATCGCCACCGTAAAGACCATGTTGCAGACTCCCGCCACCGAACGATATGTCCGGCTCATTGTCAGTTTCCAGAAATCTCCTGCGGTCACTTCGCTCTTAAATTGATATGTCATGCCATTTCCTCCCGTAATTCTAAAATCATCCGCCGTAGCCGCCAAATACTCTCGGTAACAGAAGGCTTACTTCCGGAATGAATGTAAGTAACATTAATACAATGATCATACAGATATAGAATGGAAGTGTTGCCTTTACGACACGTTCCATTTTTACACCGCTGACTGCGGAACCGATAAATAATACGGATCCAACCGGTGGTGTCAAAAGACCGATACCACAGTTTAATACCATGATGATACCGAACTGTACCGGATCAATGCCGATTGATGTTGCGATCGGAAGTAAGATCGGTGTTGCGATCAGGATAATCGGTGCCATATCCATGATACAGCCAAGGAACAGAAGAATCAAGTCAATTAAAAGTGCAATCACGATCGGGTTTGTTGAAAATCCTACGATCGCATTTGCTACCATATCCGGTACATGTAATGTGGTAAGGCAGTAACCGAAAATACTCGAAGTAGAAATCAGGATCAATACGATCGATAAGGTATCGATACACTGTTCTAAACATTTCCATACACCTTTCCAGTCAAGTCCTTTGTAAATATATACACTGACAATCAGGCTGTAAAATACAGCGATTGCTGCGGACTCTGTTGCGGTGAACCATCCGGCAACTACACCGATAACTACGATAACAACCGCTGCAAGTGCCCAGATAGAAATACCAATCTGCTTCAATAATCCCTTAAAGCTGAACTTATCTCCCTTTGGATAATGTTTCTTCTTTGAGATAATGTAAGAACCTACCATCAGGGAAACTGCAAGTAAAGCACCCGGTAGATATCCTGCAAGGAATAAACTTCCTACGGAAATACCACCTGCTGACATTGCATAGATAACCATGTTGTGGCTTGGCGGAACCAAAAGTCCCTCACAGGAAGAAGTAATGGTAACTGCGGTAGAAAAATCATCATCATATCCCTGATCTACCATCATTGGGATCATGATACTTCCGATAGAAGCAGTATCAGCAGATGCAGAACCGGAAATTCCACCGAAAAAATAAGATGCTACGATATTTACCATTGCCATACCACCGGTCATCCATCCGACGCAGGCATTGGCAAGTGCAATCAGTTTTTCTGATATACCACCGGTACCCATCAGTACACCCATCGTGATAAAGAACGGCACTGCCATCAGACTGAAAGAACTGATTCCTTTTACCATCTGCTGACAGATCGTGGTAAGCGGCAATCCCTGTGTCAGTAAACAAAGTAATGATGACAATGCAACTGCATATGCAATCGGAAATCTAAGGAGTATCATTACTAAAAAGCTGATCAGCAATACTGTGATTGCAATTCCTTGTGCGCTCATTATTTTTCCTCCTTTACAAAAATTCCTTTGATATGGTTATAAACTGCTTCAATCTCAAATACCACCATTGCAATTCCTGCAAGTGGGATTGGGAAATACATCCAGAATTTTGAAACACTTGGCATACTTACATAATTTCCTTTTGCACCGATCTGGACTGCATAGGAAAATCCTACTGTAATCATTACCACACCAAGGATTAATACTGCCACATCTGCTAAAATATCCAGTGCACGGATCACGGATTTTGGCAGATACTGGTCAAATGCCGTCATACGGATATGTGCATTTCTTCTGATTGCAAGTGCTGCGGACAATACTGCCATGTAGGACATCAGTGTCAGAACGACTTCCTCGCTCCATGCCGGATCCGGCACAAACGGAACGTATCTTCCGACAACGCAGACGCTTGTGATCACAAGATCTGCCGTCAGCAATAATTTACATATGAATAAAACGATCTTATATGTAATGTCATATGCCGGTTTTATTTTATCAACGGTCTGAAAAAATTTTGGCATAAACTCATCTTCCTCCTTTAAAAATAGCCATCTTTAGAAAAGGAGCACAGAGAGCAGGTATTCTCTCTGTGCTCCTTTGATACATCAGTCTTTTAGTTTGCCATATCAAGAATCTGCTGATATAACTCTTTGTTATCTTTTGTTGCCTCTTCGATCACATCTTTACATGCATCCTGCCATGGTGTGATATCCTCTACTTCAACAACGTTGCATCCATCTGCTTTTAACTCGTCTAAGATCTTGTTTTCTGTCTCCTCAGAGATCTTGCGGTTGTACTGGGAAGCGTACTCACCAGCTTCTGTTAATACATCCTGCTGTTCCGGTGTTAATTTATCCCATGCCTCATCTGTGATAACAACCTGAACAGCGCCCAGAGTATGTCCATCCAGCATTAGGTAAGGTGCAACCTCAGGGAATGCATTGGAAGCATAGTTTGCGATCGGCTGCTCTGCTGCATCAACAACACCTGTCTGTAATGCGGAGTATAACTCACCCATAGCAACAACGGTCGGGTTTGCTCCAAGTGCCTCAACCATGCCTGTCATGATCGGGTCATTTGATACACGGATCTTCATGCCTGCAAGATCTTCCATTCCGGAAACCGGTTTTACGGTAAAGAAATGACGGAAACCTTCCTCTCCGTAGAACAGTCCGCGGATACCGCTTCCATTCTCATGCGGCTCAAGTAAAAATTCCTGTGCCAGATCTGATGTAGCGAAATTCCAGAAATGATCTCTGTTTACGAATGTGAACGGTACAGATAAAAGACTGGATTTTTCTCCGCCGTAGCTTGTCAGTGCGAATGCAGAGATACGTGCCATATCGATCGTACCGCCGCCGCCAAGCATGGTATCTAAGACATCTGACTCAGCTCCTAATACACCGTTTGCCTGAATATCGATCGTGATGCTTCCGCCGGAAAGCTCTTCGACTTTGTCTTTGAAAGCGGTTGCTGTCTGTCCAACGATGGTTCCCTCTAACGGGTTAACCTCTGCATAAACCAGTGTGACCGCCGGTCCGACCGGTTCTGTTGCGCTGTCCCCTGAGGATGCTGCCTCAGTTGTTGTTTCTGCTTCTGCTGCATCTGATGTTGCGGACGCATTAGATGTTGATGCTGCATTTGTTGTTCCGCCGCTGTTTCCACCTGTATTTGGTGACTGTAAGCCACACGCTGTCATGGAAAATACCATTGCTGCACATACGATTGCGGATAAAACTTTTTTCTTCATAAGAAACCCTCCTGTAATTGGTTAATTTGTTTGCTGCGCTGCCCCTCTTTGCCGCTGCAACTTTATGATTTAATTATAGGCAGAATCTTGTACAAAGAAAACCGTATTATTTTTGTATTGTTAGCACATTCTTAACATTTTTTAGATTTTATTAATATTTTCTTGATATTTTTGTACAGTATGTAGATATTTTTTTGCTTTTTTATAT
>OHRW01000396.1_pt1 | contig 23592 bp, 20 predicted proteins | sample 1578541 | NCBI WGS metagenome assembly OHRW01 (sample SAMEA3879519, study PRJEB24766) | human gut metagenome | biome: human-associated habitat; feature: feces | place: USA | collected 1985/1987 | reverse complement strand
TCCACTCGAATCAAAATTAATAATATTAGATTTCTTAAAAAGAAAATTTAAATAATTAGCGAATATGAAAGTTACAAAACAGTCATTTGTGTTTACATTATTGAATCTGCTATCATTTATTCCGGATGCATTAATGCTAAAGTTACAGTATTTTTATAAGGTTCATAGATGGCCTGATATTTTTAGTCATCCACGATTTACCGAATCAATGCTATGGTATAAATTATACTATAGAAATAATGAAATGCTTGAATGTACTGATAAATATAAGGTAAGAGAATTTGTTCAGAAGAGATTAAAAAATGATGCAGGTAAATATTTAAATGAACTATATCAAGTATGTGATAATGCTCATGAGATTGATTTCGATTCATTACCTAATCAGTTTGTTATAAAGACAACTGATGGTGGTAACGGAAATAATGTAATTTTGTGTAAAGATAAAGATAAATTTAATACAACTGAAGTTATATCTGAGGTTAATAGTTGGAGAAATAAGCATTACGAAAAAGCTTCAAAGGAATGGGCATATTCTGGTGCTGAATCAAAAATTATTGTAGAACAATATTTATCTATGCCTGAAAACGAAGATGGGTCTATCGATGATTATAAATTCCTTTGCTTTAATGGTAAATTTAAGTATTTGTGGGTAGATAAAAATAGATTTTCTAATCATAAGAGAGGCTTCTGGGATAGCAACTTAAAATTCCTTGATGGCGTAGCAAGTGATCATCCTACATTTAAGAAGCCTCCTATATTACCTTCAAATATTAGAGAAATGATAGATGTTGCGGAGAAATTATCTCATGGCTTTTTGTTTGCTCGAGTAGACCTATATAATATTGAGGGGCATATCTATTTTGGTGAAATAACTTTCTACCCTTGGGGAGGATATGTTCAATATACTCCAGATAGTTTTGACTTTGAATTAGGTGGAGAATTTAACGAGGCTTTGAAGCTTTGTGACAAACGATTTGTCAAAAACTAATATCCATGGATAACTGTATTGCTGTAATATTACCAGTATACAAGAATGATAAGGTGCCTTATATTCACCTATCACTTGATAGTATACTGAATCAGACATATAAAAACATCCATCTATATGTGGGTGTGGATGGTCCTGTTGGTGAGGATCTTGAGAAATGCCTTCAGAAATATGAGCAGAATGATAAGGTAATGGTATGTTGGTTTCCTGAGAATAGGGGATTGGCAATCGTGTTGAATGATCTTCTGGATGTTTGCTTCAAGGCTGGTTATGATATCATTGCCAGAATGGATGCTGATGATATCTCGATGCCAGAGAGAATCGAGAAGCAGGTGGCTTATCTCGAATCGCATCAGGATATTGATGTGGTGGGAGGTGCAATTGAGGAGATTGATGAGAATAGCGAAAGTAGAGGAAAGACGATTACATATCCAGAGACTCATGATGGGTGTTATAAGTTTTTTGCTCGAAGAAATCCTCATGCTCATCCTGCAGTTACTTTTAGAAAGAGATTTTTTGAAAAGGCTGGATGTAAATATCGTCCTGAATATCGACAAAACCAGGATACGATGTTGTGGGTGGATGGCATGAAGGCAGGTACGCGACATGCTAACCTAAAGGATGTTGTATTACAATTCCGCTTCACCGATTCGTTATTCAAGAAAAGACGTAATGGTTGGGCTTTTGCTAAAAAACAGTTTAACGATCGTTTGATGATCAATAAAACTTTGGGATATGGAATGGGTGCCAATGTATTTGGTTTCTTGATGTTCTGTATGCTTGTAAGTCCACCTTGGGTAAAGAAAATTGCTTATAAGGTATTCAGATAATTATATGAATATCCCGTTGTCATATAATCTTCTATTTCAACTTGTTCAAGCTTGGGATAAAGAGATTAATACAGAGCCTTTGTCTTCTTATTATCCAATTGCTGAGGATAGAAGTTTCGGGGATATAGATATATTTAGTTTCGGGGATCATGATAAGGTAAATACTTTCATTAGAAAGAAGGGGATTGAGATAGAATATGATGATAAACATGATGTTTTTAAATATGATGGAATTACAATCGAGCATCATAAATCTTTTTTTAGGATTAATTTCCAAGTCAGCTCACATCCTTGAGGTATACCTCCAATCTGTGGCAAGCAAAGACAAAGCGATTGTTTGCATCAAAATGGATGTTTGACTGCGGATTAATGCCTGATAATTTTTGGAGAGATGTCATTTGGCATTCTGTTATAGATCATCTGAAAGCTCCTCGTTTTATATAAACTTATGATAAGATAATCAAAAGTGGATCTTCAAATATCACAGCGAGATATTGAGATACCTCAATCTCCAATTCGGAAGCTTGCTCCATTGGCTTATGAAGCTGAGAGCAAGGGTGTAAAGATTTACCGATTGAATATCGGTCAACCGGATCTACCTACACCTAAAAGGCTTTAGATTGCCTAAAGGAGATTGATCGTACGACATTAGAGTATAGTCCTTCACAGGGATATCGTGCTGAATAAGCATGATTTGAAGAGAGCACTTTTCATCTTGGAGAAGGCGCTTGAGGAATATAATAGTAAGAATAAGTAACATGATTATTAAATATATGTTTGACCGTGTGGTCGCATTGATAGGATTACTCTTTCTTTGGCCAGTATTGCTGGTTGTGGCAATTATGGTGAAAGTAAAGATGCCAGGTGGACCTGCATTCTTTGTGCAGAAACGAGTGGGTAAAGGTGGTAAATTGTTTGATTGTCATAAGTTTAGGAGTATGACCGTTAAACATAATGGTTCTGCTGTATCTGTTGCAGGTGACAGTCGTATCACTCCTTTTGGCGCAACTCTTCGCCACTATAAGCTTGATGAGCTGCCTGGTCTTTGGGATGTACTTATCGGAAACATGAGTTTCGTTGGCCCTCGTCCAGACGTACCTGGATATGCTGATAAGTTAGAAGGTGGTGATCGAGATGTGTTGAAACTCCGTCCAGGGATTACTGGTCCTGCTACTTTGAAGTATCGTCTTGAGGATGAGATGATCTCGGATTATGTAGCCAAGAAGCAAGCAGAGGGTGATGAGCGAGAAACTCAGGAAATTGCTATTGAATACAATGATAATGTACTGTATAAGGACAAAGTTCGTTTGAACTGCTATTATTATCATCATTATTCATTCATCAAAGACATACAGATGATCCTTTGTACAGTATTGGGAAAGAACATGATGTATGCGGGCGAGAAGATTTAACATTGATTATTTAGGATATTAAATATAAAGATATTATGTCTGAAGAAAGAAAGACCATTTACCTTTGTCTGGCACATATGTCAGAAGAAGGTTGGGAACAAAAGTATGTACAGGAAGCATTTGATACCAATTGGGTTGTTCCAATGGGCCCTAATGTGAATGCATTTGAGAAGGACTTGTGCAAGTTCGTTACTAGCAATGCAGAGAGTTCTGTTTATGCAGATTCTCGTTGGCCTGAGGCTACTCCTTCCGCATGGCATTTGAATCCAGAATTAAAGGATACAACAGTAGTATGTCTTAGTGCAGGTACAGCTGCAGTACACCTTGCGCTTATTGCTGCAGGAGTAAAGGCTGGAGATGAAGTATGTGTACAGAGCTTTACTTTCTGTGCTTCTTCTCACCCGATTACATATCTTGGTGCTAAACCAGTATTCATTGGATCTGAGAAGGATACATGGAATATGGATCCTGAATTACTTGAGAAGGCTATTCTCGATCGCAAGGAGAAGACGGGTAAATATCCAAAGGCAATCATCCCAGTAGCGCTCTATGGTATGCCATATCAGATTGATCGCATTATGGAGATTGCAAATAAGTATGATATTCCTGTTATCGAAGATGCTGCTGAGGGTATGGGATCTCGTTTCAACGGTCAGATCCTTGGTACTTTCGGTAAGTTTGGTGTACTCTCATTCAATGGTAACAAGATGATTACTACTTCAGGTGGTGGTGCTTTGATTTGTCGTAATGCTGAGGATGCAAACACAATCATGTGGTACGCTACTCAGGCTCGTGATGCATATCCTTACTATCAGCATACAGCTATCGGTTTCAATTATCGTATGTCAAATGTATGCGCGGGTATTGGTCGTGGTCAAATGACGGTACTCGATCAGCACATTGCTCACCATAAGCACGTTCAGGCTCTGTATGAGGATTTGATGAAGGACATTCCTGGTATTCGCATCAATAAGCAACCAAATGATCCAAAGTATGATTCTAACTACTGGCTTTGTACCATGGTGCTTGATCCGGAGGTGAAGGTCGTAGGCCAGGAGAATGCTTACAAGGAGGTCATCAAGACTGCTGTTGGTGGTGCTGCAGGTGTTATTCATGCTGTTGAGTCTCCTACTACCGATTGTCAGCCAAATGATAATGTGGAGGCTATGCGTGTGTTCATGCTCAGCAAGAAGGTTGAGTGTCGTCCAGTTTGGAAGCCAATGCATAAACAGCCTGCATATGCTGATGCACCTGTCTACACAAATGGAGTCGAGGAAGATCTCTTCAAGGTAGGTATGTGTCTCCCTGCCGGTCCTTATGTATCAGATGATGATGTTCGCTATATCGTTGACTGTATTAAAGAGGCAATCGTGAATATATCCTATTAGATTTATGAAATATGTAGGCCCCTAATTCATGCTATATACATGAATCCCTACATCTTATCGGTTGGGGAAAGTACAGCGGTACATACTTGACCGATGCCCTCATGTTGGCGTAAATGCCAGTATGAATTTCCTTTGTATATCAACTGTCTGGGAAGATCGTTGATATATTTTATTGATTAATAGCGGTTTATAATCTATCCTAAATAAAAAGAGCTCCGACAGGGGCTTTTTCCTTTTCTATACGAAATAAAAACTGCACCTTTGCATCGTTGATCAACGAAATGTGAATAAAATAACTTGAATTTGAATCTTAAAAAAACGTAGTATGAGTGTAATTTACAAAGTCGTTACGCGGCCAACGGATCCGCGTGTTCCCAATTCTCCTAAGAGATTTTATCCGCATCTGATTACCTTGGGACAGTCTGTCAGTTTGAAATATCTTGCAGAGAAAATGAGGGATCGTTCTTCGCTTTCTGTCGGTGATATCAAGAGTGTGATTCAGAACTTCGTGGATAAGATGAAGGAACAGTTGCTGGAAGGTAAGTCGGTGAATATCGAAGGCCTGGGTGTATTTATGTTAGCTGCCCGTTCGAAAGGTGCAGATCTGGCAAAGGATATTACAGCCAAGAGTGTGGAGAGTGTCCGTATTTTCTTTCAGGCAAATAAAGAGTTGCGTATCACAAAATCTGCGACCCGTGAAGATGAAAAGCTGGACCTGATCAGTCTGGATGAATATCTGAAGAAGAACAGCGTGGTCGTATCTCCCGAAGACCCGGAAAATCCGGGTGAAGGTGGTGGAGAAGGAGGAGGTGGAGTAACACCTGATCCGTCTGTTTAATTGATGTCTGCTAATTGACAGTTGATCGTATTTTATAAATGTTTAATTTGAAAAGTAGAAAATCTATGAAAAAAACTTGGAGCATGATTTTGAAAGTGATTATTGCTGTTGCCGGTGCAATTGCCGGAGTGATCGGTGTACAGGCTGCGGCAATGTAATTGGTATCTTAGGAGATATAATTAGGTATGAATGACAGGCGGGAAAAATCCCGCCTGTTTTGCGTTTATACAAATTATTGTTAATCACTTCTCAATCACGAGTTAGGCATATTTAGCCTTAAGGTATTTAACAAAACTGAAATAATAATCAAACTCGTTGGTTGCGTTCCGGATTTTATCTACCTTTGCATCTTAATTTAAGCATCTTTTTAAGTAAGAATAAACATGATTCGAAAAATAATAAAAGCTCTTTGGATTTTATTGGCAGTCGTGGTATTGGCTATCGTTGTTATCTTTGTTTCTATTTCAAAAGGTTGGATAGGTTATATGCCCCCTGTAGAGGAACTGGAAAATCCAAATTATAAATTTGCAACGGAAATTTTCTCTGAAGACGGAAAGGTGCTCGGAACCTGGTCGTACAGCAAAGAAAATCGTGTATATACGGCCTACAAGGATTTGTCGCCTAATATTATCAATGCTTTAATCGCTACGGAAGATGTGCGCTTCGTAGAGCATTCCGGAATTGACGCCAAAGCGTTGTTTCGTGCATTTGTGAAACGAGGTCTGATGTTTCAAAAAAATGCGGGTGGGGGTAGTACCTTGTCTCAACAGCTTGCAAAACAGCTGTTTACAGAGAATGTGGCACGTAATACTCTTCAACGCCTTTTCCAAAAGCCGATTGAATGGGTGATTGCCGTGAAACTGGAACGTTATTATACTAAAGAGGAAATCCTAAGTATGTATCTGAATAAGTTCGACTTCTTGAATAATGCTGTGGGGATTAAAACTGCTGCACACACGTATTTCGGATGTGAACCGAAGGAACTGAAAGTTGAACAGGCTGCTACTTTGGTAGGTATGTGTAAGAATCCGTCACTCTATAACCCTGTTCGCTTTAATGAGCGTTCTCGTGGTCGCCGGAATGTGGTGCTTGAGCAAATGCGCAAGGCTGGTTATATCACTGAGGCAGAATGCGATTCCCTGAAAGCTCTCCCGTTGAAATTGACTTATAATCGTGTTGACCACAAGGAAGGAATGGCAACTTATTTCCGTGAATATCTTCGTGGAGTAATGACGGCACCGAAACCTGTCAAAAGTACCTATCGGGGTTGGCAGATGCAAAAATACTACGAGGATTCTCTTGCTTGGGAAACAAATCCGCTATACGGTTGGTGTGCAAAGAATAAAAAGAAGGACGGGACAAATTATAATGTCTACACTGACGGACTGAAAATCTACACAACTCTTAACTCGCACATGCAACAATATGCTGAAGAAGCGGTAGAAGAACATCTGAGCTTCTTGCAACCATTATTCTTTAAAGAAAAAGTGGGAAGTAAGAATGCTCCGTATGCGAGGTCTATATCGGCAAAACTTGTAGAGGAATTGCTGACAAAAGCAATGAAGCAAACTGACCGTTATCGTTTGATGAATGAAGCGGGAGCGTCTGAGCAGGAAATCAGAAAGGCTTTTGATACACCGCAAGAAATGACTGTGTTTTCTTGGACGGGAGCTAAGGATACGATTATGACACCCATGGATTCAATCCGTTATTATAAGTCTTTCCTGCGAACCGGATTTATGTCAATGGATCCGTTGAACGGGCACGTGAAGGCTTATGTGGGCGGACCGAATTATGTATATTTCCAATATGATATGGCAATGGTAGGTCGCCGTCAGGTCGGTTCTACTATCAAACCATATTTGTATACGCTTGCCATGGAAAATAATTTTTCTCCTTGTGATCAGGTACGTCATGTAGAGCAGACATTGATTACGGAAACAGGAGAACCGTGGTCGCCGCGTAACGCTAATAAAAAACGTTATGGTGAAATGGTAACTTTGAAATGGGGATTGGCCAATTCGGACAATTGGATTTCGGCTTATTTGATGGGGAAATTGAATCCGTATGAACTGGTTCGGTTGATTCATAGTTTCGGAGTACGCAATAAGGCCATTGATCCGGTGGTTTCACTCTGTCTGGGTCCTTGTGAGATTTCCGTCGGTGAAATGGTAAGTGCATATACAGCCTTTGCCAACAAAGGTATCAGGGTGGCTCCTTTATTCGTTACCCGCATCGAAGATAATGAGGGTAATGTGATTTCTACATTTGCTCCACAAATGGAGGAGGTGATCAGTGTTTCCAGTGTATATAAAATGCTCGTGATGCTTCGTGCGGTTATCAACGAAGGAACGGGAGCACGGGTGCGCCGCTATGGTATCACGGCTGATATGGGTGGTAAGACAGGTACGACAAACGATAACTCGGATAGCTGGTTTATGGGCTTCACGCCTTCATTGGTGTCCGGCTGTTGGGTAGGAGGTGACGAACGTGATATCCACTTCGGTTCGATGACTTATGGACAGGGCGCTGCTGCTGCACTGCCTATCTGGGCGAAATATATGAAAAAAGTATATGATGACCCGACTTTAGGATATGATCAGCAGGAGAAGTTCAAACTCCCTGAGGGATTTGATCCTTGTGCCGGTTCGGAAGCATCGGACGGTGAAGTCTTTGAAGAAACCGGATTGGACGATCTGTTTAATTAAGAATCAGCTTCTTATGCACAAGTGTATTATTTGCATTGGAAGTAACTACAACCGGAAGGAGAATCTGCTTTTAGCACGAAAGAGATTAGCGGATTTGTTTCCTTCCATTCGCTTCACGACCGAACGGGAAACACAACCTTTGTTTTTCCGGAGTCCGGCGTTGTTCTCCAATCAAGTGGCACTGTTTTTCTCCGAAGCGGAAGAAGAAAAAGTGAAGAAGGAATTGAAAGCTATCGAGAAATGTGCCGGTCGTCGTCCGGAAGATAAGAAAGAAGAAAAAGTTTGTCTGGATATTGATTTACTCTCTTTTGACGACCGAGTGTTGAAGCCGGAGGATCTGAAAAGGGAGTACATCGTGAAAGGATTAGAAGAATTAAAATAAAATCAGATATGAAATTTCTGGGAATTATACCTGCCCGTTATGCATCCACTCGTTTCCCTGCGAAACCATTGGCTATCTTGGGCGGAAAAACAGTGATACAACGTGTGTATGAACAGGTAGCAGGGGTACTTGACGATGCCTATGTTGCTACGGACGATGAGCGGATCGAAGCTGCAGTGAAAGCATTTGGAGGGAAAGTGGTAATGACGTCTGTTGATCATAAAAGTGGTACGGACCGTTGTTACGAAGCTTGTACTAAGATCGGAGGTGATTTTGATGTTGTTGTCAATATACAAGGTGATGAGCCTTTTATCCAGCCTTCACAACTTAATGCTGTAAAAGCTTGTTTTGAAGACCCGACTACACAGATTGCCACATTGGTAAAACCTTTCACTGCCGATGAACCGTTTGCCGTTTTGGAAAATGTGAACTCTCCGAAAGTGGTGGTTAACAAGAACTGGAATGCACTGTACTTCAGCCGTTCCATTATTCCTTATCAGCGTAATACTGAAAAGCAGGACTGGCTGAAAGGGCATACTTACTATAAGCATATTGGTCTGTACGCTTACCGCACGGACGTATTGAAGGAAATAACTGCCTTGCCGCAATCTTCTTTGGAACTGGCTGAGTCTCTGGAACAACTTCGCTGGTTGGAAAACGGATATAAAATTAAAGTAGGTATTAGCGAAGTGGAAACTATTGGTATTGATACACCGCAGGATTTAGAACGTGCAGAAGAATTTTTGAAGAGTAGGTCATAATATGAATCGTAAGATACAACCCGAAATACAAACCCTGAAAGATTTTCGTATTCTTCCTCCTGTCCGGACTACGTTACCTAATGGTATTCCGTTGACTGTAATCAATGCCGGTGAGCAGGATGTGGTACGCATGGATATACTTTTCGGTGGGGGACGCTGGCAACAGTCGCAGAAATTGCAGGCATTGTTTACTAACCGGATGCTGCGTGAAGGCACAAAGAAATATACGGCTGCCACAATTGCCGGAAAACTGGACTATTATGGTTCATGGCTGGAATTATCCAGTTCTTCGGACTATGCTTACATTACTGTTTATTCATTGAATAAATATGTGGCGGAAACGTTGGAAGTGGTGGAGTCGATGATTAAAGAGCCGTTGTTTCCGGAAAAGGAGTTGCATACGATTTTGGATACTAATATCCAACAATATCTGGTCAATACCTCCAAGGTGGATTTTCTGGCACATCGTAGTTTGTTACAGTCTCTTTACGGAGAACAACATCCATGTGGGAAGATTGTCGTGGAGGAGGATTATCATGTTATCACTCCCGAAGTTCTTCGTAATTTTTATGAACGGTATTATCATTCGGGCAATTGCTCTATTTTTCTTTCCGGCAAGGTGACGGAAGATATTATTCGACGGGTGAAGGATACGTTCGGCTCTCCATTCGGGCAATATCAGTTGCAGACATCGAAATTAAATTTCCCTTATATTGCCGTGCCAGAGAAACGGATTTTTACGGAACGGGAAGATGCGATGCAAAGTGCCGTAAAAATGGGATATACTACTATCACCCGTGAGCATCCCGATTATCTGAAGTTACGGGTATTGATGACTGTATTCGGAGGTTACTTCGGTAGTCGCCTGATGTCTAATATCCGGGAAGAGAAAGGATATACTTATGGTATTTCGGCAGGAATTATGTTCTATCCGGATAGTGGTTTACTGATTGTTTCGACGGAAACGGATAATGAATACGTAGAACCGTTGATTCAGGAAGTGTATCATGAGATCGATCGTTTACATCAGGAGGTTGTGCCCGTAGAGGAACTGTCTATGGTGCGCAATTATATGCTTGGCGAAATGTGCAGGAGCTACGAATCGGCTTTTTCACTGTCGGACGCATGGATTTTTATAGCTACTTCCGGCTTGGGAGACGACTATTTTTCACGTTCTTTGCAAGCTGTACAGGAGGTTACGCCTGCCGAATTACAAGATTTGGCGCAGCGTTATTTGTGCAAAGAGAAATTAAAAGAGGTCATAGCAGGTAAAAAGATATCATAAATTACTTTCCGGTAGGGGGCTTTTTTGGGAGAGAAATCGTATCTTTGTCCAAATTGTAATTTTAATGAGTAACTACTAAAACCAATGAGGAAATATCTATATACTACACTTTTACTAGCTCTCCTTGCTCAAGGAGGAGCAATGGCACAAGATAACGAAGGAAAAAAAAGCGGATTTTTCGGAAAAATAAAAGATACATTCTCCACTGAAATAAAGATTGGAAATTATACTTTTAAGGATGGCAGCGTCTATACGGGAGAGATGAAGGGACGCAAGCCGAATGGCAAAGGAAAGACAGTCTTTAAGAACGGTGATGTCTACGAAGGGGAGTATATAAAAGGAAAACGTGAAGGATTCGGAATTTATATGTTCCCTGATGGAGAAAAATACGAAGGTCAATGGTTTCAGGACCAACAGCATGGTAAAGGTATTTATTACTTTATGAATAATAACCGTTACGACGGTATGTGGTATCAGGATTATCAGCATGGTGAAGGAACAATGTATTATCATAACGGTGATTTATACGTAGGACATTGGGTAAATGATAAACGTGAGGGCGAAGGTACATATACCTGGGCGAACGGTGCGAAATATTCCGGGCATTGGAAAAATGACAAGAAAAACGGCAAAGGAACCATGAACTGGGACGACGGCTGTAAATATGACGGTGATTGGAAAGATGATGTCCGTCATGGAAAAGGTACTTTTGAATATACCAACGGCGATAAATATGAAGGCGACTGGGCAGATGATATCCAACACGGAAAGGGGACTTACTTTTTCCATACAGGAGACCGCTATGAGGGTTCTTATCTCTTAGGTGAGCGTACCGGTGCAGGGGTTTATTATCATGCTAATGGTGATAAATATGTAGGAAACTTTAAAGATGGTATGCAGGACGGAAGAGGCACTTTTACCTGGGCAAACGGTGCTGTGTATGAAGGTGAGTGGAAAAATAATAAACGTGAAGGTAAGGGTACTTATAAATGGAGTAACGGAGACGTATATGAGGGCGACTGGAAAGATAACCGCCCGAACGGTCAGGGAACTTTAAAAACTGTTGCCGGAATGCAGTATAAAGGTGGTTTTGTAGACGGTCTGGAAGAAGGACAAGGTGTACAGACCGACAAGGATGGTAACCGCTTTGAAGGTTTTTTCAAACAGGGAAAAAAGAATGGTCCTTTTGTAGAAACTGATAAGGATGGAAAAGTTATTAAAAAAGGAACATATAAGTTCGGAAGATTACAATAGAGAATTGTGGATAAATGATAGTAGGCTACGCATTGCGTGGCCTATTTTTTTGTGTATATTATCCCTGAAGGGTAAAATAAAAATGGATAATGACCATGACAGTCATTATCCATTTTATTATTTTTCAGTCGACTCTATTATTAAATAATATATTGTGAACTGATAGATTCGTTATTCATTACTCGTTTGATAGTTTCAGCAAACATATCGGCAATACTCAGCTGTTTTACTTTCGCACATTTCTTTGCGTAAGGGATACTGTCAGTAAATACCATTTCTGTCAAGCCGGACTCTTGTACACGGAATGAAGCAGGGTCGGACATTACACAGTGGCTGGCAATAGCACGTACGGACTTGGCACCGGCTTCCAACATAATGTTGGCTGCTTTAGTGATCGTTCCTGCTGTGTCAACAATATCATCGATCAAAACAACATTTTTGTTTTTCACGTCACCAATGATTTGCATAGAAGCTACTTCATTTGCTTTTTCACGTGATTTGTTACAGAGTACCAATGGCACACCGAGGTATTTGGAGAAAGTACTAGCACGTTTTGAACCTCCTACATCCGGTGTAGCAATCACCAGTTCTTCCAGTTTCAACGACTGGATGTAGGGGAGGAATACGGCTGATGCATACAGATGGTCTACCGGGATATTGAAGAATCCCTGAATTTGATCTGCGTGCAAATCCATTGTGATTAGTCGGTCGATACCTGCTACTGACAGTAGATCGGCTACCAACTTAGCTCCGATAGATACACGAGGTTTGTCTTTTCTATCCTGACGTGCCCAACCAAAGTAAGGGACAACTGCTACAACGCTCTTTGCAGATGCACGTTTGGCAGCGTCAATCATCAGGAGAAGTTCCATTAAGTTGTCTGAGTTTGGGAATGTGGATTGAACCAGGAATACATGTGCGCCACGAATTGATTCCTCATATGAAACCGCAAATTCACCATCGGCAAAATGGGTAATGTTCATATTTCCCAGAGGACAATCCAGGCTTGCGCAGATTTTTTCTGCAAGATATCTCGAGTTCGTTCCCGAGAATACCATAAAGGGTGCTTTTTCGCTCATTTTGTAATAGATGTTACCTATTTGTTAATTTGCCTGCAAAGGTAGGAATTTCTCTTATTATTTAGAAGGACTTATTGTATAAAAAATATTTTTCTCTCCAATCTTATCGGAAATATTTGTAGATTTGCTTTCTGAAAACAGAAAATCACTAAAATGAGTTCACGCTTTCCTCTATATATAATAGGTATAGTGTTGTTTGCCTCTTTTTTTTCGTGTACGGATATGGTGCCGACAAAAGAGGTGCGGTTGATTGATTCGCTGAACGGGAAGGCGTATGCTTATCGTTACCGAAGTCTTGATTCTTCCTACAAATATGCTGATGCGGCCTATCGACAGGTAAATTTTTACAAATCGGGAAAAGCCGAAGCTTCTAATAATCTTGGTTTTTGTGCGTATATGAATATGGACTTTGACCGTGCGGAAGCATTACATAAGGAAGTCTATAAGCTGACAAAGAATGAACTCGAACTCCTGATTGCTGATATCGGGCTGATGAAAATCTGCCAACGGACGGCAATGAACAAAGAATATTATGATTACCGGAACAGTGCGCTTCGCCGCATGAAACGTATCCGCGAAGAAAGTGACCTCTTTGCCGACCGGCACGAAACACTTCGGCTGGACTATGCGTTTACCGAGTTTTTTATCGTTTCGTCTATCTACTACTATTATCTTCAGCAGCGGCAGGAAGCGATTGACGCCCTCAACCAGATTCCGGAGGATGAAGCATTGACAGATACCAATCAGTTGCTTTATTATCATTATATCAAGGGCTCGGCTTCATTGGTGGAAGCAAATAATCCGGAAGAAAGAAAGCTTCGTGAGTTCGACCAACTTTACTATACGTGGCGGACAGCCGTTCAAAGTAAGCACCCTTATTTTGAAGGGAATGGTTTGCAGGGATTGGCTAATCTGATGGTTTCTCCTGCCAACTTTGAGTTTTATCGGGTAAGGAGGACGCATGCACTCGACCAGTTCGATTTTCCGGTGGATTCGCTTATGCCTTTACGTATGGCGCAGTTGGCACTTGAGAAGTTCCGGGAATATGATGATTTGTATCAGATAGCCGGGGCGTATGTGTCTATCGGTAAGTATCTGAATGCGCATGGTCGTTATTCGGAAGCACTCGATACATTGACAAAAGCACTGGATTGTGTGAATCAACATCATCTGCTTTATTATCATTATAAGGCAGATACACTGGACAAATTGTGGCCTTATGCCGAAGGGGATACGACTTACACCGGAGTACCGTGGATTACGGAAGAGAAGGTTAAAACTGTTCCCGAATGGATTTCAAGGATTCGCGAGCAGTTGAGCGTTTCGTATGCAGGATTGGGAATGAAGCACGCATCGGACTATAACCGGAATATTTATCTGGATATTCTGAACTTTACACGGCAGGATAAGGAATTGGAGAGCCGCTATATTTCATTGGAAGCAGGTTCGCGGCAAATGACTCTCGTACTATCTGTGGTCATTGTTGGGTTGGTGCTGGTAGTTATTCTCTGGTGGTTCTTCAATAAGAGTTCCAAAACACGAAATCAGGTGGATGTGGAACGACTACAACAGATTCTATCGTTATGTAGGGATATAACTTCTTCTATTCCGATGAATGTTCCTTTAATTCAGCAAGGAATTGACCAATTATTCGGCAAAGGACGGATGACATTGGAAATACCCGAAGAGGGGAAAGCGGCACTTGTTCCTGTGCACCGATTAAGCAAAGACGAGAAAGCGCTGGTGCATGTGCTTGAGCCATATATTATTTGGGCTGCCGATAATGAACAAATGGTAGAGGCATTGAGCGACGAACGGATTCAATTGGAAAAACAACGGTATGTGTACGAGCAGCATATTGCCGGGAATAAACGCCAGAATCTGATAAAGAAGGCTTGTCTGGCGATTGTAAATGGCATCAATCCATATATTGACCGGATTTTGAACGAGGTACATAAGTTGACAGAGAAAGGTTATATTGACGATGAGAAGATTAAGAAAGAGAAGTATCAGTATATTGACGAACTGGTGACTACTATCAATGAGTATAATGACATTCTTGCTCTTTGGATCAAGATGAAGCAGGGAACTCTTAGCCTGAATATTGAAACATTCGGTCTTAATGAGTTGTTCGATTTATTGGGAAAGGGACGTCGTGCCTTTGAGATGAAAGAACAGACGTTAGAAATTGAACCGACCCATGCTATGGTGAAGGCGGACCGTGCACTGACCCTATTTATGATAAATACGTTGGCCGAGAATGCCCGCAAATATACTCCTGAGGGAGGTGTAATCAAAGTGTATGCACGTACTACGGATTCTTATGTGGAGATTTCTGTAGAAGATAATGGAAGGGGAATCTCAGCCGAAGATGTGGCACAGATTATTGGTGAGAAAGTGTATGATTCACGTGTTATCGGTATGAAGAATGCCACGGATGCAGATGAATTGAAGGAAAATAAGGGTAGTGGCTTCGGATTGATGAATTGTAAGGGAATCATCGAGAAATATAAGAAAACGAATGAACTGTTCCGAGTATGTGTATTCAACGTGGAAAGCGAACTTGGAAAAGGGAGTCGCTTTTATTTCCGTTTGCCTTCGGGAGTGCGCAAAGTAATTGGAGTGCTACTTTGCCTCTTACTTCCGTTTGGTATGGGGTCTTGTCTGTATGATCCGATTCCTCCGATGTTACAGGATACCGATTCGATTGTGGTTATTACGGATTCTGCTTATGAAGATTTGTTGGATGCTGCATCAGATTATGCCAATGCTGCTTATTTCGCTAATGTGGATGAGCAGTATGAGATTGCTTTGCAATATGCTGATTCTGCCATATTGTTGCTGAATGAGCATTATCAGAAATATGCGCGCCCGGATGCTACGCATCGGTATATGAAGCTCGTCGGTGAAGGTATACCTGCTGAGATTCTGTGGTGGAACGAACTTTTTGATTCGGATTATCATGTGATATTGGATATAAGAAATGAGGCGGCGGTTGCTTTTCTGGCATTGAAACAATTGGATGCGTATAGTTATAATAATTCGGCGTTTACAGATTTGTATAAGTTGCAGGGAGAAGATCAGACATTGGAAGGATATTGTCGGCAACTGGAACGTTCGAATATTAATAAGACAGTGGGAATTATCCTTTGTTTCGTTTTGTTGATTGTTTCTTTGGTAGGATATTATCTTTTGTATTTGAGGAAGCGAATACAAAATCGTTTGAGTTTGGAACAGGTACTTGAAATTAATCAGAAAGTATTTGCTGCTTCCCTGATTCGACCGCAGGAGCAGGAAAATGCAGAAGCGCTCCAAAGGGAAGAAAGTACGCTCAAAGAGATTCCGCAACGTATCGTAGATGAAGCATTCGGCTCGGTAAATGAGTTGTTGACGATTGACCGGATGGGGATTGCCGTTTATAATGAAACGACACATCTGTTGGAATATGCTTCGAGTCCCGGACAGGAAATGCCGGAAATGGTGCAGCTATGTTTTGATTCAAGAGAATATATTTCCGAGCAACATCGCCAGGCAATACCTCTCATGGTAGAAGCGGGAGGTGAACACCAATGTGTCGGTGTGCTTTATTTGGAACGAAGAGAAGGGACGGAACAGGAAACTGACCGTTTGCTTTTCGAACTGGTGGCACGTTATGTAGCTATTGTCGTATTTAACGCTGTGGTGAAACTGGCAACGAAATATCGTGATATTGAGTCGGCGCATGAGGAAACGCAACGGGCGTCTTGGGAGGACAGTATGTTACATGTACAGAATATGGTACTTGATAATTGTCTTTCGACTATCAAGCATGAAACGATTTATTATCCGAATAAGATTAAACAAATTATAGGTCGGCTGAATGCGCAGAACCTTTCGGAGAAAGAAGAAAAGGAGGCAGTGGAGACTATGACGGAGTTGATTGAATATTATAAGGGGATCTTTACTATTTTGAGTTCATGTGCTTCCCGCCAGTTGGAAGAGGTTACTTTCCGGCGGACCACGATTCCGGTTCAAGAGCTTTTCGAAACTGCCGGAAAATATTTCAAAAAGTCTGTAAAGAACCGTATGGATAAGATAGAGTTGGAGATGGCTCCGATAGATGCAAGAGTAATAGGAGATGTAAACCAGTTGCGTTTCTTATTGGAGAACCTGATTGATGAAGCATTGACGGTTCACGAAGACGGAGTATTGCGTTTGCAGGCTCGTAAGGATGATGAGTATATACGTTTTCTTTTCACGGATACAAGACGTAAAAAGAGCGTGTTGGAGTTGAATCAACTATTTTATCCGAATCTGGCACGTATGACGTCCGGAGAAAAGGGAGAATTGAGGGGGACGGAATATCTCGTATGTAAGCAGATAATCCGCGATCATGATGAATTTGCAGGGCGTAGAGGATGCCGTATTAATGCCGAACCGGCCGAAGGCGGAGGGTTTACGGTTTATTTTACTATTCCACGCAGATAATGAAAAAGAACACATATAAAGTTATTAGATAAGGAAATGGAAGAACAGAAATTTAAAGTTATTATTGTAGAAGATGTAAAACTGGAGTTGAAAGGTACAGAGGAGATTTTTCGCCATGAGATACCCAATGCAGAGGTTATTGGTACAGCTATGACGGAAAATGAGTTCTGGCCGTTAATGGAGGCACAACTTCCCGATTTGGTGTTGCTGGATTTAGGATTGGGAGGTTCAACCACTATCGGTGTTGATATATGCCGGAATATATTCAAACGTTACAAAGGAGTTCGGGTTTTGATATTTACGGGTGAAATTCTGAATGAAAAGTTATGGGTGGATGTGCTCAATGCCGGTGCTGACGGAATTATCCTGAAAACAGGGGAACTGCTCACCAAAACAGATGTGCAGGCTGTAATGGACGGAAAGAAGTTAGTTTTCAACTATCCGATTTTGGAAAAGATTGTAGATCGTTTCAAAAAATCGGTAGCTAACGATGCCAAGCGTCAGGAGGCGGTGATTAGTTATGATATTGATGAGTATGATGAGCGTTTCTTACGTCATCTGGCTTTAGGATATACGAAAGAAATGATTGCCAGTCTGAAGGGAATGCCTTTCGGAGTGAAGTCATTGGAAAAACGACAGAATGATCTTATAGGACGCCTTTTCCCTAATGGGGAACGGGTGGGAGTAAATGCTACCCGTCTAGCAGTGCGTGCATTAGAATTACGTATTATTGACTTGGATAATCTGGAGGCTGACGAAGAATAAATCTTAAGACAGATGAAGAATAAATGGCGTATGCCTCACCCCGCTACGATGTTCCTTCTGCTGACAATAGCAGTGGTCTTTCTTTCATGGATATGTGATATTTATGGATTGAAGGTGACGCTGCCACAAACCGGTGAGGAGATTCGCGTACAGAGCTTATTGAGTCCGGAAGGAATTCGCTGGTGGTTGCGGAATGCTATCAAGAACTTTACCGGATTTGCACCGTTGGGTATGGTGATTATTGCTATGTTCGGACTGGGGGTTGCCCAGCATTCAGGATTTATTGGTGCATGCATCCGTTTGGGAGTGGGGAACCGGAAGGAGAAAAGGAAGGTTATCTTGTGGGTAATCGTTCTTGGCTTGTTGTCCAACGTTATTGGCGATGGCGGATATATTATCTTATTGCCTATTGCCGCCATGCTGTTCCAATGGGTAGGACTTCATCCGCTTGCAGGAATTATTACGGCTTATGTTTCAGTGGCATGCGGATATAGTGCAAATATTGTATTAAGCACAATGGATCCGTTGCTGGCTCATACCACTCAGGAAGCTGCACTAGCTCAGACAGGATATCAGGGAAATACCGAACCACTTTGCAATTATTTTTTCATGAGTGCTTCTACCGTAGTAATTACTGCTATTGTTTACTGGCTGACTCAGAAATGGCTTCTTCCCGCTTTAGGAAAATATGAAGGAAGCGTGAAAGTGGAAGCTTATCGGCCCTTGTCCCGTAAAGAACGGCGGGCGATAATGATTTCGATTATTGTAGCAGGAATTTATGTAGCTCTTATCTTATGGCTTACGTTTTCTTCTCATGGGATATTACGTGGCGTGAACGGTGGTTTGATGCATTCGCCTTTTATTGCCGGAATTCTTTTTCTTCTTTCCTTAGGGGCGGGCATCACGGGAATGGCTTACGGGTTCAGTTCCGGTCGTTATCGTTCCGACAATGATGTGATTGAAGGGCTTACCCAACCGATGAAACTTTTGGGTGTTTACTTTGTTATTGCTTTTTTTGCCGCTCAAATGTTCGCCTGCTTCGAGTATTCTCATTTGGATAAGTGTCTTGCTATTATGGGAGCTGATCTGCTTTCTTCTTTCGAGCCGGCTCCGTTGTCTGCACTTGTTCTCTTTATCCTGTTTACAGCGTTTATCAATCTGATTATGGTATCTGCTACTTCCAAGTGGGCATTTATGTCTTTTATCTTTATCCCGATGTTTGCACAAATGGGAATCTCTCCGGATATCGCACAGTGCGCTTTCCGTATTGGTGACAGCTCGACAAATGCTATTACGCCTTTTATGTTTTATATGCCTCTGGTATTGACATATATGAGGCAATATGATAAACAAGTTACTTATGGGACATTACTCAAATACACTTGGCGCTACTCTGTAGGTATTTTAGCTGCATGGACGCTATTCTTTATTATTTGGTATTTACTGAGGATACCAATGGGACTATAATTTATATTAATAAATCAACCATGAATGAATTAAACAACAGGGAACAAGAGCAATATGCCGAGCCCACGACAAAAAAGAGTAGTAAGCAAATCGTAAAACGTACCTTGGTGGTGATAGGGTTGGCTTTGGCGGTATATGTAGTATACTCCGTGGTTTATCTGTTTATCTCACCCGATCGTAATATTCAGCAGATTTATCTGGTTCCGGAAAATGCGGCATTTATTATTCAATCATCAGCTCCGATTGAAGATTGGGAGAAATTTAGCGGAAGCGAAACATGGCAATGTCTGAAAAAAGCAAAGTCTTTTGAGGAAGTTACGAAGAGTGTGGAAAAACTTGATTCAGTTGTGAAAAGTAACAAGGTGCTGTTGTCACTTGTCGGCAAACGGGATATGCTTATTTCACTTCATAAAACCCGCGCGACTGATTGGGATTTTCTGCTCATTCTGGATATGCAGAAAGCTTCTAAAATGGACTTGGTGAAAGATCAGCTTGAGACGGTCCTTGTAATGAGCGGTTTCACTGTTACTAACCGGATGCATAGTGGCATTAACATTCTTGAGATGCGTGATCCGGATACGCGTGATATCTTTTATATTGCTTTTGTGGATAATCATCTGGTAGGTTCTTATACTTCCGGGCTTATCGAATCGGCTATTGATTCACGTAACAAACCTAAAATCGGACTTGATCAAGCTTTTATTGAAACCGAGAAACTAGTTTCCGGTAAGGGACTCGTCAGGGTTTTTATCAACTATGAGCGTATCCCACAGTTTATGTCTATCTACCTGGGAACAAGGAATGAATATATTGATATGTTCAGTAATTCTATGAATTTTGCCGGTCTTTACTTGAATATGGGTAAGGATAAAATGGAGGTGAAAGGTTATACGTTGAAGAAAGATTCAGTAGATCCTTATATCACTGCCTTGCTGAATTCCGGAAAGCATAAAATGAAAGCGCATGAAATCTTGTCCGGACGAACGGCCCTTTATACGAATATTGGTTTTAATAATCCGATGACTTTTGTGAAGGAATTAGAAAATGCCCTCTCTGTTCATGATAAACAGTTGTATGATTCGTATCAAAATTCCCGAAAAAAGATTGAAGGACTGTTCGGTATCTCTTTGGAAGAAAACTTTTTGAGCTGGATGTCTGGAGAGTTTGCTATTACACAATCTGAACCGGGGTTACTTGGGCGTGAACCCGAACTGGTTTTGGCTATCAGAGCAAAAAGTATAAAGGATGCACGTGAGAACATGGAACTTATAGAAAAGAAGGTCAAACGTCGTACTCCGGTTAAAATTAAAACTGTTAATTATAAGGACTTTGAAATTAATTATGTCGAGATGAAAGGGTTCTTCCGACTGTTTTTCGGAAAACTATTTGATAAGTTCGAGAAACCCTATTATACTTATGTGGATGATTATGTTGTTTTTAGTAATAAAGCTGCATCTTTACTCTCATTCGTAGAGGATTATGAACAAAAGAACTTGTTGAAAGACAATCCGGGATTTAAAGATGCTTTTTCATATCTGAAATCCAGTTCTACGATTTTCTTATATACGGATGTACGTAAGTTCTATTCCCAGTTGAAGCTAATGATGAATCCTGCCACATGGAATGAGATACAGTCAAATAAGGATGTTTTGTATTCTTTCCCTTATTGGACTATGCAAGTGATAGGAGATAGCCAGTCTGCTTCTTTACAATATGTTATGGATTATAGTCCATACGAACCGGAAGAACTTGTTGAGGTTGCTACCGATGAGGAAGATGAAGAAATGAATGAAGATGTTGTGACCGAGAAAGAACAGTTAAGTGAATTGAAACGTTTCTATGTCGAAAAGTTTGAAGGAAATGTTCTACGTGAATTTTATCCGGAAGGAGCACTAAAGAGTGAAGCGGAAGTAAAAGAGGGAAAACGTCACGGACGTTATCGTGAATATTACGAAAATGGAAAATTAAGACTTCGTGGTAAATATTCGCATAACCAACCTAAGGGTACTTGGAAATATTATACCGAGGAAGGGAAGTTTGAGCGTAAAGAGAAGTTTTAAAGAACTTCTCTTATTCTGACCTACATGTTCAATCGTTTATCTTCTGCGCTGCAAAAGGAAGTTGTCTATAAAAGCGAAAGTAATAAAAAAATAAATCCGATAACTCTTTTCAAGTTATCGGATTTTATTTGTGATTCAAGTAACGTTTATTAATCGCTTGATTATTAATTGCTTGTATAATTGTATAGCCTACAATATGCCTACATTTCTTATCTATTACAGGTTATTTCTTACTTAATAAGACTTGTATTAGACGTTCCTTCTCCTCAATTATCCTTTCTAAATCAGCTATTTTTGCATCCTTATCAAGTTCATTTGATTTTATTCCAGGTATGGGAATATTATCAAAGAATACACCTACAGGAACTTCCAGAACCTTTGCTATTGCCTCAATGGTTTTTGTATTCGTTGTTCCATTCCTGACAATAGCCTGTATGCTACTATCTTCTTTTCCTATACGTGATGCAAGTTCTCGTATAGTGATTTTCTTTAACTCACATAATTCTCTTATTAACAAGAAATTAGCCATATTATATCTTTGTTATAACTTTTATTAACGTAATTCTTATTCACTTGTGGTGAAAATAATTATACCTTTGCTATGTAAAGTTAATAATAATGAGTATATTTATCACAAAGGTATGACGAAAAAAAAATTAAAAAGGAATGATGACGGCGAGAAACTAAGAATGTACCTTTTGAATTTGCCGGTAAAAGAATCTTCTGAAATGTCCCTTAAATTGGCAGAAGCATGTAAAGTGCCATTACATACCTTTCGTAATTGGCGGGGTAGTCGTTGTCGTATTCCCGAACTTGCCAAGGATAAGATCGAGGAAGTCACAGGCGTAAAAATCTTCCATAGTGAAAACCAATAAATAAAAGAAAAATGAAATCAAAGAAATTAGAAATTGAAATTCCGGAAGGTAAAACAGCTGTCTGGAGAAATGGAATCTTAACTCTTATTGATGAACCAGAAAAAGACGTAAGAAAACGTATTAAGACGTTTGAGGACGCCTGCCGTGAAATTGGCATCGATGCAGAAGCATGGAACCGAGATAAAATATCCCTCGGTCTTGAACCTGACGTTCTGGCTTTCCTGAAACTCCGTATCATTGTCAAGGCTTTAAATGAAGGCTGGGAACCTCAATTTACAGAGGATGAATGCCGTTATTATCCTTGGTTTATTCTTTATACAAGGGAAGAATACAACAAGTTAGACGAGGAAGAAAAGTCTCGTGTGGTGTGTCGGTCGTACAGCAACGCGGGCGCGTTAGGCGGTGTTTCGTATGCGTTCGCGGGTAGCGATTCATCGTACTCGGATGCGTACATCGGCGTTCGGCTTGCCTTCAAAACGTCGGAACTGGCAGCGTATTGCGGTCGACAATTCCTTGATATTTGGGCGGACTTTGTTTTTCTTCCGGAAGAGAAAAGTGAATAAATAACCGGGGCGGTTTTTGCCGCTCCATATAATAACCGCCGGAGTGTGGAGATAACCCCGAAGGGCGAAAGCGGGCGTTATTGGTAGTTCGATGCTATCCTCCGGCACAGCTATAAACAACAATGAGCAAAATTTACATAGTAACTAAAAGGGAATCCGGAAAATACGAAGAAGACGGCGTTTGGTTTTCTATCCTTGCCGCATTTGATACGAGAAATAAAGCAGAAGAATATTTAAAGAAATATGAAAAAACAGCCCCTAAAGAAGCTTACTACACTTTCTATCGAATAGAATCTGTTCCGTTGTTTCTTTCTTCTCATAAAGTGAAAATAAACAGACCGAAACATACGACCTATCCTATTGGTGAATTGGTAAAATTAAAAATAAGTGGTGAAAAATAATTCAAATCAAGAACAGAAATGAGCAAAAAAATCTCCATAAAAGTAACTGAAGCACAACCGCTTCCTTGC
>OHRW01000376.1_pt1 | contig 24359 bp, 24 predicted proteins | sample 1578541 | NCBI WGS metagenome assembly OHRW01 (sample SAMEA3879519, study PRJEB24766) | human gut metagenome | biome: human-associated habitat; feature: feces | place: USA | collected 1985/1987 | reverse complement strand
TCGGGAGAGGTGGCACGGCGAAGCCGTGACGGAGAGGGGTTCTCCGCCTTGCGGCCGCTTTCGGTAAGCGTTTTCCAAATCGGAGCCACAGCTCCCAACATAAAAAAGCCGTCGGCTCTGCTGAAAACAGTGCCGACGGCTTTTGCTATTCAGGATGTTTGCTTAGACGATGCGCACGCCCTTGCGGTAGACGGACTGGATCTCCAGCTTGTCGTTGGCCAGGATCACGTTGCCGTAGCGCCCTGCACCCAGGGAGCCGTAATCGGCATCAATGCCCAGGCAGCGGGCGGGGTTCTCGCTGGCGGCACGGACGGCGCTTTCCAGCGGGACGCCCATGTCCAGTACGGCCCGCTTCATGCAGTCGTACAGGCAGGTAGCACTGCCGGCGATCACGCCGGGGTGCTCGGTCAGGGTGGCACGGGGGCCGCTGACGGTCACGGCCTGGCCGCCCAGACTGTACTGGCCGTCCGGCAGACCGCAGGCCATCATGCTGTCGGCTACCAGCACAACATGGTCATCGCCAAAGGTGCGGAAGGTGAACCGCACCACAGCGGGATGGATATGGACACCATCGGTGATCAGCTCTACGGCAGCGCCCTTCTCCATAGCGGCCAGGATGGGGCCGGGGTCCCGGTGGGTGATGCCGGGCATGGCGTTGTACAGGTGGGTCATGTGGGAAGCACCTGCCTCAAATGCGGCCAGCGCATCGTCGTAACCAGCGCAGGTGTGTGCAATGGAGATGCGGGCCTCGCTGTGGCAGGCACGGATAAAGTCCAGCGCGCCCGGCTCCTCCGGCGCAATGTCCACCAGCTTGATCAGGCCGTCCACAGCTGCCTGCTCGTCGGCACCGTCCGCAATGATGCGAATGGTGGTGCCGCCCACAATACCCAGAGACAGCACGCCCAGCAGGCTCTTTGCGTTTACACGGCGCTCTTCCTTCTCGACCCAGATCGAGGACTTGAACTCATTGGCTTTCTGGATGAAGAAGGTAGCCGGACGAGCGTGCAGACCAACCTGATTTTCAACGGTAACTTCTTTCACGTACATAGCAAAACGCTCCTATCTATTATCGTTTTGGGGGGGGCAAATCATTGCGTGCCAGGTTTGTTTGTACTTATTTTATCGCAAGGCACAGCGGTTGTACAGACCCCTTGCGCATTTTTGGCGGTTTTCCCAATCAAGGGGGGGGCTTTTTTCAGGATTTATACAAAGATAATAAAATTATTCCCCCAGTGTTGGCTGGTAAATACAAAAGTTTTCAACAATTTTTCTACTTAGCGGGGTATCCCCGCCTTTCAGGGGGACTGCTGCTCCCAGGGATGCGCTTATGCAGACGCCTCTTTCTGCCACAGAAAGCCCCTGTATCACACCTCTTCGACAGTCCCCTCGTAGCGCATCTGCACCACACTGCAGGCACGCAGCAGACCCGGTACCTGGCCCGGGAGCAGACGCTCCTCAACCACGCCGCTGCACTGCCAGCCCATCCGGCGGTAAAGCGCCATGGCCCTGGTATTGCTGTCCAGCACCGACAGCACCGGATGCGGATGTTCCGGCAGCTTTTTGCGGACAAAATCCAGCATCTTGCAGCCCAGACCCTTGCCACGGGCCGCCTGGGTGACAAAGAGATGCTCAATACGGCCGGTACGGTGGTCCACACTGACCATGCCGTCCACCTGGTCTTTGGTGCTGTGGAGATAGCAGGCCCATCCCTGCTTTTTTTCTTCCTGAAGCTGCACCAGGAACATCTCCTCTGACAGCTGTTCCAGCGCCGCCGGGTCACAGACCGGGGCGCAGACGGCCCGCCGGCCCTCTGCAAAAAGCCGAGCCGCTGCCGCCAGCTGCTCTTCTGTACGCACCAGGCGCATGGTCTCGCCCCGCTTCCACTTAGGCAGCTGGGTCAGCGGATGGGTGTCGCACCATTGGTCGTACAGCTCCGGACGGCGCAGGCGGGTGCGCAGGCGGCTCTGCTGGCCGCGCCAGGCGGCGATCTTTTCATGGTCGCCCCCCAGCAGCACAGCGGGCACGGCGCGTCCCTCCCAGACTTCCGGACGGGTGTACTGCGGGTACTCCAGCAGACCATCCCAGTAGCTTTCCTCCTCATAGCCTTTCTGCTCGGCCAGCACACCGGGCTGCAGCCGCAGCACACTGTCGGCCACCACCAGGCTGGCCAGCTCGCCGCCGGTGAGGATGTAATCTCCAATGGAGATCTCTTCATCCGCAAAAGCATCAATGACCCGCTCATCAATGCCCTCGTAATGCCCACAGACCAGGGTCAGGTTATCATATGCAGCCAGACGGCGAGCGTGTTCCTCCGTATACCGGGCACCTCCGGCGGTGAGGAAAACGATGTGGGGCGCAGGGCGGCCTTGTGCCGCCACCTCCGCCTGCACATGGCGCAGACAGTCTGCAATGGGCTGGGCATACAGCACCATGCCGCAGCCGCCGCCGTAGGGGTAATCATCGGTCTGTTTCTGGCGGTTAAGGGTGTAGTCCCGGATCTGATGGCAGTGGGTCTCGATATAGCCCCGCTGGGCTGCGCGGCCCAGGATGCTGGCATCCAGCACCTGCTGGCACATCTGGGGGAACAAGGTCACAATGTCTACACGCATCCCCATGGGTCAGTCCTCCTCCCGCTCGCTGCAGGCATCATCGTCCAGCAGGCCCGGAATGGGCGTGACCAGGATGTACCCCTCCGGCGGATTGCGCTCCTTCAAAAATGCATCCACCCCAGGGAACATATATTCCTTGCCGTTTGCGGCCCGCACGGTATAGATATCCTGGGCGCCGGGGTGATCCACACTGGTCACAACGCCGTACACCTTGCCGGTATCCGCATCCCGCACCTCACACCCGATCAGGTCTGCCACATACCAGCGCCCTGCCGGCAGGGTGGCATCCGCACGGTCAAAGTACAGCACCTGTCCCCGCAGGGCCCGTGCCGCATCCATATCCTCTACTCCTTCCAGCTTGAGCAGAGCCATCTGCCCCTGGGGGCGGATGGATGCGATCTTCCAGCTGCGCCCGCCCTGCTGCGTGGCATACACACGGCCTGCCTTGCGCAAAAAATCCACTCCGTCGCACCACAGCTCCAGCTTGACCTCGCCCCGGACACCGTGGGTAGTGACAATGCGGCCAGCCTCCAGATATTGCTGCATAGAAGCGCTCCTTTCTGATATCCAAAAACAAAAAAGCTCTCTGCAAAAATGCAGAGAGCCAGTAGGGTGCTCAGTCGATCTCTACAAGGACCTTCTCATCGACCCGCACAGCAGCCGCGCGCATCACCACACGAATGGCTTTTGCGATCCGGCCCTGCTTGCCGATGACACGGCCCATATCTCCCTCTGCCACACTCAGGTGGTAGACGACGGTGCCGTCCTCCCGGGGCTCATCCACCGTCACACGGACAGCGTCCTTATCCTCCACGAGGCCGCGGGCAACTGCCAGCAACAGCTCCTGCATGAGTCTGCCCTCCTACTTACAGAATGTTGGATTTCTTCAGCAGAACACGCACGGTATCGGTGGGCTGTGCGCCATTGGCGATCCACTGCTTTGCCTTCTCGGCATCGATGCTCACAGCAGAGGGCTCCTTGTTGGGATCGTAAGTGCCGATCTCCTCGATGAAGCGGCCATCACGGGGGAAGCGGCTGTCAGCCACAACAACACGATAGAAGGGAGCCTTCTTGGCGCCAACGCGGCGCAGACGAATCTTAACTGCCATAATAAATTTCCTCCAAAAATTGCTTTCTGCCCGTGGGCAGGTTTTTGAAATATCTCTGTACAAACCCAGATCCTGGGTGTATACCTACGGTTCAGCGCAGCCCGCGCATCCCGCCGGGGCCGCCCATCAGGCCGCCCAGACGCCGCGCAAAGCCCTTGGGGCTTTTCTTGAACTGCTTCATCATCTTCTGCATCATCTCAAACTGCTTGAGCAGCTTGTTCACATCCTCCACCCGGGTACCGCTGCCTGCGGCAATGCGGCGCTTGCGCTTGGGGTTGATGATGGAGGGTTTCTCCCGCTCCTCTTTGGTCATGGAGTAGATGATCGCCTCGATACGGTCAAATGCCTTTTCATCGATCTGGCTGGGGTCGATGCCGGAGCCGCCGGGCAGCATGCTGAGCATCGCGCCTGCGCCGCCCATCTTGCGGATCTGAGCAAACTGATCCAGCATATCGTTCATATCGAACTTGTTCTCCATCAGGCGGCGGGCGGTCTCCTCCGCAGCCTTCTCATCGGCTGCATCCTGCGCCCGTTCGATCAGGCTGAGCACATCGCCCATGCCCAGGATGCGGCTCGCCATCCGGGAGGGATGGAAAAGCTCCAGATCATCCAGCTTTTCGCCCACGCCCTGGAACTTGATGGGTTTGCCGGTAACGGCCAGCACCGACAGGGCTGCACCGCCGCGGGTATCGCCGTCGGTCTTGGTGAGGATGATGCCATCCACGCCCACCGTCTCGTTAAAGGTCTTGGCCACATTCACTGCGTCCTGACCTGCCATGGCATCCACCACCAGCAGCGTCTCGTCCACAGGGACGGCCTGCTTGATGTCCACCAGCTCCTGCATCAGCACATCGTCGATCTGCAGGCGGCCGGCCGTATCCAGGATCAGGATGTCATTTCCGTAATCCTTTGCATGGCTCAGAGCCTTTTTTGCAATGACCGGGGGCTTCTCGCCCGGCAGCGTGAACACCGGCGCACCGGCCTGCTTGCCCACCACCTGCAGCTGGTCGATCGCAGCAGGGCGGTAGATATCGCAGGCCACCAGCATGGGGCGGCGGCCCTGCTTGATGAAGTATTTGGCCAGCTTGGCTGCGTGGGTGGTTTTACCGTTGCCCTGCAGGCCGCAAAGCATCAGGATGGTCTGGCCCTTATTCTTGATGACCAGACGGGGGGCTTCCTCGCCGCCCATCAGCGCCACCAGTTCCTCGTTGACGATCTTGACCACCTGCTGGGCGGGGGTCAGGCTCTCCATGACCTCCTGGCCCATAGCCCGCTCCGAGACCTTAGCGCAGAAGTCCTTGGCCACCTTATAGTTGACGTCGGCTTCCAGCAGGGCCATGCGCACTTCCCGCATGGCAGCCTTGATATCCGCTTCGGACAGCTTGCCGTGTCCGCGCAGCTTTTTGAATACGCCCGCAAGGCGGTCGGTTAAGGATTCAAATGCCATCTCTATCTCCTCAGCTCTCGTTGGCTTCGTCGATGGAGCGGATCAGCTCCAGCATCTTTGTCAATGCAGCGGCATACTCAGTGGTGGTGATGCAGGCGGCGGGGCCGGTACACTCGAACCGGGTGTCGATGACCAGCTGCTCCAGCTGCTCCAGTGTGGACTGCACCCGGCGGTACCGGGCCGCAAAGCCCACCTTTTCTTCCAGCTGCAGCAGGGCTGTCTCCCCATGCTTGATGGCATCCCGGGCGCCTTGCCGGGTGATGCCAAAATTCTCACCGATCTCGCTGAGCGAAAGGTCATCGTTGTAATACTGGCGCAGCATCTCCCGCTGTTTGGGGGTAAGCACCTCGCCATAAAAATCGAGCAGATAGCCCATTTCCAGATCCTTTGCCATCGCTCTGACCTCCGCTTTTTGTAAAGCTTTTCTGCTTTACGGATGGATTATAGCAGATGGGCGCATGGTTGTCAAGTATTTTTGCTTGTCACAAGGGATTTTTTTATGGATGCTGCGTTTTTTCTGCATTTTATCCGGCGGCAGCTTCTGCCGCCCCCCTTGACGAGCGCACCGCTTTGCGTTACGATTAAATCAGCTTGTATCCAAACGTTTCGGAGAGGAGGCGTACTATGCCTGTTTACCCCAATTTCTATCAGACTCTGCTGCCCTGTCCCATTGTGGAACTGCGGGGTTATGCCGCCGCCTGCGGCCTGCAGGGCAAGCTGTACGCCTACCTGGATTTCGGCGGCCCCACCGGCACCAGCCGGGATGCGCTGGCCGAGGGCATGCTGGCCCTTGCAGCAGAAAAGGGCCGCCTTGCCCCGGGTCAGCCGGTGGTGGAGGCTTCCTCCGGAGCTTTTGGCATGGCCCTGGCTCTGGCGGGACTGACCGCCGGGCACCCAGTATGGCTGGCCATGCCGGAGGACGCACCGCCGCTGCGGCAGGAGACCCTGCTGCGCCTGGGCGCACAGCTGCTGCTCTCCCCCGCCCAGAGCGGGCTGGCCGGTGCCAGAGCCATGGCGCAGCGCACTGCCGCCGAAAAGGGCTGGTATTATATGAACTGGCTGGCCAACGACGACAACCCCGAATACCACCGCCGGGTCACCGGGCCCGCCATCCTGCAGACCATCGCCCGGAAGGATGCCAGCCTGGTGGATGCCATCGTCATGGGGGTGGGCAGCGCCGGGACTGTGACCGGTGTGGGCGAGACGATAAAAGGCTGGACCAACAATGTGCGGATCGTGGCCGTGGAGCCTTATGAGAACCAGGCCCTGAGCGGCGGCTTTACCGGACGCCACGGCCTTGCGGAGATCGGCTTTGGGCTGGTCCCGGGCAATTACAACGCCTATGTGGTGGACAATGTGGCCGCCGTGACCACTGCCGATGCGGTGCGGGCCGCCCAGCGGGTGCTGCGCACCGACGCCATCCCCGCCTCCCCCAGTGCAGGCGCTGCGCTGCACGCAGCGGCACAGCTGCTGGCCAACCGCAACAGCCGGGGCGCGCTGGCGATATTCAGCGGACGGCAGCTGCTGTGACCGTTCCAGATCCTTGGTGTATGGGAAGGAAGATAGTTTTACGATATGAGCAAGGACATGACCACCGGGGCCATCACCCCGCTTTTGGTGCGCTTTACGATCCCTCTTGTGCTTGGCAACCTGTTTCAGCTGACCTACAATGCGGTGGACAGCATCATCGTGGGCCGCTTTGTGGGTGAGGCTGCGCTGGCCGCTGTGGGCACCGCCAATCCGCTGATGACGCTGGCCATCCTGTTTATCAATGGGATGTGCCTGGGCGCCGGTATCCTGGTCAGCACCGCCTACGGGGCCGGAGACCGGGAGCTGGTGGAGCGGCAGGTATCCACCACCGCCCTGGCCGGGGCAGGTTTTCGGTCGTTTTTTCTCTGTTCTGCATCCTTATGGCCCACCCGCTCCTGCGGCTGCTGCAAGTCCCCGCCGCCATCCTGCCCATAGCGGCAGGCTACCTGCGGGTGGTCTTTGCGGGCCTGATCTTCACCTTTTTATATAACTTTCTGGCCGCCACCCTGCGGGCGCTGGGAGACAGCAAAAGCGCCCTTTACTTTTTGATGATCAGCTCGGTGCTGAATATCTTTGGCGATCTGTTTTTTGTTCAGGTGTTGGGATGGGGTGCGCCGGGGTGTGCCTTGTCCACTGTGCTGAGTGAGGCGTTATGCTGCATCCTGTGCCTTGGATATATCCAGCGCCGGGTCCCGGTATTGCAGCTGGGGCGGCGGTGGCTGGTGTTTGACCCCCGGCTGCTGCGCAAGACGGTCAGTTATGGCTGGGCCAGCGCTATGCAGCAGGCCACTGTGCAGCTGGGCAAGATCGCTGTGCAGGCCATTGTAAACACGATGGGTGTCCAGACCATGGCGGCTTTTACCGCAGCCAGCCGCATCGACGACTTTGCCTATACGCCCCAGCAGAACATTGGCCACGCCATGACCACCCTGATGGCCCAGAACCGGGGCGCAGGCAAGCCCCAGCGGGTGCGGCAGGGCTTTGTATGCGGGATGCGCATCGAGTTTGCCTACACCGTCGGGCTGTCCCTGGTCTGCTTTTTGGGTGCGGAGGGCATTATGGGGCTGTTTGTACAGGACCCCACCGTACAGGTGCTGGGCGCGCGGTTTTTGCGGCTGATCGCACTGTTATACTTCCTGCCCGCCGCCACCAACGGCATCCAGGGGTATTTCCGGGGCATGGGAGATCTGAAGGTGACGCTGCGGAGCAGCATCCTGAATATGGTGGCCCGTGTCCCCGCCGCTGCACTGCTGGTGCTGTGTTTTCATCTGGAGATTGAGGCTCTGCCCTGGAGCTATGCGGTAGGCTGGCTGCTGATGCTGGCCTATGAGCTGCCCAAGCTATGGCGCTGCCTGCATCAGCAGGAGGCTCCACCGGAGATGTAAACAAAAAATGCTGCTGTGCATCACGCACAGCAGCATTTTTTATGCTTTTTTAGTTGCGGGTTGCCAGCAGAGCCTCGATCTTCTTGATGGGATCGATAATGCTGGAAACGGACATATCGTGGTTCAGAGCCACCACAAAGTATGCAGCGTACTTGGACACGTCCACATCCACATACCAGTCACGGGTCAGCAGCTCCGGCATACGGTAGGTCAGGTTGGTGCCCACCACATAGGTCAGGGTGCCCTCTGCCACAGCCTTGTCGAACTTCTCCAGGCCGCTGGTGAACAGCGGGAAGGTGGCATTGGCAATGATGCGGTCTGCGCCGCGAGCCTTCAGGTTGGTGGCGACCTCCAGCATGCTCTCGCCGGAAGCAATGATGTCGTCAGCGATGAACACGGTCTTGTTCTGGACAGACTCGCCCAGGTACTCATGTGCAACGATGGGGTTGCGGCCGTTCTCCACACGGGTGTAGTCACGGCGCTTGTAGAACATGCCCAGGTTGCAGCCCAGCACGCTGGAGAAGTACATATTGCGGCTCATAGCGCCCTCGTCCGGGCTGACCACAGTGAACTTCTCCTTATCAAAGGAGATGCCGGGGTCCTTCTGCAGCAGGCTCTTGAGCACCTGATAGGTAGGCATAGCGTTATCAAAGCTCAGCAGGGGCACAGCGTTCTGCACACGGGGGTCATGAGCATCAAAGGTGATGATATTGCGCACGCCCATGGTCTGCAGCTCCTGCAGTGCCACAGCGCAGTCCAAGCTCTCGCGCACCACACGGCGATGCTGACGGCCGCCGTACAGGCTGGGCATGATCACCGACACACGGTGAGCCTTGCCGGCCACTGCCTGGATCAGGCGCTTGAGGTTGGCAAAGTGATCATCCGGAGACAGGTGGTTCTCATGGTCGAACAGCTTATAGGTCACGCTGTAGTTGCCCGGATCGACCACGATAAAGATATCGTCGCCGCGCACCGAGTCCTTCACCAGGCCCTTGGCGTCGCCGCTCTGGAAGCGGGGGCACTCGCACGGGATGATAAAGCTCTCCTTCTGGATGCCTGCCTGAGCGGCCCAGCGCACCAGATGACGGTCGATCAGATTGGTCAGCTCTTCCGCACCGGGGCAGGCCAGCAGACGCAGCTCCGCAACGCTGGGCTGCTGGAAAAAAGCTTTCGGGGTGATTTCATTGGACATAGTTTCGCAACTCCTTCTTTGTTCTTCTCCCAAAAACATGGAGGTGTATATCTTTCTTTATTTTATCACAAAACAGCGATTCCGACACCATCAATTTGCCCTTTTGGCATATTTTCTGCGCCTTGCACAGGTGTTGTCAAAATTCCACACCCAGTCTGTGAGCTTTCGACAAAAAGACTGCCTTTTCTCTGCCGGTTTTTTCCTGTAAAAAGGGTATTTCTGCACGAAAATACGCAAAAAGGCAACATCCCTCTGTTGTCTTTTTTATAGAGGGATGTTGCCTTTTTTAGGCTTTTATTCAGTTACAGGGCAGCGACAGCCGCTTTCAGGGCCTCTGCCCGGTCGGTGTTCTCCCAGCGGACGCCCAGGTCCTCACGGCCCATATGGCCATATGCGGCCAGCTGACGGTAGATGGGCTTGCGCAGCTCCAGATCCCGGATCATAGCGGCAGGGGTCAGGTCAAACACCTTCTCCACCGCAGCTTCGATCTTCTCGTCCGGAACGATGCCGGTGCCGAAGGTATCCACCATGATGGAGACCGGCTTCGCCACGCCGATGGCATAAGCCACCTGCACCTCGCACTGACGTGCCAGGCCAGCTGCCACGATATTCTTGGCGACCCAGCGGGTGCCGTAAGCAGCGCTGCGGTCCACCTTGCTGGGGTCCTTGCCGGAGAAGGCGCCGCCGCCGTGACGGGCATAGCCGCCGTAGGTATCCACGATGATCTTACGGCCGGTCAGACCGCTGTCACCCTGGGGACCACCCACCACAAAACGGCCGGTGGGGTTGATGAAGTACTTGGTGTTCTCATCCAGCAGCTCAGCGGGAATGGTCGCCTTGATGACCTTTTCCATCACATCGGCCCGCAGCTGCTCCATGCTGATGGTGTCGCTGTGCTGGCTGGAGATGACCACGGTGTCCACACGGACGGGCTTGCCGTCCACGTATTCCACGGTGACCTGGCTCTTGCCGTCCGGACGCAGATAATCCATCTCGCCGTTCTTGCGCACCTCGGTCAGGCGCTTTGCCAGCTTGTGTGCCAGGCTGATGGGCATGGGCATCAGCTCCGGGGTCTCGTCGCAGGCATAACCGAACATCATGCCCTGGTCGCCGGCACCGCCCACGGAATCGTTGGTGCCCAGAGCGATATCCGGGCTCTGGCCGTCGATGTTGGAAATAACAGCACAGGTGTCGGCGTCAAAGCCGTACTTTGCGCGGGTATAGCCGATGTCTGCCACCACATCACGGACGATCTTCTGGAAGTCCACATAGCAGTTGGTCGTGATCTCGCCCATGATATGGACCAGGCCAGTGGAGGCGCAGGTCTCGCAGGCCACACGGGCCTCGGGGTCGTGGGTGAGGATCTCGTCCAGGATCGCATCCGAGATCTGGTCGCAGATCTTATCCGGATGCCCCTCGGTGACGGATTCGGACGTAAAGAGATGTCTTGCCATAAAAGTTACCCTCCATTGGTATTGTGTAGTTCTGCCCAGCCTCATACGCTGACATCAAGAGTTTAAGAAAAAAGCGCTCAGAACCGAAGTTCTGAGCGTTGGCACTCTTATCTTTCGGTTTCCCGCAGGATTTGGCACCTTATGCTTGCGCACAGGTTGTCGGGCTTCACAGGGCCTGTCCCCTCAGCCGCTCTTGATAAGCAGGTATTCAGTTGTGTTCGTCAGATATCTTATCATCCCGCCGTCATTTTGTCAAGAACCGACGTGAATTTTTTAGACATCCTGCCGGAAATGATGGAGATGTCCCGCTGTTTGCCCATCGGCTTTTGCTCCACAAAAAGGATCGGCCCGTGCAAAACGCACGGGCCGACCAAAATACCCAGGACCTGTTTTCAAAAGCAGGGAACTTGTGCGGCAGCCAGAGGCTTAGTATCCCTTTGCGGCCTCACCGTTCATGATCTTGATGGCGCGGGAAGTGCCCAGACGGTCTGCACCCAGCGCCAGGAACTTCTCCATATCCTCTACGGTGGAGATGCCGCCGGCAGCCTTGACCAGGCAGCGGCCATGCACGCCCTTCACCATCAGCTCTACATCCTCAAACGTAGCGCCGCCCGTGGAGAAACCGGTGCTGGTCTTGATATAATCCGCACCTGCCTCACAGACGATATCGCACATGCGCAGCTTTTCCTCCTCGGTCAGCAGGCAGGTCTCGATGATGACCTTGAGGATCTTGTCCCCCACAGCCTGTTTGACAGCACGGATATCCTCACGCACGGCGTCGTATTCGCCGTTTTTCAGCCGTCCGATGTTGATGACCATGTCAACCTCAGCAGCGCCGTTCTCAATGGCAGTTTTTGCCTCAAATGCCTTGCTGGCAGTGTCCATGGCGCCCAGAGGGAAGCCCACCACACAGCATACCGGGATACGCCCGGCCAGATACTGAGCTGCCTGCTTGACATAGCAGGTATTGATGCAGATGGATGCGGTGTGGTTTTCCACAGCCTCGTCGCACAGGGTCTGGATCTGGGGCCAGGTAGCCTCCGGCTTCAGCAGGGTGTGGTCCACGTGGGACAAAATCTCTTCACGAGTCATAATTCATATCCTCCGGGTGCGTTTCAGCCCTTGTTGGCACGGTGCACCTTCCCCATGCCTACGGCGCTCAGTGCGATAGCGGTGATGGACACCGCTGCGCCAATGATCCCCAGCACCAAGCCGGAGACCAGGAATGCAAAGCCTTTCAAACCACGTCTCATAGCTACGTTACCTCCTGAAATGGCAGTATAAGTGCTGTGCGGATGCACAGTTACTTCTTTTTGAACACGATCCACTTGCTGAGCACATAGTTCAGCACGATGACCACCAAGTTAGAGAACACCTTGACCGCCAGCCCCCACAGGTCCTCAAAGCCAGCACCGCTGACAAAGATGGCCGTGGGCCCGTCCGCTCCGCCGATGATGGAGACGCCCGCTCCACCCGCAAAGGATGACCCCAGGGACACCAGCAGCCGCTCTACCAGGGCAGCGCCCTGGGCCGCCAGCAGGTTGCCCCCTACCAGCATGATGACAGCGTCCAGCACCAGTGTACCCAGGCGGCAGGTGACAAATGCGCCAAACTCCCGCCAGGCATCCCGGCCGTGGGTCTTGCTTGCAAACACAAAGGCCCGGTTGGTGGCATAGGCAAACAGGATGCACAGGATGTTATCCAACACGTTGCCCCAGCTGTTGGCCGCCTTGTACCCAAACAGCTCGCTGAACAGTGCATACAGCAGGATGTTCAGCAGGGTGGTCAGCACGCCGAACAGCAGGTAGGCCAGCACCTCCCGGTGCTTTTTGAGCCAAGCTCTCATTGCGTTTCTCCCTTTTGAGGCGACGCCAGAAAACCAAAACAGCCCCGCCGCCGTTTTCCCGGCAACGGGGCTGTGATCGCATTGTGTCAGGCGACCGCCTCAGTTTGTATGCGGCGAGGGGAGATTACTCCTCGTCGTTCTTCAGCAGGGCCTTCATGGACAGGCTGATGCGCTTCTTGTCGAAGTCAACATCCAGCAGCTTCACGTCCACCATATCGCCGACCTTCAGTGCATCGGAGACCTTCTCCACGCGCTCGTTGCTGATCTCGCTGATGTGGACCAGACCGTCCACGCCCGGCAGGATGCGGACAAAAGCGCCGAACTTGGTCAGGGACACCACCGGAGCGTGGAAGGAGCTGCCGATGGGGTAGTTGTTCTTCAGCTGCTCCCAGGGATTGTCCTCGGCCTTCTTGTAGCCCAGGGACACCTTCTGGTGCTCGGTGTCGATATCCTTCACATACACCTCGATGGTGTCGCCCACAGAGACGACCTCAGAGGGATGCTTGATGCGGTTCCAGCTCAGCTCGCTGATGTGGCACAGGCCATCCACGCCGCCGATGTCCACAAAAGCACCGTAAGAGGTCAGGCTCTTGACAACGCCGGTGTAGCTCTTGCCGATCTCGACGTTTGCCCAGAACTCCTCGCGCTTTGCCTTGTTCTGCTCAGCGGTGACCTTGTTGATGCTGCCGACGATCTTGCGGCCGGAGCACTCGGTCACGACCAGCTGCACGTGCTGGCCGACCAGGGCGGTATAATCCTCGTCGCGGCGCATCGTGGCCTGAGAACGGGGCACGAACACCTTGACGCCCTTGACGTTGACAACAACGCCGCCCTTATTGAACTCGGTAACGTCGCCCTCGACGACCTCACCGGACTCAGCGGCCTTGGCGATCTCCTCCATGCCCTTGCGCGATGCGAGCTTCTTGCGCGAGAGCTGGATAACGCCGTCCTGATCCATGACCTTCTCGACGATGAGGTCCAGCTCATCGCCAACCTTCACCAGGTCTTCGACCTTAGCGGAGGAATCATCGGTCAGCTCGCTCAGCTTGACAAAGCCGGTCTGCTTTGCGCCGATATCCACCTGGATCTCGTTGGCAGAGATGCTGGTCACGATTCCTTTCACAATACTGCCTGCATGAACACGCTTCTCCTCAGATGCATTCAGCATCTCCTCAAAGCTCATGCTGTCATTGATTTCTTCGCTCATACTGTTAAGTACCTCCTCAATAATAGACGATGGCGTTGAAGCCCCAGCCGTGACGCCCGCCGTTTTTACATCCGCAAACCATTCTGGCCGAAGTTCGCTCGCTGTTTCGACCGTTACGGCGCGCGTGTGTTCTGCGGCGACCTGTACCAGCTTTTGGGTATTGGAAGAATGATGACCGCCAATGACAACAATGATGTCGCATTGCTGGCTGAGGTCTTCCGCTTCCTGTTGCCTCGCCCACGTCGCATTACATATTGTATCAAAAATTCGGGCGTTTGTATAGGCTTTTTTTAGAAACTCCGAACTTTCTCGCCATTTTGTAACCTGAAATGTGGTCTGTGCAACTGCATAAATCGGCTTTTGGGGGTCTGAAGGGCCTTTCCAGGCCTGAAGAGCCGACAAATCGCCAAAAACAAACACCTCTCCCCGGGTGTGTCCCACGATGCCCTGCACCTCCGGATGGTCGGCATTGCCTGCCACCAGCAGTACCGCACCGTCCGCCTCTGCCTTGGCGGCAATGTCCTGGATCTTCTTCACAAAGGGGCAGGTCGCATCCTGACAGGTCAGCCCACGGGCTTCGATCTCATCGTAGATGCTGCGGGGCACGCCGTGGCTGCGCACCACCACTTGGTATCCAGAAGGCACGTCCTTTACCCGATCCACTACCAGCACACCCTGGCTGCGCATCCGCTCCACTGCCTGCGGGTTATGGATCAAGGGACCCAGGGTCGCCACCTTGGCCCCCTCGTCTACCAACCGGTCCACCAGCTGGACGGCACGATTAACGCCAAAACAGAATCCTGCCGTCTTTGCCAAACGGATCTCCATCGCTTCTTTTCCTCCCTTACGCATCCTTGGGAGCAAATGCATACGGCTCCCCCAGCTGCTCCCATGCTTCGGTCAGCGCTTTCTTGCCTGCACGCATGGCCTTGACATCCCGCTTATCCTGCATTGCAAACTGCGCCGCAGGCATCGGCTCGCCGTACACGACCCGGCAGAACAGCTTTGCCCGGCCGTTCGGGGTATCGTAAAAGATGCGGCAGGGCACCACATCCACGCCGGCCTGTGCCGCCACCACAAACATTCCGCTTTTGGGCGGCAGAATCTTGCCCTCCCGCTCCCGGGTGCCTTCCGGGAAGATCAGCAGGGTATCCCCTTCCTTGCAGGCCGCAATGGTGTTGTCGATGACAGCCAGTTCCTCCCGGGTGCCCCGGACGCACACACCGCCCATGCAGCGGAAGAACCAGGTCAGCAGCGGATTGATCTCAAACAGCTCTTTTTTGCCAAAAACGATCATCCGTTTGCCCCAAAAGCGGCTGATGATGATAAACACAGGGTCTATGGCAGACACATGGGTAGGGGCAATGATGCTCCCCGGCGTGGCCACCTTTTTCAGGTTGTCCCGGCCAATGACCTGGATCCGGAACACCAAGTGCCAGACCAGCCAAGCCAGGGGCACTAAAATGTAATATAACAGCATAGCATTACGTCCCGTTTTATTTTGTTTTTTCCGCAATGATCGCAGCCATTGCAGCCAGGCTCTGTTCAAAATCCAGCTCCGAGGTATCCAGCAGCACTGCGTCCTCGGCCTGGCGCAGCGGCGCGGCCTCCCGGTGGGTATCCTGATAGTCACGCTGACGCACGTCCTCCAGAACCTGCTCGTAGGAGACCTGCTGTCCCTTTTCCTGGTATTCCTTCCAGCGGCGGGCAGCCCGTGCCTCCGGGCTGGCCGTAAGGAAGATCTTTACCGCTGCATCCGGCAGCACCACCGTACCGATATCCCGGCCATCCATCAGCACATTCTGTGTACGGGCCATCTGACGCTGGGTCTCCAGCAAAAATGCCCGCACTGCCGGGTTTGCTCCTACGGCAGAAGCCGCCATACCCGCCTGCTCCGTGCGGATGGCGCTGCTTACATCCTCCCCATTCAGGTAGATATGCTGCTCCCCGTCCGGGCAGTCCAGCCGCAGCGAGATCTGCGGCAGAAGCCCCTCCACCGCCGCATTGTCCTTGGGGTCCTGCCCCGCCCGCAGGGCATACAGCCCCACAGCCCGGTACATTGCCCCCGTGTCCACATAAATATACCCCAGCTGAGCGGCCAGGCGGCGGGCCAGGGTGGATTTGCCTGCCCCGGCAGGCCCATCGATCGCAACCGATACCATAGTTCTCTCTCCTTTATAATGAGATAGGCGTTATTTTGGGGGTCCAAGCAGATGGTTTTCCTTTCTGCCGATCACAGATTATTGGCAAAGCTCTGTGCCGTGCAGAAAGCGATCTGCAGGTTATAGCCGCCGGTATAGGCGTCCACATCCAGCACCTCGCCCGCAAAATAAAGGCCTGCGGCCTTTTTGCTCTGCATGGTCTTGGGGTCTACCTCCCGCACCGGCACGCCCCCGGCCGTGATCACCGCATGTGCCAGGTCGCCCCGTGCATCCACCGATACACGCCAGTGCTTGCACAGGCGCACCAGCTCCCGCTTTTGCTCCCGGGTGATCTGGTTGGCCTTGGTCGCCGGGTCCACGCCCCAGCGGTCCACCATCACCGGCTGCATACTGGCGGGCAGCAATTTTGCCAGCGCCCCCTGCGCCGAATGATTGGCCAAAAGCGCAAAATCCCGGGTGATGCGGTCATAGAGCTGCTGCTCTGTAAGGGCGGGTTTCAGGTCCAGCTCTACAAAATAGCGGTGTTTTTTCATATCTCCCAGATGACTGGAGGCACTCAGGGTCAGCGGGCCGCTGATGCCAAAGTGGGTAAACAGCATCTCCCCCTGCTCTTCAAAAATGGCCTTGTTATCCTCAAACAGGGTCAGGGTGATATTTTTCAGGGCCAGGCCCATCATCCGCTTGCAGTCACCGTCCCGGCTTACCAGGCTTACCAGGCTGGGCACCGGCTCCACCAGGCTGTGTCCTGCCTGCTGGGCCAGTTTATAGCCGTCTCCCGTGGAGCCGGTGGTGGGGTAGCTCAATCCGCCGGTGGCTACCAGCACGGCATCGGCCCGGTACTCTCGTCCCGAAGCGCCCCGCACCCCGATACAGCGCAGCGCCGGGCCACGCTTTTTTGCGGGCAGGGTCTCGTCCACAACCAGCGGCTCCAGCAGCAGTTTTTTTGCTTTATCTTCCACCAGGTCTGCGTCGGCGGCATAGCGCAGCAGCGCCTGACGGATCTCTTCCGCTTTATCGGACACCGGAAACACCCGGCGGCCGCGCTCCACCTTCAGCTCTACGCCCAGGGAGCGAAACAGCTCCATGGTCTTGGCCGGCGGAAACGCCCCCAGCGAAGAGTATAGAAACCGGGCGTTGGTGCGCACATGGCGCAGAAACTCCTCCGGGTTACAATCATTGGTAAGGTTGCAGCGTCCCTTGCCGGTGACCAGGATCTTCTGGGCAGGCTTTTGCATATGCTCCAGCACAATGACCTGGTGACCCTGTCGGACGGCAGCTCCTGCTGCCATCAATCCGGCGGCGCCGCCGCCTACGATCACGATCTTTGCCATCTATCGGCCCCTTTCTGTATGTTTCAAGTTTTTTCGTTATTCATCTCTTATCTTACCAGAACTGGATAGCAAAATCAAATCAAAACCATGAGCTATTTGTGGAGGAACCGTGAAACTCCTTCTTCCTGCTTTTGCCCTTGCAGCTGCGCCAAACGCCAAAAAAGCCCCCGCCGAAGCGGGGGCTTGCTGCCGGCAGCTTTGCCGTGGGCGTCAGTGCATCAGTTTTTGAGGGTCCAGGTAGCGGTCCCCTTGCTGCACTTCCATGTGGATATGCGGCTCTTCCTCACATTCACAGCTGACCGTAGCCGCCTTGCCCAGTTTCTGCCCGGCAGAAACGGTCTGCCCCTGGCGCACAGCGGCAGAAACACCGCACAGCCGCCAGACGCGCCCCTGGGCATCGGTCAGGGAAACTGTGGGGCCCCAGCTTCCGTCCGTCTCCAGCCCGGTGACCTTGCCCTCCACCGGGCTGGACACCGGCTCCCCCGGTTTGCAGGCGTAGTCCACCCCATTATGGGTACGCCAATCCCCCAGCGTTTTGTTATAGACCAGCTCGTCCCCGCTGAACACCGCTAAGACGCGCCCAGAGACGGGCTGCGTGGAAGCTGGCGCAGAGGGCCGACTGACAGGCGCAGAGTCGCTTTGCAGCGCGGCAGGTTCGGACACCGAGCCAGAGCCAGGCGCAGAGGAGGCCGACGGCGAGGAGGATGCCGCAGGCTGACGGGATGCAGGCTCCGGCACGCCGGATGCGCTGTTTGCTGCCGGAGCGGTATCCTGCTTCCATAGGTCTGCCTCCTGTTTTGTACCAATATCTGCGTCCGGCACAGCGGGCTGTACCGTGCTGGACGGGGAAAGGCCGTCCAGGTTCTTTTGCAGTTCGCTGCGGATCAGACGCACGGTCCATACCCCTGCAGCAGCGGCTGCCAGCAGACACGCTGCCAGCGCCAGCGCGAAGCCCTTGCCCCGCAAAAACTTCCTGAGTTGCTCCATCATTCGTTACTCCCATCTCGCATTTGTGTACGGTCAAAGCCTGTCCTTAGTTTGCGATGCAGCAACCGGGTTTATACATAGAGCGGGAGTTTCCTTGGTTTTCTTTTTGCTGGTATCCGACTGCGGAGAGGGAGCGTCCCCGGCAAGCCTTACATCTGCTCAAAAAGCTCTGTGCGGATGCGGGCGATCAGGGTTTCCATCAAGCCTACCCGCTGGAAGGGGGTCATCAGGTACAAGCCATCTGCATAGGGCAGTGCCGCTTTCGCTGCGCCAAACGCCACCTCCAAGCCCAACGCCTCCCCGGCGGCTTTATCCAGTCCTGCAAAGCGCTGGAGCAGTTCCGGCTCCACCTGGATGCCATTGACCTCGCTGTCCAGGAACTGCGCATTGCGCAGGCTGACCACCGGCAGCACCCCGGCCAGCAATTTTGCCCGGCTGCCCAGTGTCTGGCGGGCCAGGCGCAGATTTTCCAGCGCCTGGGTACTGAGCACCGGCTGGGTCAAAAATCCGGTCATCCCGCAGGCCAGTTTTTCCTCTGCACGGCGCAGCTCCACCGCAAAATTTCTGGCCCCCAGGTTCAACGCACCAAACACCGCCATCCGGGCGGGCAGGCCCCCCTCTCCCGCCAGAGAAAGGATATACTGGGCCAGCTTGCGGGAATTGAACTGATAGACACTTTTCACCTCGTCCCGCTCTGCTGTGGGGATGGGGTCTCCGGTAATGGCCAGCACCTCCCCAATGCCCTCCGCCGCCAGCCCCAGCAGCAGGGCTTTGGTGGCGTTGAGGTTGCGGTCCCGGCAGGTCATATGGGGCAGCACGCACAGCCCCAGCTCCCGGTGCACCCGGCAGGCCACCAGCGCAGCATCCATCCGGGCCCGAGCCACTGGACAATCCGCAATGGTCAAAATATCTGCGCCTGCCTGCTGCAAGCGCCGGGCCGATGCCAGATAGCCGGAAAGGTCTGCGGTCTTAGGCGAGTCCAGCTCCACTGCGATCACCGGCTGGCCGCTGCGCAGCTTGCACAGAAACGCATCCTCCGTCTCGGCCGGCTGATGGGCCGCCGGGACAGCATCCGGCTCTGCAAAGGCGGGTCCCAACGCAGGCTGCTCTTCCAGCGCCTCCGTCAAGGCCCGGATATGCTCGGGCGTAGTGCCGCAGCACCCGCCCAGGATACGCACGCCCCGGCCCGCCAATGCCGCCAGTGTTTTTGCAAAATACGCCGGTTTCCCCTGGTAGCGCACCTGGCTGCGGGCCACCACCGGATACCCGGCATTGGGCATCACCGACAGCGGCAGCCCCTGCCGGCCCAGCTGCTGCACCAAAGCAGCCATCGCCCCCGGCGCAGAGACGCAGTTCAGTCCGGCTGCATCCACCAGACCGCTGGCCTGCATCCGCTGCAAAAGCTGCGAACAGGCCAGACCCTCCCGGGTATAACCGTCCGGCAAGGCTGCAAAGGACACCAACACAAAAGCATGGGGGCAGCGGGCACGGATGGCCTGTACTGCCTCCAGTACACCGGCATCGGAGCTCAGGGTCTCAAACAAAAAATATTCCGCCCCCTGGTCCAGCATCCTTTCCGCTACCTCTGTATAGACCTGCCCGGCGGGCCGTTCTTCGGTATCCGGCACCGGCCCCAGGTCGGCAAACACATAGGCTTTGTCCTGCGCAGCCTGGACCGCCAGGGCATACCCTGCATCTGCCAGCGCCTGCCACCCCGGCTCCTGCCGGGCTGCCATTGCCGTCAGGCCAAAGGTGTTGGTCTTCAGCGCCTGTGCGCCTGCCTCCAGATAGGCCCGGTGGACTGCCAGCACACCGTCCGGGTCGGCAGTATTTGCCTGCTCACAGGCAAACCCAGGGGCTGCTTTATAATAGGTGCCCATACCGCCATCGAACACCAGCGGATGATGGGCCAGATAGGTTTTCAGATCCTGCATAAAAATTCTTTCCCCTTTCGCTCTATGGATAGGTTTCAGTTTAATAAGGTTTGCGTGTTTGTCAAGGGAAAATTCTCGTTTTCACTCTGGGCCAAACGCAGCATCTGCCCCTCTGCACCGCTTGCGCTGCGCCGGAATTTATGCTATCCTGTGTATACTTTCAGATGAAAAGAGGGGAGAACACGATGCGTCATTCCGGTACCCAAAAAATCGAGACATCCCGGCTGCTGCTGCGGCCGCTTCTGCCCGAAGATGCCCCCATGATGTTTGACAACTGGGCCTCTGACCCGGAGGTGACCCGCTGGCTGCGCTGGGAGCCGCACACCTCCCCGGCCGAGACCCGGGCGCTGCTGTCCGCCTGGGCCGAGCTGTACCCAAACCCGGACTACTACCAATGGGCCATGGTGGAAAAAGCCAGCGGCCAGGTGTTTGGTACTATTTCCATCTATCGGCTCTCCCGCCTGGAGATGCAGTCCGATCTCCGTCCGGATGACCCCCAGTGGGAGCCGGGCTACTGCATCGGCCGGGCGTGGTGGGGCCAGGGCTATACCACCGAAGCGCTGCGGGCGGTAGTGGGTCACTGGTTCGACACCGTGCAGGGGGAGGAGCTGGGCTGCTGCCATGCCGCAGGCAACCCCGCCAGCGGCCGGGTGATGCAGAAAGCTGGGTTCGTCTACCAGCATGATGCTGTATACCACAAGTTTGACGGTACCCCTGTGGACTGCCGGTGCTATCTCCTGACCCGGCGCCGCTACGAAGAGCAAAAAGGATAAAACAGGATACAGAGAGGGACTATTTTGAGCGAATTATACGATATTTTAGTTGAGACCCCCCCTGCCAAGGTGCTGCTGCTGGCATTGGACCAGGGACAATGGGACTGTGAGCGCAGTCTGAACGAGCTGGCCGCCCTGTGCGAAGCCAACCACATGGAGGCAGTGGCCCAGGTGACCCAAAAGCGCCAGACCCCGGAGACCGGCACCGTGCTGGGCAGCGGTAAGCTGGAGGAAGCCCGCCTGGCCGCCGAGACCCTGGAGGTGGAGTGCGCCGTATTTGACGGCGAGCTGACCGGCAGCCAGATCCGCAACATCTCCACCGCTCTAGGGGTGGAGGTGATCGACCGCACCATGCTGATCCTGGAGATCTTCCGCAGCCGTGCGGTGACGGGCGAGGGCAAATTGCAGACGGAACTTGCCCTTTTGCGCTACCGCCTGCCCCGGCTGCAGGGCATGGGCGAAAGCCTCAGCCGCCAGGGCGGCGGCGGTGGGGGCGGCGGCGGCGCCCGCCGTGGTGCCGGTGAGACCAAGCTGGAGCTGGACCGCCGCCATGTCCACGCCCGCATCGACGCCCTGGCTGAAAAACTGGCTGAGATGGAGCGCCGCCGGGGCGAGAGCCGCAAAGCCCGGGCCAAGACCGGGATGCCGGTGGTCAGCTTGGTGGGCTATACCAACGTGGGCAAGTCCAGCCTGATGAACGCCCTGTGCGGTCCCAGCGTAGCCGAGGCCGATATGCTGTTTGCCACCCTGGACCCCACCAGCCGCAAACTCGTTCTGCCCAGCGGGCTGGCGGTGCTGCTGGTGGATACCGTTGGTTTTGTCTCCCGGCTGCCCCATCACCTGGTGGAAGCTTTCCGCTCCACCCTGGAGGAGGCTGCCTGGTCGGATGTGATCGTCCGGGTGGCGGATGCCTGCGATGACCAGCGGGAAGAACAGCTGGCTGTCACCGACCAGGTCCTGGACAGCCTGGACTGCGATGACATCCCCCGGCTGACCGTTTACAACAAATGCGACAAAGCCAGTGCGGTGGCCTTCGATCCGGACATCCTGCTTACCAGCGCCAAGACCGGATTTGGCCTGGAAGCACTGCTGCGCCGCCTGGACGAGACCCTGAGCGACCGGGTCCACAGCATCCGGGTGCTGCTGCCCTATGACAAACTGGGCCTGGCTGCCCCCATGCGGGAGCGCGGCAGCGTGCAAAAGGAGGAGTACCGCGCGGACGGTCTGTATCTGGAAGGCGTTGTAAAAACCGAGGATCTGCACTGTTTTGAGGGCTATCTGTGCTGAAACGCAGGTCTGTATTCTAAAACACTGGTGGTCTACCTGGCCCACGACCTCAAGACCCCGCTGACCAGCGTCATCGGCCACCTGTATTATATGCATTGCTATCATCAAACAGTATGCGAATGTAAGGGTAATACTGTACTTAGAAGCGAGACGGACTATTATCAGGCCATTGGTGGGTAACAGAAAATATTTCACCTAAAGGAGGGTTCCAGGATGAACAAAAAAGGCCCGCTCAACACGCATATTGCCAACACGATGGTTTATATCTTCTGTACAGTGATCGCAGCAAACGGCGGTGAGCTTAAAGAGGCATTATCCCCGCTTCACCTTTGGAATGATGTATGGATCATTGTATTTGGCTTTGGTGTCGTGATCCTTTATGGGCTTATTTCAGATTGGCTCCTTCTGAACGGTCACGACATCGCCTGGCAGAAGATGAACGGCTTTGGAGAGCAGGAGATCCTCAACGCCCGCCGCAAACGATTGCTGTTTGAGCACTGCGAAACATCGGTGACAAAAGGCTTTGCCAACGGCGCACTGATCGCGATGATGCTGGCCGTAGCTGCCGCCTTTGTCTGGTTTACACTTCTGGCATAACGCATCCCCCTACCGCCCGCAGGGGCTGCCCTGCGGGCTTTTTGTATGAAGAAACCCCATTTACGGGCCGCACCATACAGGTGTCAGACCGTATTTGCATGATCTGACACATCGCCAGGAACATCGGGCTGCGCCCGTTCGGTGAAATCTCCCCGGCTCCGCCGGGGATTTTTATTTGCCGCCTGCTCAAATGGACAAGCGCCTGCCCGCTGTGCTATACTGGGGGCGAACACTGCGGGCCGCTGGCCCGCCTAAAAAGGAGCGTTGTGTTATGGGTCTGATCAAAGCTGCATTGGGAGCTGCCAGCGGTGTGCTGGGCGACCAGTGGAAAGAATATTTTTATTGCGATGCGCTGCCCGCCGATGTGATCGCCGTACAGGGCGAGAAACGCCGTTCCGGGCGTTCTTCCAACCGCCGGGGCGGGGATAACATCATCACCGACGGCTCTGTGCTGGCTGTGGCCAACGGCCAGTGCGCCCTGATCGTGGAGCAGGGCAAGGTGGTGGAGCTGTGCGCCGAACCGGGCGAATACACCTACCAGACCGGCACGCAGCCCTCGCTGCTGTCTGGTTCCCTGCCCAAAAACGGCATCGAGGATGTTTTTGCGGAGCTGGGCCAGCGGTTCACCTTTGGGGGACAGGCCGCCGCAGACCAGCGGATCTATTATTTCAACACCAAGGAGCTGGTGGGCAACAAATACGGCACCCCCAGCCCTGTCCCCTTCCGGGTGGTGGACCAGCGAGCCGGCATCGACATGGACATCGGCATCCGCTGCTTTGGCGAGTACAGCTACCGGGTGGTAAACCCCATCTTGTTCTATACCAATGTATGCGGCAACATCTCGGAGCCGTATACACGGGACGCCATTGACGGCCAGCTCAAGACCGAGCTGATGACCGCTTTGCAGCCTGCCTTTGCCAAGATCAGCGCCATGGGCATCCGCTATTCGGCTCTGCCGGGGCACACCGCAGAGCTGGCGCAGGCTCTGAACGACACCCTCAGCAGCCAGTGGAGCCAGCTGCGGGGCATCGAGATCGTTTCTCTGGGCTTGTCCAGCGTCAAGGCCAGCGAGGAAGATGAGCAGGCCATCAAGGAGATGCAGCGCGCTGCCGGGGAATTGAAATTCGAATTGGCGCAGCGCTACAAGCAGCGCCTCGATGCGCTGGACAACTATGCGGGCAAGTCGGTGATCGTCAGTGCGAAGATCGTCGACGTGGATGTTTTTTCGCTGCTTCCGGACGACGATGTGGCCTATTGCAATTTCGTGCGTATCCGCCACGGGTCGGTCGTGGGCGTTTATACCGTGAAACTCAAGACGGGTGTCGGGGGCGACGAACGCGACATGCTGACGCTGGCCATCCAGCATGTCGTCGAGCATATTGCCGGGACGCTGGCCCGTGAGGTCATCGTACCGTTCCTGCCTTCGACGACGCTGCTGTTCGACGGTGTGACCTTCACGGTGCCCAAGCGCGGCGAAAAGCTCGAACTGCTCGAATTCTCGCAGAAGAG
>OHRW01000362.1_pt1 | contig 25134 bp, 16 predicted proteins | sample 1578541 | NCBI WGS metagenome assembly OHRW01 (sample SAMEA3879519, study PRJEB24766) | human gut metagenome | biome: human-associated habitat; feature: feces | place: USA | collected 1985/1987 | reverse complement strand
TTGTTAACCTTAAATCTAATACTATGAAAAACACATTGCAAAGATACGGACTTTCCGGTTATCTGCAAATTATCCAAATAAAAAAGTATGTTTCATAACATGATTTAAAACTTTCTGAGAAATAGTACTTGTTTTATTAATACTTTTTCAAGATTTGAATCCCTTCACGGCTCTTTCCAGTCTTTCCAAAGTCAGTTCGCCGGATTGCCGCCAAAGTTGTTGTCCTTTTCTTAAAAGGATAAATGTAGGCGTTGCTTCGATGGTGTAGAAATCCGTAAGGGCAGTTTCCTGGTCTACATCTACTTCCACCACTTCGATCGTGCCTTCCATTAATTTCTTAAATTCCTCAACAACAGGTTTCATACGCTGGCAATGAGGACACCATGTTGCATAAAATTCCGCCATTACCCAATCGGCATTAGCCAGCTTCTCTTGATTCCGTTCTTCACGGGCTACTTTCTTCTCTTTCATAATTGATTACTGTTTGATTAATAATTGCTACTTCAACAATGCGAAAAGAAAGAAAGTTTAAAGGGTAAACAATAATACACACAGATTTAACTATTAAATCCATTTACATTTACCTTATTTCGTTTCTGATATCCGAACAAGCGTCCATTGCACAAAAAAGCAACTTTCGTGCAAAAAGAGAACACTCTATTCAAAATTTATTTATCTTTGCCACCGAAATGGTTCGGAATCCGTAGCCAACGGACGACGATTAATAGGGAATCGGGTGCAAATCCCGAACAGTCCCGCTGCTGTGAAGCTCAGTTCAATGTCTTATAAATGAACTAATTTGACGCCACTGATGTTCTATCGGGAAGGCAAATAAGACAAGAGTCAGTCAGAAGACCTGCCACTTCACGTAAAACGTTCTTTCGCCTCGTGGATAAGGAGAAAGGACATCGTTTGTTAAGCCCCAAATCAGGAAAATACTGTGTTTTCATCAGGTGGAGTATGTCCGCAAGGTGGGAAGACACAAAATAAGTATGTACTTAATTTAGAAAAGTATGATAAAAAGAATCTTAGTAGCCAATCGCGGTGAGATAGCCGTGAGGGTGATGCGCTCCTGCCGGGAGATGGAAATAACGAGTATCGCGATATTTTCCGAGGCAGACCGGACTGCAAAGCATGTGCTCTACGCAGACGAAGCATATTGTGTAGGTCCCGCCGCATCTAAAGAGAGTTATCTGAATATAGAAAAAATCATCGAAGTGGCGAAAGCGAACCACGCAGACGCCATTCATCCGGGATATGGATTCCTGTCCGAGAATGCGGCTTTTGCACGACGCTGTCAGGAAGAAGACATTATCTTTATCGGTCCCAATCCGGAAACAATGGAAGCAATGGGCGACAAGATTTCCGCCCGCATCAAAATGATTGAAGCCGGAGTGCCCGTTGTGCCCGGCACACAAGAAAACCTGAAAAGTGTGGAAGAAGCTGTGGAGCTTTGCAATAAAATCGGTTATCCGGTGATGCTGAAAGCCTCTATGGGTGGCGGTGGAAAAGGGATGCGCCTTATCCACAGCGCAGAAGAAGTGGAAGAGGCCTATACAACTGCCAAAAGCGAATCTCTTTCTTCTTTCGGTGACGATACGGTTTATCTGGAGAAGTTCGTGGAAGAGCCTCATCACATCGAGTTTCAGATTCTGGGTGACAAACACGGAAATGTAATTCACCTTTGCGAACGCGAATGTTCCGTGCAACGCCGCAATCAGAAGATTGTGGAAGAAACTCCTTCGGTTTTCGTCACTCCGGAATTGCGGAAAGATATGGGAGAAAAAGCGGTGGCTGCCGCCAAAGCCGTCAATTATATCGGTGCGGGAACGATCGAGTTCCTGGTAGACAAGCACCGCAACTATTACTTCCTCGAAATGAATACCCGCCTGCAAGTGGAACATCCCATTACGGAAGAAGTAATCGGTGTAGACCTCGTAAAAGAGCAGATTAAGGTAGCCGACGGACAGGTTCTCCAACTGAAACAGGAAGATATCAAACAGCGCGGACACGCTATCGAATGCCGTATCTGTGCCGAAGATACAGAAATGAATTTCATGCCGAGTCCGGGAATCATCAAGCAGATTACAGAACCGAACAGTATCGGAGTGCGTATCGACAGTTATGTGTACGAAGGATACGAGATTCCGATCTATTATGACCCGATGATTGGCAAACTGATTGTGTGGGCAACTAACCGCGAATATGCTATCGAACGGATGCGTCGCGTGCTTCATGAGTACAAGCTGACCGGAGTCAAGAATAATATCAGTTACCTGCGTGCTATTATGGATACGCCCGATTTCGTAGAAGGTCATTATGATACCGGATTCATCGCCAAGAACGGCGAACACCTGCATCAGTGTATCATGCGAACCAGCGAGCGTGCCGAGAATATTGCACTGATTGCCGCCTACATGGATTATCTGATGAATCTTGAAGAGAACAGCGGCGACGCTACCGACAACCGTCCTATCAGCAAATGGAAAGAATTCGGATTGCATAAAGGCGTACTTCGTATCTAATTAAAAAAAGCAGTTAATTATGGAAATTCATATAGGTGACCGGGTGGCCGAAGTGGAACTGGTCAGCAAGGAAGATAATAAAGTGGTACTTACCATTGACGGAAAGCCGTTTGAAGCGGACGTGGTAATGGCAGAAAACGGAACCTGCAACATCCTTATGGACGGTCGCAGCGCAAACGCGCAGCTCATCCGCAAGGAGAACGGGAAAAGCTATAAAGTGAACACGCATTACAGCAGTTTCAATGTTGAAATCGTAGACAGCCAAGCGAAGTACCTGCGTATGCGCAAAAAAGGTGAGGACGAACAGAACGACCGCATCACTTCTCCCATGCCGGGAAAAGTAGTAAAAATTCCCGTAACGGCAGGACAGGAAGTAAAAGCGGGAGACACCGCTATCGTTATCGAAGCTATGAAGATGCAGAGCAACTATAAAGTGACTTCGGATTGCCGTATCAAAGAAATTCTGGTTCAGGAAGGCGATAACATCACCGGTGACCAGACATTAATAACATTAGAACCGATTGCATAACACTAAAAAACGGATTGCATCATGGAAGAAATAAACAAAGCATATGCCACGTTCCGGGAACGTGACCGCATCGCTTCCCTCGGCGGGGGCGTTGAGAAGATAGAGAAACAACACGAAAGCGGCAAGATGACTGCACGCGAACGTATCGAGATGTTGCTCGATAAAGGGACATTTGTTGAACTGGACAAACTAATGGTTCACCGTTGCACTAACTACGGCATGGACAAGAACAAGATTCCGGGAGACGGTATCGTATCCGGCTACGGAAAGATTGACGGTCGCCAGGTATTCGTTTACGCCTATGACTTCACCGTTTACGGTGGTTCACTGTCCGCTTCCAACGCGAAAAAGATTGTGAAGGTGCAACAGTTGGCTTTAAAGAACGGTGCTCCGATTATCGCATTGAACGATTCAGGCGGTGCACGCATACAGGAAGGTATTGAAAGCCTTTCGGGATATGCCGACATTTTTTATCAGAACACAATGGCAAGCGGCGTGATTCCTCAAATCTCCGCCATTCTCGGTCCCTGTGCCGGTGGTGCCTGCTACTCTCCCGCCCTCACGGACTTTATCTTTATGGTGAAAGAAAAGAGCCACATGTTTGTGACGGGGCCTGACGTAGTGAAGACCGTTATCCACGAGGAAGTAAGCAAGGAAGAACTGGGTGGTGCCATGACTCACAGCAGCAAAAGCGGAGTGACTCATTTTATGTGTAACACCGAAGAAGAATTGTTGATGAGTATCCGCGAACTGCTTTCGTTCCTGCCGCAGAATAATATGGACGAAACTAAAAAGCAGAACTGCACGGATGAAACCAACCGTGAAGATGCCGTTTTGGACACTATCGTTCCGGCAGACCCGAATGTTCCTTATGATATGAAAGATATCATCGAGCGAGTGGTAGACAACGGCTATTTCTTTGAAGTTATGCCGAATTTTGCCAAGAATATCCTCATTGGTTTTGCACGTCTGGCAGGTCGTTCGGTAGGTATCGTCGCCAATCAGCCTGCCTACCTTGCCGGAGTGCTCGATATTGATGCCAGCGACAAGGCGAGCCGTTTCATCCGTTTCTGCGACTGTTTCAACATTCCGTTGATTACTTTCGAAGATGTTCCGGGCTTCCTTCCGGGATACACGCAGGAAAATAACGGTATCATCCGCCACGGCGCGAAAATCGTTTATGCATTCGCGGAAGCTACCGTTCCCAAACTGACCGTTATCACCCGTAAGGCTTACGGCGGTGCATACATTGTGATGAACTCCAAGCAGACAGGCGCAGACGTAAACTTTGCCTATCCAAGTGCGGAAATCGCAGTAATGGGGGCAGAAGGCGCGGTAAATATCCTGTTCCGCAAAGCGGATGCAGAGACTAAGGCGAAAGAACTGGAAGCCTACAAGGAAAAGTTCGCCACTCCGTATCAGGCTGCCGAGCTGGGATTCATCGACGAAATCATCTATCCGAGACAAACCCGTAAACGTCTGATTCAGGCATTGGAAATGACAGAAAACAAGATGCAGACGAATCCACCTAAAAAGCATGGAAATATGCCCTTATAACAACTAGATAGGTACTTGTCAAAGTACCACCACCAAAAACGGACTTACACAAATTCTGAAGAATGTCATTCTGAGAGTCTACGTAAGTCCGTTTTTTTATTACATTAAATAAGGAGTGAGATACTTCACCAGGAAATAACCGCCTACTACCAGCCAAATATAAAGAAGAAATGCCAGGACAAAAGGTTTCGCCCCCGCTTTTCTGAACTTGTCAATGCTTGTTTCTGTCCCAAGTGCAGTCATAGCCATTGTCAACAGGAAAGTATCCAGTGTATTGATCCCCGCAACCAACTGCGCAGGCAGCAAATCAAAAGAGTTAAAAGCGATAACTCCCATAAAGCCGATTGCAAACCAGGGAATGGCAATCTTCTGAAATTTCTGCCCTTTCTGTACTTGTTTCTTTCTCGCTCTTGCCACCATATAAGTAGTAATCAAAAGCACCGGAACCAGCATCATCACCCGAATCATCTTCACTATTATTGCCGAATCCGAAATACCGTTTCCCATTGCGTCACCCGCTCCCACCACATGAGCCACTTCATGAAGAGTAGAACCTGTATAGATTCCCATTTGGTCGGGAGTGAGCGCACAAATTCCATTACGGTAGAGGAAAGGATATAAAAACATAGAGATAGTACCGAAGATTACCACGGTAGAAACGGACACTGCCGTCTTATAAGGTTTTGCTTTAATAGTAGACTCCGCACCGAGAATGGCGGCAGCCCCGCAAATACCACTTCCGATAGAAGTGAGCAACGCAATACCCCTGTCCATTTTCAATAACTTACCGAGATAAATACCACCACAAATAGTCACCACCACAATAATAACATCAATCAACATAGCAGGCAATCCGATAGCCAGCACATCCTGAAAAGTCAATCTGAAACCATAGAGGATAATACCGATACGCAGAATCTTTTTCGAACAAAACTGTATGCCCGGCACCCAAGTTTCGGGAAGATTATTCCGCAAGCTGTTAGCATAAAGCATACCCAAAATGATACCTACAATCATCGGACTGAAAGAGAGACTTCTCACGAAAGACATCTCACCAATGTAAAACGCCGCACAAGAGAATAGTGCTATCAACAAGACACCGTGCAACATGCTGCTTCTTTTTTCGTTGAACATAAATTACTAGATTTTAGTGATACTGAATTTATTACTCTGTTTATTACTCTGCAAAGGAAGCCATTTTTCATCAAACCGGTTCACAGTATTTTTTTATACCGGATAATCTCCGGTTATACCTATCCATAATAAAAAACGGTACCTCGATTCACATCGCAGCACCGTCACAACACAAACACAAAATAAAACACGACAAAACTACTATGCAATCTTCCTGTTATGCCGGGGAGGCATATCTTGCTTGACTTATCTATATTCACATACCCATAAGAAGCTTTATCAGGCGATTTGCATAATTAAAAACAGACTAATCCGGATTTTGTTCACAGAAGTTTAAAGAAAATGAGGCAGGAACGGGATTTTAACAAGGAAAACAGCAACCACACCTCTTTATTCCAACAAACAAAGACAGCACAAAACAGTAATCAGTTCTTCTTATTCTCTTCCTTAAATCGGGTAGGTGTCATTCCCTTGATCTGCTTAAAGGAAGTACTAAAATACCGAGGATAAGAAAAACCGACCTCATAGGATATTTCATTAATGTTCATATTAGTATTTGTAAGCAGAAAAACCGACTTCTCAATACGCAACCGATTAATATAATCATTAACTCCCAAACCGGTCAGGAACTTCACCTTATTATATAAAGAAGCTCTGCTCATAGCCAACTTGTCCGTCAGGAATTTAATAGAAAGTTCTCCACCCGCCATGTTCTCATGGATAAGCATATTGAGTTTATTGAGAAATTCTTCATCTTCCTTGCTGTTTTTCGCTTGAGTTTGTTGCCCGGTTTCCTCCAGTCGGCTATCATCCTCTTTTGATGAGATATCAGACAAAGGAGTTTCTGCACAGTTATCTTCTTCACCTCGCTGTTTTTCTTCTTTACTACTGAGCATATCGTTTAATACGGCTTGCAGGAAATAGTTTACATTACCTTTCATATTGCGTTCTTTCCGACGATAATGAATATAACCTATGCTTGCAGTCATAATAATAAACAACACAGCAGCTACACCAATAAACCAAACTGTTTTATACCAAGGAGGAGTGACGATAATATGTATCAATTGTTTAGACGGAGTTCGGTTTCCATTCTTTGTATTACACGAAACCCATATTGAATAATTGCCTGCCGACAAAGAAGATAAGTTCAACACCGGATCATAAGTTTCAATAGACTGCTTACCTCTGCCTTCAATAGTATATTGTAATAGGTATTTCTGAAACACATCTCTGTTCTTGATCCGGAAGTGAACAGAAAGAGAATTATAATTCCATGGTATTTTTATTGTGTTTTCCTTTACCTTCTTCAAAGAAGGGCTACCATTAAAAAGAATTTCGGACAGATATATTTCCGGAATTTGAGTTTCGGTATAAGGAATATCCGTATTAATTTTAACTAACCCTTCCGAACCTCCTAAATAAATATAATCCCTATTGGATTGCTTTTGGTACGCAAACAAAATTTCGTTAGGCGGGAAACCATCCGAACTGTTCCAAAGAATAAATCTATTCTCTTTAATGATATAAGAATATAAATGATTTTGGGCACAAATCCATAAACGTCCTTTTCCGTCAGCAATAAGGTAAGAAATACCATTGAAAAGTCTGGTACGGATACGGTGATACTTTTGACTTTCCAGATCAAAAAATCCAAGTCCTTTGTTAGTGCTGGTCCATATCATACGATTGTTGTCGTAAGACATGGAAGTAATAAGTTCATCTTTCTCCAACTCAAACAACAGCCGGATACTATCACTTTTCTGATCGACCCAAAAGGCCTGATGAGCACACTTTAACAGAGAAAACCTATCATTGGAGTATGACAGGCAAAGTGCATCATTGGAAAAATCATAATCACGGTCAGTTTGCATCCTCGAAAATGTATGGTCATGCGTGTGGTATACATAAGTGCCGCAACTGATTATGTATATCTTACCGTCCGCCACCTGATTAGCCAGAGGAAGATAACCGTAAAAACATTCTTTCTTATTAGTTTCTTCGTCAACGATAGTAAAAGGACGGTATTTATGTGTTTTCTTATTGAACAGGAAAATTCCTTTGGTATATAAAGACACCATTAGCTCAGTCTCAGACACTTCGGCAATAGAAACAACTTTATCACCATAAGTAGAGGGGAAATGGATAAACTTGTCAGTAGACGGATCATACAGATTAATTCCTCCTCCATCCGTTCCAATCCATACCTTGCCGTCCTTTTCTTCATAAAGGCTAATCACAGATTGCTCGCTAAGGCCGTTGGTATTGTTCAAGATAGCTTCTTTATAAGTCTTTATATACGTTTCTTTAATACTGAATATCCCTCCACGCACACTTCCAGCCCATAAATTATCTTTCATGTCCTTGTACAACAAGGTTATGGAATTGACCGGTAAGGAAGAATAGTCCCCCACTATGTGTTGTAATTGCGAAAACTGAAAGGTTCGGGGAGTAAATAAATTGATTCCGCTCCCGTCTGTTGCCAGCCATATATTACCATTATATTCCGCCATATCCAACACATAATTGTTTTTCAACCCGGAATTTTCTTTTGTGTAATGCTTCAGCATTTTTCCTGTCCGGTCATAACAGTAAAATCCATCTCCATAAAAAGCGGTATAAATGTGATGGTCTGCTGTTACGTATAACGATGTCAACAGATTCTGACTGCTTGGAATCAAAAGGGTGAATTGCCGGATGCGACAGTCATATAAATAGATTCCTTTCTTTCGGGTACCTATCAGAATCTTGCCATCTTCCAAATAAAGCATTTTCTGAATCCTATAATCCACCGGATTAATACCTTTGCCTTCTTCTTTTTCGATATGAATCGTTTTTAGTTCTTTGCTTTTGTAATCATAACAATGAATGGCATTCTCGCTACCAAACCACATACCACCTTCAACCCCCACAGATGAATAAATAATGGAGGAATTAACAGTGTTAAACTGGTCTTGTTCATCATCATACAGAGCTAGTCCCTTTGAAGTCGCTATCCAGAAATTCCCTAAAGAATCCTCTGTCAAATGATTAATATAGTTACTCGGAAGAGAATGAGGATCTCCCGAGTGATGAAGGTAAGTCTTTATCCCTTCCTGAGTATAGCTATTCAATCCGCTTTTGGTACCTATCCATAAAGTACCTTTATGGTCCAGTAAAATAGATTGGGCAGTGGATTGAGAAAGTCCTTGCTCTATGGAGAGTTGGGTGAATGAGTAATTAACGCAGTGTTCAGAAGAAAGCAGTTTTACCCCTGCCAGCAGAAATAATATTATGATTAAGGTACGGTACATTATAAATTCATTTTCTGCAAAAATACATTTTTTTCTCATCACTAAAAATCTGCACCTCATTTTTTCAGCAACTATCCATTAAAAAAGAGAGGCCTTTTCTAAAAAAAATCATCAAAAGCATCCTATTTAGACAAGATTTGACTCGAATTATACGATTCCTGAGTCATTTATAAAAGAAATAGAATACGTTTGCAATGTTAATTTTTAAAGTAAATTCTATGAACCAAAATTTAAGCGTATGAAAAAGGTTATACTTTTATTGTTATCAGCATGTAGCATATTTGCTTGCACTCATACTCCCAAATGGGAATTGGTGTGGGAAGACAACTTTGACGGTGCAGAGCCCGACACTAGTGTATGGAGCCGCATACCTCGCGGCAAACCTGATTGGCAAAACACCCAGTCTTTTGACGACCGTTGTTATGAAATGCGTAACGGCCTTTTAATCTTGAAAGGAATCGTCAATGACAATACAGAGGCAGACGCAGCCCAATACCTGACCGGAGGATTATGGACCAAAGACAAACGTGCTTTCCACGGAGGACGTATCGAAGTACGTGCCAGACTACACGGAGCAAAGGGAGCATGGCCTGCTATATGGACATTGCCTTATGAAACAGACAAATACTCATGGCCTATGGGAGGAGAAGTGGACATTATGGAACGTCTGAACCATGACTCTATTGTCTACCAAACCGTACACTCGCACTATACCTATACACTAGGAATAGAAAACAACCCGAAACACGGAAACACTATTCCCATTAATCCCGAAGACTTCAATGTATATGGAGTGGATTTTTGGCCGGACAGTCTTGTATTCCATGTCAACGGAAAACGAAACTTTGTTTATCCTCGAATTGAAACCGAACAAGAAGGACAGTTTCCTTTTAATATCCCGCAATATTTGCTAATCGATATGCAGTTAGGAGGAAGTTGGGTCGGTACGGTAGATCCGGCCGACTTACCCGTAGAGATGGAAGTAGACTGGGTACGCCATTACCAATGGAAATAAAACGATAAAAGTATTCTTAGTTACAAGAAAATAGATAATAAAGAACTTATTAACTTGCTTAAACTTTAAATTTATGAACGGACAAAAACAAAACTTTTTCCGCATTTTCTTAGCGGGCGTTCTTATACTGCTCTCTTTCGCAGTATATGCACAGGAAAACACAGTGACAGGTAAAGTGTACGATGTATCAGGCGAACCTATTATCGGAGCCAGTGTAGTGATTCAAGGTACGACACAAGGAACTATCACCGACATGGACGGTGCTTTTCAGTTGAAGGCACAACCTTCACAGACGTTGGTCGTTAGCTTCTTAGGATATAAGGATGTCATCCTCCCAATAGGAAACAAAAATAATTTTAAGGTTACTTTGGAAGAAGACTCCAAGAAACTCGACGAAGTGGTCGTGGTGGGATATGCCACCCAAAAGAAAGTGAATCTAACAGGTTCCGTGGCTTCTGTGTCATCCAAGGATATCCAGGACATCCCGGTAGCCAATACAGCTACTTTGTTGCAAGGTCGTCTTCCGGGTCTGGTACTGACTCAAAACGGTGCACAGGCCGGTAATGACAATCCGGAAATAAGAATCCGTGGTATCGGTACTTTTGGTAACAACAACCCGATGGTATTGATTGACGGCGTGGAAGGCAGTCTTTCACAAATTTCCGAAATCCCCTCTGCGGATATCGACAATATCTCTGTATTGAAAGACGCAGCATCTGCAGCTATCTATGGTGTACGTGCCGCCAATGGCGTTATCTTAATTACTACCAAACGAGGACAGGCCTCAAGTAGAGTGAAAGTATCCTACTCGGGAAGCTATACATTACAGACTCCGGGTATCGTTCCCGACTATGTAGACAGTTATAACTGGGCTCTTATGAGAAACGAAGTGAACCCTGACACTTTCTCACCGGAAGCTCTACAAAAACTGAAAGATGGTTCGGATCCCGATCATTATGCAAACACCAATTGGTTGGACGCCGTATTGCGCAATGCCAGTATGCACCAGCATCATTTGTCCGTATCAGGTGGTAGCGAAAATACGCACTTCATGGCCTCGGTAGCTTATTCAAACCAAGATGGTATCATGGTAAAAACAGGTGTAGAGCGTTTCTCTTTTCGTTCAAACCTTGACACCCGCTACAAACGTTTCACATTCGGGCTGAACTTGTCCGGTAACAAAAACAACGTGACGGCTCCCGCTGTTGCTCCTTCGGGCGAAGGCGGTATCATGCGTTTCGTATCTTGGTTCACTCGCCCCACCGTACCGGTGATGTACTCCAACGGACATTATGGCTATGTAGACGGTTCGTCAATGAGCGCCGAAATGGTGAAAAACCCTGTAGAGTTGATGTCCTTAGGACATCGCAGCAACGAATATTGGCGTTTCAACGGTAAGGCGTTTGCCGGTATTGAACTATGGGAAGGATTGAAGTTCCAAACAAGTCTTGCTTATGCTTTCGACCTGAATGCGACTAAGTCTTACACTCCCAAATCTCCTGCCCGCTATGATGCGGACGGAAACATTGTAAAGGCAGCAGGAGAGACTAATAAGGAAGAGGATTATTGGTACCGCAACGCAACATGGACAAATGAAAACTTGCTGACTTATAACAAGCAATTCGACAAACACAATATTAATGTACTGTTGGGGCATTCGGTCATCGGTTCACGTTTCTACAAAACAACAGCATCCATACAGGGTTTCCCAACCGAGAATATTTATGAGCTCAAAGGAGGTACAATCAATCCGGGAGCAACGGGGGAATCAGAAGAATATAAGCTCCAATCATTCTTCGGCCGTGTAAACTACAGTTATGATGACCGGTATTTATTCGAATTCAATATTCGTCATGACGGGTCCTCACGTATGCCCAAAGCCAATCGTTATGCCACATTCCCTTCATTGTCTGCAGGATGGGTATTCTCGAACGAAGGGTTTATGAAAGACTACAGAAACTTCTCTCTCGGAAAGTTACGTCTGTCATGGGGGAAATTAGGTAATCAGGAAATTGGTAACTACGCTTATGCAGCTACTTTGGGTGCAAGCGGAAATTACTTCTTCGACCAAGGTGCAGACAAGCAGGCAGGTATGGTACAGACATCCGTCCCCAATGAAAACATTAAATGGGAAACAACCCGCTCTGTAAACATAGCTCTCGACCTTGGATTCTTCAACAACAGAATACAAACCACCTTTGAATGGTTCGACAAGAAAACTTCCGATATCTTGATGCAACTGGCTATGCCCGGCATTTTCCTGGGTTCTCTCTCCGCTCCTTATCAGAATGTGGGTGCAGTCCGTAACCGCGGTTGGGAATGGACTGTAAATTACTCAGACAGTAGAGGTGACTGGGCTTGGAACGCCGGTTTCAACCTATCACGTGTAAAGAATGAAATCCTTGAAATGGGTGAATTGGAGGAAAAAATTGACGGCAATATAATCAACCGTATCGGCAACCCTATTGGCGCTTATTTCGGATATAAAGCAATAGGCATCTATCGTACGGAAGCCGACTTGCAACGTACCAACTCGAAGGGTGAAGTTATCAAACAAAACGGTGTGGCTCCCAAATTGGGCGATATCATGTACGCCGACCTTGATGACAACGGTAATATTACTCCTGAAGATCGCGATATTATAGGTAATCCATTCCCGAAATACTCTTATAGTTTCAACCTGGGCGCATCTTGGAAAAACTTCGATTTGTCTACTTTCTGGCAAGGGGTGGGAGGTATCTATCGTTACAGTTGGGAGACTTCTACCGACATTCGAGGCAACCTCACGAGCCGTTGGGTGAACCGTTATTCGGCTGACAACATAAATGCTCCCATGCCTGCACTAGGTAACACCATGAACGATTCTTATTCTTCATTCTGGCTTGAAAAATCAGATTACCTACGTCTGAAGAATCTGGAATTCGGCTATACTTTCCGCCAGGCCGAACTTGCCAAAGTTGGTATTTCCAGCATCCGTGTTTACTTTGCCGGAAGTAATCTATTGACGTTCACACCGTTGAAGAACTGGGATCCGGAAAAGTCATCGGGTGATACAAGAAATGACGTACATCCCAATATGCGTACTTATTCATTTGGATTAAACATTCAATTCTAATTACAAGGAGGACAAATATTATGATTAAGAATACAAAAAATATATGCAGAGTTTTACTATTATCCGGAATGTTATTATCTGCCAGCGCATGTTCGGACAGTTTTCTACAGACAGATTCTCCGAACCAGCCTTCCCAAACGACCTATTGGCAAACCGAATCGGATGCATTGATGGCACTGACCGCTTGCTACGACGCCATGCAAAGCCAAAACTTATATGACGACAACATTGACGGCTGGAAATTCGGATTTCTGGGACGCGAAACCAGCACAGACAATGGTGACCACACATGGGGTAACTGGATGCTAGGTAGTTCCATTTCACAATGTACCTCGGCTACCACCGATGAATGTTTTTCAATGTACTGGAACGCCAATTATGAAGTTATCAAGCGATGCAATATGTTAGTGGAAAACGTAGAACGCATACCAATGGAACAAGAAAAAATAGAAGCATACAAAGCTGAAGCAATAGCATTGCGCGCCCTGATGTATTGCAATCTGACTTCTGTTTTCCGCGATGTACCCTATCTGACAAAACCTCTCACTCTGTCAGAAGCCCAAGCACCCAAAACGGAGCGCAGCCAGATTATCTCTTCTTTGTTGGAAGATCTGAAAATATGGATTCCTAAGATCCCCGTGATAGGAAAAGCACAGACAGGACGTCTGACTCAAGAAGCGGCCTACGCTATTATGGGACGGATAGCCCTTTTCAACCAGCATTGGGACGAGGCTATAAATGCCTACAAAAACGTTGTTGGTAAAATACAACTTTTCAAATCGGGAGACGGCAGCGACCCGGCAGCTAACTTTGCAGACTTATTCAAGGAAGCCAATGAAACAGCTGGTGAAGTATTACTGAGTGTTCACTACAAAGGCCCGGGACTGGGTGAAGGTAATTGCTTTGGAGTTTGCTGGTCTGCTCCGATGAATGCCATCGAAGGATCAATGAATTTATGCGATGATTTTTATTGCACGGATGGATTACCTATTGACAAGTCTCCTTTATTTAAGGGTAGCCTTGACAAAGGAGCTCATACAAAAGAGAATCCGGATATGGGACGTTATGAGAACCGCGACCCTCGTATGAAGGCAACATTGATGCTTCCGGGAATGGAATGGAACGGAAAGTTGTACACTAACAACTTACCTGCCAGCTCCACATGCTGTATCCGTAAATGGTTTACTCCCGAAAATACGGCAAACGAATATGACGGTAGCTTAGATTTCTATGTCATCCGCTATGCAGAGGTACTATTGTCACTCTCTGAAGCTATGATTGAAAAAGGCGGTTACTCCCAAGCGGAAATTACCAAGTATATCAATGAAGTCCGCGACCGCGTAGGTATGCCTGCTGTAGAAGAGGTAGAAGGAACTAATCTGGAACAAGATGAACTACGCGCCATTGTACGCCATGAGCGCCGTGTGGAACTGGCCTTCGAAGATTTACGCTTTGCCGACCTTTATCGCTGGAAAGATTTTGAGAATGCTCAGAAACGTATGCAGGAAGACAAGTCATTCTATGGCTTCGGAGCAGTCGAACGCAATAATCTACGTGGAGCACAAGATTTGGTATGGCCTATTCCGCAAAGTGAGATTGATACAAACCCGATGTTGGAACAGCACAGCGAATGGAAATAGTACTGCCTGATTGCAGTATATAAGTAAAGAGTGAGCACGAAGCCGGAATAAATTATGGTTTCGTGCTTATTCTTTTTTTAATGCAGCCATTTACAATTTCTTTCTGTCACATACATAAAAACGGTACCCCGATTCACATCGCAGCACCGTCACAACACAAACACAAAATAAAACACGACAAAACTACTATGCAATCTACCTGTTATGCCGGGGAGGCATATTCACCGACTCATATATACTCGCATACCTACAAGTAGTCATCAGGCGATTTGCATATATAAAACATTCCTATTTCGGTTTTGTTCACGAAAAAGATGTTTTATATTTATTTTTTCTCTTTATAATCTTTCAGAAAGCCCTCCATTAGCCATTTTGCCAATGCTTGACGATTGGAATTTATCACCAGACGGCGCTGGTCAAAAGAGTTTTGGATATTGCCCAGCTCCACGAAAACAGAAGCGGGAGTAGTATGCGAAAGCACATACAAATTGCGTCCGCTCACAGTTCCGGAGAATCCCCGGTTCGGCTGGTGCTTTCCGTACTTTGATTCGAATGTGTCTTTCATATTATTCGCCAAGCGCTTGCTAACCGCTTTTTTGTTTGAATGATAGAAAAAAACATCAGTCTGCTTTCCCTTGCTACGGCTGTCTACATGGATGAAGATTGCCCGGCAGTAGGAATAATTCTTACGGTCTTTCTGGTAAAGGGCATTTATCTTGTTACAACGTTGCTGAAGACGTTGTACCTGATTCAACGGGATCGCATCGCCCATGCAAGTCTCCCGTTTGCTGTTCGACAGGTACGAATCGTCTCGAATACCGTCTTTGGCATCTTGAATGATGATATGAACTTCCGCCCCTTCCTGCATCAGGTTACGTGCCAGGCGAAGAGCGATGTCGTAAGCATATTCGTCTTCGTGAAGTTCGTGCTTCCCTACCCGTCCGATAGCTCCGGGATCGGGTCCGCCATGTCCGCTGACGACATAAAAGCAAGCACCTGCAAGGCGGTTGGAAGTGACTTTGACATTTGCCAGTTCCTTTCCGAACAAAGGTTCTTTGATAGTGGTTCCTATTTTAGTCGTTTTAGCTTTGGAAGACCTCTGCTGGGTTCCTGTACCTTTAGCTGTTGTATTTTTAGCCTCTGTATTCCCGGCAGAAGTTCCCGATGATTTCTTTACCGGCGGAATGACATAAGTCACGCCCACTTTCAGCACATTATTCTTTCCCAGTTTCTTCTTGTTCAGTTCGATAAAGTCATCGTAGTACTTCTTCGGAGAACGGTTGTGCCTCAACAGAAAAGACGAGATGCCTTCTCCCGACTTCGGAGTAGCCCTCTGCTGCGCCCAAAGTGCCGTACCCGAGAAAAGAAAAATTAAGAATAAAAGAATATAGAGTTTATTTTTCATATCTACACAATTATCTCCTTCACGTGAGTATCATTTCACTCATAAACAGGGCAAAAATACAATTATTTTCCCTACTTTTGCGCCATTAAAACATTTTTTGAAATAAATCATTAAAACCCGATAACATTATGGCAAAACAATTCAAGCCCGAAACCCTGTGCGTACAGGCAGGGTGGACGCCTAAAAAGGGCGAACCACGCGTATTGCCCATCTATCAAAGTACAACTTTCAAATACGATACCAGCGAGCAAATGGCACGTCTTTTCGATTTGGAAGACAGCGGTTATTTCTATACCCGCCTGCAGAACCCGACGAATGACGCTGTGGCCGCTAAAATTGCCGCCCTCGAAGGTGGTGTGGCCGCCATGCTGACTTCCAGCGGTCAGGCTGCCAACTTCTACGCTATCTTCAATATTTGCCAGGCAGGTGACCATTTCGTTTGTTCTTCCGCTATCTATGGTGGTACTTTCAACCTGTTCGGAGTGACAATGAGAAAACTCGGTATTGAGGTTACTTTCGTCAATCCGGATGCCGGCGAAGAAGAGATTTCCGCAGCTTTCCGTCCGAATACGAAAGCATTGTTCGGTGAAACAATTTCCAATCCTTCCCTCGAAGTACTGGATATTGAGAAGTTTGCCCGTATCGCGCACAGCCACGGTGTCCCTTTGATTGTTGACAATACTTTCCCGACTCCGATTAACTGCCGCCCGTTCGAATGGGGAGCAGATATCGTTGTTCACTCCACTACCAAATACATGGACGGACACGCTACCAGCGTAGGCGGTTGTATCGTAGATAGCGGTAACTTCGACTGGGACGCTCATGCCGATAAATTCCCCGGACTTTGCACGCCGGACGAATCTTATCACGGGCTGACTTACACAAAAGCTTTCGGCAAAGGTGCTTATATCACTAAAGCCACTGCACAGTTAATGCGTGACCTCGGCAGCATCCAAAGCCCGCAAAACGCATTCTTACTGAACCTGGGACTTGAAACGCTTCACTTACGCATGCCTCAACATTGCGGCAACGCACAGAAAGTCGCCGAATATCTGTCCAAGAACGAGAAAGTAGCTTGGGTAAACTACTGCGGATTGCCGGATAATAAATATTACGCTTTAGCACAGAAATATATGCCGAACGGTTCTTGCGGAGTTATCTCCTTCGGTCTAAAAGGTGGACGTGACGTATCTATCAAGTTTATGGATTCACTGGAATTCATAGCTATCGTCACTCACGTAGCAGATGCACGTAGCTGTGTGCTTCACCCGGCAAGCCATACTCACCGCCAGTTGTCGGACGAACAGCTTATGGAAGCAGGGGTACGCCCGGACTTGATTCGTCTGTCGGTAGGTATCGAAAATGCGGATGATATTATCGCAGATATCGAACAGGCGCTGAATGCATAAAAACTGATTATTACAGTATTACATCATAAAGAAGAGACTGGCTCAATTCCGTTTTGAGTTCAGTCTCTTTTTATTATCCTTACAATAAATTGCAATAAAATATGCCGTTCCAGTATGCTCTGACAAGGAAGTATTCTCACCCTTATGAGAAAAAATACTTATTACTATGAGAAAAAGTTCTCACTATGATGAGAATTTTTTCTCATCATAGTGAGAATACTTTGAGAAAAACCTTATCTCCTGTTTCGAATCTGAATCTCGGTGAAGCAGTTCGCCACTTGTTTATGATAAGTGTTACCGTTATTTCGACAAGCAGGAAATAAGTACTGCTCCGATCTACCGAAATGATGATACAGGGAATATATTCCACCTGTATCTCTTAGATCTTTTATCCGTGTCTCCTACATGAATCTCCGAACAGAAATCGTTAAAAAACATTATATTTCCGTATATACAAGGTCACAACTTACCTGTTTTTTTCCATAATTTTGCAAACCGAATTAGAAAAGCAAGTATCAAGATGAAACTAAAGTATTATCAAATTTCCATTCGCTACGAGAACAAAATGCATGACTTCCACGGTTGGGGTGTAGCAGTGCAGATTTGATTATTTCTATAAGAACTACTCGCCACGATGCGAAATGCCGGCTTCCCTTCTTTGGAGGCGGCATGATATAGGAACATATATTTATCATTATCAACTAAATTTCTTTTTTATTTTATGAGCAAAAAAAGATGGCTCATAGTACCGCTATGCGTAGTACTATGTAGTCAGGGTTCATTTGCCCAAACACTTACCAGGAAAGTTTTGGGCATTAACGAGATGTTCCGTCTGGCAGACGAGAACAGTCAGAGTATTCAAACGTATAAAACCGGGAAGGAAGTTACCGATGAGGCTTTGAAAGCTGCCAAGTCACAACGTTTGCCGGACATCAGCGCATCGCTCTCTTTCAGTTATTTGGGTGACGGGTATCTGTGGGACCGTGACTTCAAGAACGGGCAGAACATTCCAATGCCTCATTTTGGTAATAACTTTGCGCTGGAAGCACAACAGGTCATTTATGCAGGCGGTGCTATCAGCAGCAGTATTACTTTAGCAGAACTCAGTCAGCAAATGGCTGCGCTGGACTGGCAGAAGAACCGGCAGGAGATACGTTTTCTTCTGACCGGCTACTACCTGGATTTATATAAGTTGAATAACCAGGTACAAGTGTTGCAGAAGAACCTCGATTTGACAGAACAGGTGATTCGCAATATGGAAGCCCGACGCACACAAGGAACAGCTCTGAAAAATGACATCACCCGTTATGAGTTACAAAAAGAGACATTGAAACTGCAATTAGCCAAAGTACAAGATGCATGCAAAATAATGAATCACCAACTGGTGACTACGCTGCATCTTCCTGCCGGAACGGAAATCATCCCCGACTCCACCCTACTAGACGAAGAAGTGAAGGCTCTGGCGGAAAACGACTGGCAACTACTGGCTTCGCAGAGCAATGTCGGTTTGCAGCAAGCACAACTGGCAATGAAGATGAGCAAACAGAAAGTCAAACTGGAACGCTCGGAACTTCTTCCGAAAATAGCTCTCGTAGCCGGTGAGCATCTGGACGGGCCTATCACTATTGAAGTCCCCGTGCTGGATAATAACTTCAATTACTGGTATGTAGGGGTAGGAATCAAATACAATCTTTCATCACTGTTCAAGAACAACAAGAAAGTACGCCAGGCAAAACTGAATATGCGTAAGGCACAGGAAGAATATTCACTAGCGCAGGAACAGATAGAGAACGGTGTCCAAGCCAATTATGTCAATTTCCTGACCTCATTTACCGACCTTCGCACACAAGAGAAAAGCGTGGAGCTTGCCAATCAGAATTACGACGTAACCAGTAATCGCTATAAGAATGACCTTGCATTACTTACCGACATGCTCGATGCCAGCAACATGAAATTAAGCGCAGACCTCGGTCTGGTCAACGCACGTATCAACGTGGTTTACAGTTTCTATAAAATGAAATATATCACACATACCCTTTAATTGAAAATCAATTACTCATACCCTTTTAAATAGAACAGATTATGATAGCTAGAAAGACTCAAAAGATTATATACAACATTCTGATTCTTTGTTTTCTCATTGGTGGTGCCACTTATGTTTGTTCCCGGTTCATTCATTTGGGAAACATCGAATATACCGACAATGCACAGGTGAAACAACATATCACACCTATTAATACCCGTGTGCCGGGATTTATCAAGAAGATATGCTTTGAAGAATATCAGCAGGTACGAAAAGGTGATACGCTCGTTATTATTGAAGATGCGGAATTCTGTCTTCGTGTAGCACAGGCGGAAGCGGATTTGGCCAATGCCACTGCGGGACGGCAGGCAACGACCATAGGCATTGCCACTACCCAAAACAACCTGAGCGTAAGTGACGCAAGTATTGAAGAAGTACGTGTACAAATGGAAAATGCCCAACGTGAACTGAACCGTTTTGAAAAGTTATTGCAGGAAGATGCTGTGACGAAGCAACAATATGATAATGTGCACACAGCTTATGAAACAGCCAAAGCCCGTTACGAACAGGTATCGCGTGCCAAACAATCTACGTCTTTAGTGAAAAGCGAACAGACACATCGCCTAGGACAGAACGAAGCAGGTGTCCGCCTGGCAGAAGCTGCTTTAGAGCTTGCCCGTCTGAATCTTTCCTATACGGTTATCATCGCCCCGTGTGACGGTACCACAGGAAAGAAAGAGATTCTGGAGGGTCAGTTGGTTCAACCGGGACAGACCATGGTGGATATTGTAAACAGCAGCGATTTGTGGGTAATCGCCAATTATCGTGAAACCCAGCTTTCCAATATCAGAGAAGGCGCAGATGTGGAAATGACAGCAGATGCAGTGCCGGGCGTCACTTTCAAAGGTATCGTCGAATCCATTTCCGATGCTACGGGAGCGGCTTTCTCAATGATTCCGCAGGACAATGCAACCGGGAACTTTGTAAAGGTAGAACAACGAATCCCCGTCCGCATCAGCCTGAAAGGAAACAAGCCGGAAGATTTAAAACGCTTGCGTGCCGGTTTCAATGTAGAATGTGAGGTGAAATATTAACGTATGGGAGCACCTGTTTTAAATGGCCCTTTCGTGATGCCCATGTTCCGTAGCTTCGTACCGCGGAAGATACAACCGTGGATTTATCTGTTCATTGCCATTACTTTCCAACTTTCGGGCGGGGTCTATTTGGGAGCATTGAACCAGATGATCGGGGGAATGGCATTGATGCGTGAGGATATATTGATGTGTATGTACGCCAATCTCGCAGGTATGGCTATCTACTTCCCCTTGCTGTTCCGCATGAAGTTCCGTTTTACAAATAAGACGTTGCTCACATCGGCTGCATTGGGGGTATTGGTCTGTAACCTGATTGCTCCGCATATTACTTTCCTTCCGCTATTGTGGTTGATATGTTTCATCGAAGGCATGTGCAAAATCCAGGGAACCTTTGAATGTATGTCCAACATTCAGTTGTGGATGACGCCCAAACGGGATTTTACCGTTTTCTTTCCCTGGCTTCACATCGTCGTCTTGGGAAGCATCCAGTTGTCCGACCTGATAACGACTTATCTGATGTATCATTATCACTGGACATATATGAATCTTTTCATTGCAGGATTGATGATAATAGTCCTGTTGATACAGACCATTTGCGTAAAGCATTTCCGGTTTATGCGCAAGTTTCCGTTGTTCGGCATTGACTGGCTGGGGGCAGCGTTATGGGCGGCATTGCTGGCCGAGATAGCTTTCCTCTTCAACTACGGTGACTGGTATGACTGGTGGAACAGTCCGGTTATCCGTCAGTTGTCGGTAGCTATCCTGATAACCCTGTTTTTTTGCATCTGGCGCATGCTGACTATCCGTCACCCGTTCTTAGAGCCTAAAATGTGGAGTTACCGCTACCTCTTACCTTTATTGGGACTAATCACACTAGTGGAAGCATTTCTGGCAACCGAGCATGTATTGGAAGAAGTTTTTTATGAGGAAGTGATGAAGTATGAGGAGCTGGTAAGCGTGCAATTGGCGTGGTTTGCTATTATCGGTATAGTAATCGGCTGCGTATTCTCTTATTGGTGGATGCATATCAAACACTATAATTATGTACGTCTTATCATTGTCGGTTTCTTAGGGCTTATCGGTTATCTGATAGGGTTCTATCTGACAATCTCTACTGATATTCACATCTCACAGCTTTATCTTCCGACAATATGCCGGGGATTCGCCTATGCGGTATTAAGCGCCACCTTTATGGTCTGCCTGGAAGAAATCATGACTTTCCAACATTTTTTCCAATCGTTAAGTGTATTCAATATGCTTCACATGGTAGTCGGCGGTGTATTGGGTTGCGCGATCTATGCACAAGGACTGGCTTATTACGTTCCTGATAACCTGGCACGCTACGGGGCGGCAATCGACCATGTATCATTCAGCAGCAGTCCGTTCAATCTCGGCCATTACATGGAAGAGTTTATCAGTCAGATGATGGAAGTGAGCATCAAGCAGATTTATGGCTGGGTGGCTTATGCCTGTATCTTCCTATTCCTGCTGTTGCTGCTTTATGATTTCCCGGTGCGCCGTTCGTTGAAAAGCATGCCAAGCTGAAAAGAAGTGGCACGTGATGTAAAAAATACATTTTGGCGCACCACACATACACCATCCGAAAAAGAATAAGTAATAGAATTAGAAGCACGGCTGTTTAAGTATCAACCGTGCTTCTTTCAGAAACAGGACACAATTACAGTCAAATTACATATCGACTCATTATTTTAGTCATTTTGCTATAAAATTAATAGAAATTATCTCCGAAAGACGACAGATTCAAACTTTTATTCCTACATTTGCAGCCAAATGATAACTTATTAATAAAAATACAGATACCATGGCTAAAATAACCAAAGAAGCCGCTTTGCTCTATCACTCACAGGGCAAACCCGGTAAGATCGAGGTAGTTCCTACCAAACCTTACAGTACACAAACCGACTTATCACTTGCATACTCTCCCGGTGTGGCAGAGCCTTGTCTTGAAATAGAGAAGAATCCGCAAGATGCGTATAAATATACAGCTAAAGGCAATCTTGTTGCCGTTATCTCCAATGGTACAGCTGTGCTCGGACTGGGTGACATAGGCGCATTGAGCGGCAAACCCGTAATGGAAGGTAAAGGACTGCTTTTCAAAATTTATGCAGGTATCGACGTGTTCGATATTGAAGTGGATGAGAAAGATCCGGAAAAATTCATTGCAGCAGTGAAAGCTATCGCTCCTACTTTCGGCGGCATCAACCTGGAAGACATCAAAGCTCCCGAATGTTTCGAAATCGAACGCCGCCTGAAAGAAGAACTGGACATTCCCGTCATGCACGACGACCAGCACGGAACGGCTATCATCTCCAGTGCCGGACTGGTGAATGCCCTGCAAGTGGCCGGAAAGAAAATCGAAGATGTAAAAATCGTCGTGAACGGTGCAGGTGCCTCTGCCGTATCTTGTACTAAATTATATGTATCACTGGGCGCACGTCTCGAAAACATCGTCATGCTGGACAGTAAAGGCGTAATCAGCAAGGCGCGTACCGATCTGAATGAACAGAAAAGATATTTTGCAACCGACCGCACAGATATCCATACATTGGAAGAAGCAATCAAAGGTGCAGATGTATTCCTCGGACTGTCAAAAGGAAATGTGCTGAGTCAGGACATGGTGCGCAGCATGGCTCCAATGCCTATCGTATTTGCACTGGCAAACCCGACACCGGAAATCTCTTACGAAGACGCTATGGCAGCACGCCCTGACGTATTAATGGCAACCGGACGTTCCGACTATCCGAACCAGATTAACAATGTTATCGGTTTCCCGTACATCTTCCGTGGTGCTCTGGATACGCATGCCAAGGCGATCAACGAAGAAATGAAAATCGCCGCCGTACACGCTATTGCCAATCTGGCAAAACAGCCTGTACCCGACGTCGTGAATGCAGCATACCACGTGAACAATCTTTCTTTCGGGCCGGAATATTTCATCCCGAAACCGGTAGACCCACGCCTCATCACCGAAGTTTCCTGTGCCGTGGCAAGAGCTGCTATGGAAAGCGGAGTGGCACGTACCGATATCAAGGATTGGGACGCTTATTGCGTACACTTGCGCGAACTTATGGGATATGAATCCAAACTGACCCGCCAACTGTATGACACCGCCCGCCGCCACCCGCAACGTGTAGTGTTTGCCGAAGGCATTCACCCGAATATGCTGAAAGCCGCCGTTGAAGCGAAAGCCGAAGGTATCTGCCATCCTATCTTATTAGGAAACGACGAAGCAATCGGCAAACTGGCGGAAGAACTCGACCTCAGCCTCGAAGGTATCGAAATCGTCAACCTCCGCCACCCGGACGAATCGGAACGCCGCGAACGTTATGCACGCATTCTGGCAGAGAAACGTTCACGCGAAGGCTTTACTTACGAAGAAGCCAACGACAAGATGTTCGAACGCAACTATTTCGGTATGATGATGGTTGAAACCGGAGATGCCGACGCGTTTATCACGGGACTTTATACGAGATATAGCAACACGATCAAAGTTGCCAAAGAAGTAATCGGCATCCAACCGGGATTCAAACATTTCGGAACCATGCATATCCTGAACTCCAAGAAAGGCACTTACTTCCTGGCAGATACATTGATTAACCGCCACCCGGATACAAGCACATTGATTGATATCGCCAAACTGTCTGACAAAACAGTCCGCTTCTTCAATCATACACCGGTCATTTCGATGTTGTCATACTCCAACTTCGGCGCCGACACCGCAGGTAGCCCTGTCAAAGTGCACGAAGCGGTGTCATATATGCAGGAAGAATATCCCGAACTGGCTATCGACGGTGAAATGCAGGTCAACTTTGCCATGAACCGTGAGTTGCGCGACGCCAAGTATCCGTTCACCCGTCTGAAAGGTAAAGATGTGAACACACTGATTTTCCCGAACTTGAGTTCTGCAAATGCCGGATACAAATTGCTGCAAGCAATGGACCCTGACACAGAATTTATCGGGCCTATCCAAATGGGATTGAACAAGCCTATCCATTTCACCGACTTCGAAAGCTCTGTTCGCGACATCGTCAATATCACCGCCGTAGCCGTGATTGATGCTATCGTAGACAAGAAGAAAAAGGAAAGCAAATGAGAAGGCCGTTATCAAAATCACAAATAGTTTGTATCAGTCTACTTTGGATGGCTCTTTGCTATTTGGTTCTTACAAAAGCCGAACGAATTGACGGAATGACAGTAGTAATGCTTGTCATTTCGGCAGCATTAGTCTTTATTCCTGTCTATAAGTCGATCAAAAAGAATAAATAAATATCTTTTTTTCTGCTTTTAATGCGATAAAATATCAAATTTGATGTTTTATCGCATTTTTCTTTATAAAATGTTTGCTAGTTCAATTTTTATCTTTACTTTTGCAAC
>OHRW01000357.1_pt1 | contig 25537 bp, 21 predicted proteins | sample 1578541 | NCBI WGS metagenome assembly OHRW01 (sample SAMEA3879519, study PRJEB24766) | human gut metagenome | biome: human-associated habitat; feature: feces | place: USA | collected 1985/1987 | reverse complement strand
ACCAATTTATCAACATTTATAATCCCCCACGAGCCTTTGTGACTATCCCCTGCCCTGTCACATGTATTATACAGGGCTAGCTTAACCGCCTCCGGTCTCATATTTGGATTTTTTTCCAATAGAAGTGCTATGGCACCTGACACAATCGGTGTAGCCATTGAAGTACCTGTTTTTCTTACATATGTGCCATCCCTCGTTCCAAGGCTTATGATATCATGCCCGGGAGCCAGAATCTCAGGCTTTACAATACAACAGTCGGTAGGACCTTTGCCACTTCTTATATCATCAAAACTTCCGACTGTTATTATTTTTCTTGAAATTCCCGGCACAGTTACAGAAAACGGTGCCGGGCCGTAGTTGCCCGCCGCTGCAACAACTACCACTCCCATATCCCACAATTCATCTATCAGCTTCAATATCTTAATACGCTCTGCTGTATCAGAACATGGCAGATATCCTACAGAGAAGTTGAGTATTTTTATATTAAGTCTGACGCAGTTTTCTTTTATATACTTAAGTGCACGAATTGAATCCGATGTCTGCCCCATGCCAAGATAATCAAGCACCTTAAACACATATAGTCCTGCCCCCGGAGCCATGCCTATATCTGCAGCCGATAATATACCGCACACATGTGTACCATGCCCGTTATCGTCATAACATGTCTCCTTTCCACCCACAAAATCCATAAAGTGCTTTATGCACCCATCAAGCTGTTTGTGTTTAAACACACCCGTATCAAGCACTGCTATATTGACATTTTTACCACTATATCCATTTTTATATACCAGATTTGCATTTATACTATATTTCGCATTTTTCATTATTTTATTTTTTAATTTAGTATATGATTCGTTTTCACAATATGTCACAGATGCACCTGTTTTGCCTTACATCATATCACCTTACTATAATTTCATATATTAAAAGGACTGCACCTGCGTGCAGCCCTTTACTTGGATATTATTGTTATACTTTAACGTATATTAATTAATCCTCTTTTACATCCTTCATAGAGAAGCTGATTCTTCCCATCTTGTCCTTGCCAAGGCAAACAACCTTTACCTTGTCTCCAAGTGTGAGTACATCCTCTACTCTGTTGATTCTCTCTTTTGCAATCTTAGAAATGTGAACCATTCCCTCTTTGCCAGGAGCAAATTCGATGAAAGCACCAAACTCCTTGATGCTTACAACTGTTCCCTCAAGGATCTGTCCCTGCTCAAAATCAGTTGTGATAATCTTAATCATGTCGATTGCCTTTGCAATCATCTCTTTATCTGTTCCGCAAACTGAAACAGCGCCATCATCTGTGATATCGATCTTGACACCGGTTCTGTCAATAATCTCGTTGATTGTCTTACCCTTCTGTCCGACAACATCACCAATCTTTGATGGATCTATTGTAATCTGCTCAATCTTTGGAGCCCACTCATTTACTTCTTTTCTAGGCTCAGCGATTGCCTTGCTCATGACCTCATCCATGATGTAGAGACGTGCCTCACGTGTTCTCGCGATTGCCTCCTCAACGATAGGTCTTGTAAGTCCGTGAATCTTGATATCCATCTGGATAGCTGTGATACCCTTATGTGTACCTGTTACCTTGAAATCCATATCTCCGAAGAAATCCTCAAGACCCTGGATATCTGTAAGTACAAGGAAATCATCATCTGTATCGCCTGTTACAAGTCCGCATGAGATTCCGGCAACCATAGCCTTAATCGGAACACCTGCAGCCATAAGTGACATACATGATGCACATGTTGAAGCCATTGATGTAGAGCCGTTTGACTCAAATGTCTCAGATACGGCACGGATAGTATATGGGAACTCCTCAATGCTTGGAAGTACAGGAACAAGAGCCTTCTCAGCAAGTGCTCCATGTCCAATCTCACGACGTCCCGGTCCACGTGATACCTTTGTCTCTCCTACAGAGTATGCAGGGAAGTTATAGTGATGCATATATCTCTTTGTTGTGATATTTGCATCAAGTCCGTCGATTTTCTGAATCTCTGATAAAGGAGCAAGTGTTACAACATCACAAATCTGTGTCTGTCCACGGGTAAACATTGCAGAGCCGTGAACTCTAGGAATCAAATCAACCTCTGCTGCGAGTGGTCTGATCTGGTTGATTGCACGGCCGTCCGGACGCTTATGATCCTTTAAAATCATCTTTCTGACTGTCTTCTTCTGATACTGGTAAATAGCCTCACCAAGTACTGCAAGGTACTCCTCATTGTCAGCGAAGGCTTCCTCTAACTGCTCTGTGATAGCTCTTATATTTTCCTCACGCTTCTGCTTCTCATCTGTGAATACTGCCTCCTCCATCTGCTCAGGAGTAACAATTTTCTTGATATCCTCGAACATCTGCTCAGGAATAGCACAGCTCTCATACTCATGCTTTGGCTTGCCAATCTCATCACGGATCTGATCCATGAATGCGATAACTGTCTGGTTGATATCGTGGCACTTGTAGATTGCCTCAATCATCTGATCCTCAGGAATCTCATTGGCTCCTGCTTCAATCATGATGACCTTTTCCTTTGTAGAAGCAACTGTGAGCTGTAAATCGCCCTCATCCCACTGCTTCTGTGAAGGGTTTACAATAAACTCTCCATCAACAAGTCCCATCTGTGTCATGGCGCATGGTCCGTCAAACGGAATATCTGATATATGAACAGCAAGAGCTGTACCGATCATTGCAACTATCTCAGGACGGCACTCAGGATCCACTGACATAACAAGGTTGTTTAATGTAACATCATTTCTGTAATCCTTTGGGAAAAGAGGTCTCATAGGACGGTCAATTACACGATCTGTAAGGATGGCATTCTCAGATGCCTTTCCCTCACGCTTGTTAAAACCACCCGGAATTTTTCCTACAGAGTACATCTTCTCCTCGAACTCAACGCTGAGTGGGAAGAAATCCACACCGTCACGTGGCTTGTCAGATGCTGTAGCTGTTGAAAGAACTGTTGTATCACCATACTTGATAAAAACAGCTCCGTTTGCCTGAGCTGCTACTCTTCCGATATCTACAGTAAGAGTCCTGCCGGCAAGTTCCATTGAATAACTTTTGTACATATTAATTCTCCTTAAAATTCTTTTGCAGAAGTGTATTCCTCTTCCGAAACTACTAAACAATACATGTACGCTCATGCACTCTTTAGTGGTCTCGGCTTACTTCTGCTTTTCAAAAAACAATAATAAAAACAATAATAGAGCGGAATAATAATTACTCCGCTCTAAAGAAAATACTATTTTCTGAGTCCTAAACGCTCGATAAGTGAACGATATCTCTCGATATCAATCTCCTTAAGGTATGCAAGTAATCCACGTCTCTGACCGATCATCTTTAACATTCCTCTTCTTGAGTGATGATCCTTTGGGTTCTGTTTGAAATGCTCAGTTAACTCTGCGATTCTTGCTGAAAGAATTGCAATCTGAACCTCTGGTGAACCTGTGTCATTTGGTGTTCTACCGTACTCTGCGATAATAGCCTGTTTCTTTTCCTTTGCGATCATTGTTGATCCTCCTTATATTATAATGCGCCCTGATAACTGTATGATGCTCAGCAATAGGTCGGAGTGTCCAACTACCGAACATGGGCAAAACCACACTTATGCAGTATAGCATAGTAAGCATTTGTTGTAAACTGTTTTTTTATTAATCCGGCAAATATCTTGCGACACAAATCGGATTTCTGTAATATGCATTTGAAACCTTGATTCCATCACGCTTGTTGCTGGCATGTACAATCTGTCCGTTTCCGATATAAATTGCAACATGTGAGATACTCCTTCCACTTCCGTAGAAGAATAAATCTCCCGGCTTTGCTTCAGATGCACTGATTTTTTTGCCGTATGAAGGCTGTGCTCTTGATGAATGCGGTAATGAGATTCCATACTTTCCAAGAATCCTCATGGTAAAGCCTGAGCAGTCAACTCCCTTCTCAAGGCTTGTACCACCCCACACATATCTGTTTCCGACAAACTGTAACGCATACGATACAACAGATGCCCTTACATCTGATACACCGTCACCATACTTCACCTGCTCTATTGTCTTTGCTGTAGGAAGTGCCTGTGCCAGTGTCACATAATCCTGTGATATATATCCTACCGAATCATCCACACTTATCTCAACCCAGCCGTCAGCGACAGAATTAACCGTGAATGCCTCTGAATTTCCAACCTGCGAAAGCACCGCAGCCTCTGTTGACTTCTCTGCACGCACATTCAGTGTTTCCGTATTTACTGTGGCAACCGTCTTAATCTCCTGTTCTGCAATAGCCTCTGCCTCATCTCCTGTTACAAGATACTGCTTGTTTACATATCCTGTCACCTTGCCTGATGTGACCTTGTACCATTCTCCGGCATCCTCAAGAAGCTCACAGGCATTGTGATTGGTAAGTATTCCTATTACCTCGCTGTCTGTCGAAGCTTCCTGTCTGATATTTAAGTTTCCGCTGCTTATAACCGACATACCAAGATTTGTATAACCACAGGTCTGTGCGGCTGTCGGTGTCTGAGCTGCTTCATTTGCCTGTGCTTCCTCATTTGCCTGCCCAGACTCCTGTGAAGCATCGTCTGTCTGCGGTGCGCCCTGTGCAGATGCTGTTACAACATTGCTGTCATTTTGCGCAACAGTAAGCTCAGCTCCGTAGTATGTGAGAGCAGATGTCGCTCCTGCTGTAAGAAGCTCCGTAGCATCTGCCGCCTCTGTCAGACCAAGGGCCACCCCCGCATTGACTGTTCTGTTTTCCTTTAATGATGCTCTGGCATCTACTGTGCTGCCTGAACTCATAGATACAGCACCTATAATAATAGCAAACGCTACAACGCCTGCTGCCTGTCCTAATTTTAATTTATTTTTCATATAGCCTCCGATTTATGCTATCCATAATCCCATGTTTACGAGTATATCACAAATTGTTAAAATGTCAATATTTTTCTGTAATATTTCCGTAATATTTGTCATTTTTTCGTTATTTTGGGTAATTTCGCAAAAAAACAGCCACACTAGAATGTGTGACTGCCTGCATAATTGATTGTATAATTGATATCTGCACTCATCTGGCTCTTTAACGCTTCTATTGAATCAAACTTCATCTCAGGTCTTACGAACTTATGAAGCTCTACCATGATATCCTGCCCATAAACATCCTGCCCAAAATCTATGATATATGTCTCTGCACCGATTGGATTTTTGCCCTCTATAGTAGGTTTGCATCCTATATTGGTTACACCAAGGTACCAGTTGTCCCGGACAAGAACTCTTGACATATACACTCCCTTTGGCGGAAGCAGCTTATCGTGCGGCACTGAAAGGTTGACTGTCGGAATGCCAATAGTCCTGCCTAGTGCTCTGCCATGCACTACTCTTCCTTTTATGAAAAAGGGATATCCCAGCAGTTCATTCGCCTTTTTAATATGTCCTGCCGCAATCTCCTCGCGGATATAGGTACTGCTTATATCCCTGTCTCCATCCTTTATCTTGTCCACCACAATAAGCTTATATCCAAGCTCTCCTGCCATCGCAGAAAGCAGTCTGTGGTCTCCTGCCCTGTTGTGCCCGAAACGGAAATCATCTCCGACAATGATACACTTGACATTAAGACTTTTAACTATCCATCTGACAAACGCATCCGCCTCCATCGTCATCACCTGTGGCACAAACGGACACTCTATCAGATAGTCAATACCTGATTTTTCAAACACATACTCTTTTTCATCGTTTGTGATTATAACCTTTGACTCAACGCCAAGTACCTCCGATTTGGGAGGAATGTCAAACGTAAATATGATGCGCTTGTAGCCATGCAGATTGCTCTGTTCAATTTGCTTTTCCATCAGAAATTCATGTCCTCTGTGAAGCCCGTCAAACTTTCCAAACGAGATGACGGACGGCTCCTTGACATGAAAATCCAGAGTTTTGCTTATATATTCCATAATATCTGTATACTATTCTATTCCATAAAAATCTTAACCGGCTTAAACTCACCGGTCTCATCAAGATACGAATACACCCCGACAAATATGCCCTCATGATTGTATACTCTGTATCTTATATCAGAGTCAACACTGTGTTTTAAATAATCCGTAAGCACTGCCGGAATTTTATTTCCATTTCTGACAAGCTTATCAGCATCTGAAGCAGTATGCACTGCCGGCAGATTTTCGAATACTCCGTCAACAGGCATCACCATATCAAAGCAGCCTTCATCCACCTTCGACTGAATCTGTGAAAGTGTAAGTGCATGCTCTAAGTCAAAGCCTGCCACCCTTACTCTAAGCAGTGACTTCATGCAGCCATGGCAGCCCAGCCTCTCTCCGATGTCATTGCACAGCGTCCTGATATATGTGCCCTTTGAACAGTGCACCGTCATCATAACCTCAGGCAAATCAATGCTTTCAACCTTGATATCAAACACCTCGATATCCCTGGCTTTTCTCTCTATAACCTTGCCCTCCCTGGCAAGCTCATAGAGCTTTTTCCCATTGACCTTTAGAGCCGAATACATTGGCGGCACCTGCTTTTGTCTGCCAATAAACTGTGATATTGCATCATACACCGCCTGCTTGGTCACATTGACCTTAGCCTGATTCAAGACCTGCCCTGAAATATCCTGTGTATCTGTCTCCTGTCCTAAAAGCAGCACAGCTTTATAGACCTTGTCCTTATCTGTCAAAAGGTCACACACTCTGGTTGCCTTTCCAAGGCAGACAGGAAGGACGCCCTCTGCATCAGGATCAAGTGTACCTGTATGACCAATCTTCTTCTGGTGGAATATGCCTCGAAGCTTTGCCACAACGTCAAAGCTTGTATAGCCCTTTTCCTTGTATACATTGATTATTCCATTAACCATCTGCCCAAGAATCTCTCCCTAAATATTGTCCTTAATTGCCGTAAGGATGCGCTCTGTTGCCACCTCAATCGATCCGTCAATCGTAAATCCGGCGGCCTTTACATGTCCACCGCCGCCAAATACCGATGCAACCTTTGCCACATCGTAATCACCGTTTACGCGCAGGCTGCCCTTGTAGGTACCATCCTCATTTTCGTAGAGAAATACAGCAACCTTTATATCCTTTGTCACGCGCAGCTGATTTACAATGCCGTCGAGATGCTTCGGAAGCACATCGTACTTCTCCATCTCAGCGCGCGATACTGCAGACAATATAACATCACCATTCAGATACAAAGCAGCATTCAAAAGTGCCTGCCCCATAATCTTGTTCTGAGCAAATGTCTTTGTATAAAATGTATCATCGATTATCCTTGAATAATCAATGCCCATCTCCATCAAAGAGCCTGCTATATCCATAGTCTTTTTTGAAGTGCATGAATACTGGAACACGCCTGTATCATGCACCATGCCTGTGTAAATACACTCCGCTATCTGTATTGTGATGCGCTCCTTCGGCAGAAGTTCAAACACAAGCTCACAGGTTGAGCTCGCATCCGGAAAGATGTAATTTGCGTCTGCAAAGGCCCCGTTTGTAACATGATGATCTATGCAAAGTGTCCTTTTTGCAGACTCAAAATACTTAGCTGCACTTCCCAGTCTGCCTGTGTCACTGCAGTCACATGCTATGAACAGATCGTATACTGTATCATCCGCATAGCTGCTGTCAATCTCATCTGCTCTTTGCATGAACTTAAAGATGTTTGGGCTTGGCTCTAAATAAAGCCTTGCCTTTATATCAGGATAATAATCCTTTATGTAGTTGTATACCGCAAGTGTTGAACCCACACAGTCGCCGTCCGGTCTCACATGACCGGAAACAGCAACTGATTGTGCATCCTTTAAAATAGAATCAATCTCTGTCATAATCAATCCTCTTTGTTAATCCTCTTTGAGATTTTTTGTTACTTCATCAATCTTTTTAGACATCTCAACACCATACTCTATAGACTGGTCTATGATAAATGTAATGGCAGGTGTATTTCTTAAATTGATGTTCTTTGCGAGATTTCTGCGTATATATCCCTCCGCTGACTTAAGTCCTGCAAGTGTATCAGCCTGTGATTTCTTGTCACCAAGCACACTGATATAAGCCTTTGCTGTCTTTAAATCAGGTGCCACCTCGACAGCAACAACACTTGTCATGGGATTGATACGCGGATCCTTTATCTCACCGCGTATGATATTTGACAGTTCACGCATTACCTCTTCGTTGATACGAATATTTTTTATGCTGTTCTTTCTCATATAATCCCGCTTTCTTTTTATATTAAACCGTAACTATCCGAATAGCTGCATTAATTCAAGATAACCAATATATGATTATCTCGGAACCTCTACCATCTTGTAAGCTTCAACTATATCGAATTCCTGAATATCATTAAATCCGTCAAATACAAGACCACACTCGTAGCCTGTCTTGACTTCCTTGACATCATCCTTGAATCTCTTGAGTGAAGCAAGGTCTCCCTCGAATATCTGCTCGCCCTCTCTGCTAATTCTGACACGGCAGCCTCTCTCCATAAATCCGTCAAGCACATATGAACCTGCAATGTTTCCAACGCCTGAGGCCTTGAAAATCTGTCTGATTTCCGCATGTCCGATAACCTTCTCCTCAAATACAGGATCAAGCATACCCTTCATGGCAGCAGATACATCCTCGATTGCATTGTAGATGACCTTGTAAAGTCTGATATCTACGCCCTCACGGTCTGCTGTAGCCTTGGCAACAGGATCCGGTCTGACATTAAAGCCAATGATGATTGCATTTGATGCTGATGCAAGGATAACATCTGACTCGTTGATGGCACCAACGCCGCCATGGATGACCTTGACCACAACCTCCTCATTTGAAAGCTTGACAAGACTCTGCTTAACAGCTTCAACTGAACCCTGTACATCTGCCTTTACGATGATATCAAGCTCCTTCATGTTGCCTGACTGAATCTGTGAGAACAGATCATCAAGTGACATCTTTGCCTTTGTATCCTCGATGAGCTTATTCTTTTCCTCTGAAATATATGTGTCAGAGAATGCCTTTGCCTCCTTCTCTGAATCACATGCCACAAATGTCTCTCCTGCTGATGGCACACTGTTAAGTCCAAGTATCTCTACAGGCGTAGAAGGCTTAGCCTCCTTTACTCTGCGGCCCTTGTCATCAATCATGGCTCTTACCTTACCATAGCTGCTTCCGCATGCGATAGGATCTCCGACATGGAGTGTTCCTTTTTGTACAAGCACTGTGGCAACCGCACCACGGCCCTTGTCAAGCTGTGCCTCGATTACGAGACCTCTTGCATTTCTGTCTGGATTAGCCTTAAGCTCGAGCACCTCTGCTGTGAGAAGAATCATCTCAAGGAGATTGTCGATACCCTCCTTAGTATGTGCAGATACAGGACAGAATATTGTGCTTCCACCCCAATCCTCCGGGATAAGCTCATACTCTGAGAGCTCCTGCTTAACCTTGTCGATATTGGCACTTGGCTTATCTATCTTGTTGACTGCAACGATAATCTCAACACCTGCTGCCTTTGCATGGTTTATTGCCTCAACAGTCTGCGGCATTACACCATCATCTGCAGCAACAACAAGGATTGCGATATCAGTAGAGTTTGCACCACGCATACGCATTGCTGTAAATGCCTCATGTCCCGGTGTATCAAGGAATGTGATGTTCTGGCCATTGATTGATACAACAGATGCACCAATGTGCTGTGTGATACCACCTGCCTCACGGTCTGTAACACGTGTCTGTCTGATGGCATCAAGCAGTGATGTCTTACCATGATCTACGTGACCCATTACGCAGACTACAGGTGGACGAGGAACCATCTTGCTCTCATCCTCTTCATCCTCCTTGAGAAGCTCTGCAATCACATCGACTTTCTCCTCTTCCTCACATATGAAATTGAACTCTAAAGCAATCTCCTCAGCAGCTGCAAAATCGACCTCAGAGTTAACTGTTACCATCTCGCCCTTCATGAAAAGCTTCTTTACGATGGCTGAAGGCTGAACCTTCATCTTATCAGCTAAGTCCCTTATTGTAATCTTCTCCGGAAGAGAAATTGTCTTAATCTCGTTCTCATCCTCTTTTGGCTGTGCCTTCGGCTGCTGTGGCTTTTTCTTACCGCCGTGCTTCTCGAGATTGATGTAATTCTCCTGCTTCTTTCCGAGCTTATCCTGCTTCTGGCTCTGATTGTGATTATGCTTATTCTTTCTATCGTTGCCTCTGTCGCGGCTCTCCTTTCCTCTTACATCATCAGGAGCTGCAACTGCAACTGTTTCTTTTCTGAAACGATTTCTGTCATCACCTCTGCTGCCTGTTCTATCGTTATTTCTGTCATTGCTCCTGCTTCTGTCATTGCTTCTGCTTCTGTCATTATTTCTGTCAAAGCTTCTGCCACCCTCTGCAGGACGTCTGGAGTCATTTCTGAAGCCTCTGTTATTGTCTCTATTATTGTCTCTGCTGTTATCTCGGTTATTGTTGTCGCGATTGTTTGTTCTTCTATCGCTGTTTCTGTCCGTATTTCTGCTTCTGTCGGCATTTCTGTCAGTGTTTCTGTTGTTGATTCTGTCGCCATTGTCCTGACGTCTGTCGCTTCTTCTATCAGCGTCAGCCTGACGTGCCGGACGCGAATTGGTTACCTTCATATCTGCATACGGATCCGCTGTACGCTCACTTATAGGGCGCATAGCTCTCTCTCCGACAGGTCTTGGCTTAATAATGCTGTGCTGCTCAGGACGTGATGACTGATTATCGCGTCTGCCATTGCCATTCCTGCGCTGCGAACTGTTATTTCCATTATTTCCGCTGCCGTTTCCACCATTTGTCTTCCTACCCTGCTTACTGTACTGGGCATTGAAAACAGCTGTGATGCTTGCCTTTTTCTTTGGTCTGTCGGCTGCCTTAGCCTCATCCTTTTTAGTTTCTTCCTTCTTAGGTGCATCTTTTTTTACTTCTGTTTTTGCGTACTTCTTTCGTACAATTTGCTGTGCCTCATCCTCAAGACCGCTCTGCACATTTTTGACAGCAAACTGTGTGCCGTTTAATGTGTCTATGACGTCCTGCGACTTTATATTTAATTCTTTTGCAAGTTCATGAACTCTCATTTTTGCCATATATTTATTTTCCTCCATTATTCAGTTTTATTCGACTGCAGCTTTTTTATCACTGCATTTGCAAGGTTTTCATCCGTTACTGCAAGGGAAGCGCGAAACTCTTTGCCTATTGCATTCCCTAACCCCACCTTGTCACTATAAAAATAAATCGGAACCTCATAGAAAGCAGTCATATCCGAAAAATGCTTCTTTGTGTTGTCTGATGAATCATCTGCAACTATCACTAAAAATGCCTTTCCTGTCTTTACAGCTTTCTCGGTAGAAAACTCTCCGCTAACCACATTGCCTGACTTTGCTGCTAATCCCAGCATAGAAAGTACTCTATCTGTCAATTTGGTTCATCTCCTTTTCAAGCTCCTCATATACCTGTTCTGATACACTAACACCAAGGGAACGCTCAAGTGCCTTTGTCTTTTTAGCCTTTTTAAAGCATTCAAGGCTCTTACATATATAAGCTCCCCTGCCGTTTTTCTTGCCGGTGTCATCGAGAATTATGTCGCCCTCCGCAGTCTTTACCACGCGAATAAGTGACTTCTTTTCCTTCATCTCCTGACAGCCTACGCATTTGCGCATTGGAATCTTTTTATTTGCCATTACTGCTCATCACCACTATCTGCCGCATCATCTGTCTCATCGATATCAGAAGCATCTGCTTCTAAAGCTGACGCATCATTTTCTGTACCTGCTGCTTCGTTCTCGTCAGCCTCTGTATCTAAAGCCTCTGTCTGTACATCTGCCTGTTCTGTATCAGCTAATCTCTCGTTCTCAGCAAGCTCATCATCCGAATAATCATAATCGTCATCATAATCATCCTCTTCATAGTCATTCTCATAATCCATGAAGTCCCCTGACTCTCTGGCCTGTGTCTCGCTCTTGATATCAATCTTGAAGCCTGTAAGTCTTGCTGCAAGTCTTGCATTCTGTCCTTCCTTACCGATTGCAAGTGAAAGCTGATAATCCGGAACAACAACCTTTGCTGATTTCTCATCTGCATCTGCGATAACAGAGATAACCTTTGCAGGGCTAAGTGCGTTCTGGATAAGTATTGCCGGATTCTCATCCCATGTGATGATATCTATTTTCTCACCACGAAGCTCATTTACGATAGCATTTACTCTGGCACCATTCATACCTACACATGCTCCTACAGGGTCTACGTTTGGATCATTTGACCATACTGCAATCTTTGTTCTGCTTCCGGCCTCACGTGAAATAGCCTTTATCTCAACTATGCCCTCTTTAACCTCTGTAACCTCTGACTCGAAAAGTCTCTTCACAAGCTCAGGATGTGTTCTTGAAACAAGAATCTTTGGTCCCTTTGATGTGGACTTAACCTCAAGGATATATACCTTGATACGCTCTGTAGGCTTGAATACCTCACCCTTTATCTGCTCACTCTCAGTCAGAAGTGCATCTGCCTTACCTAAGTTGATGCTGACATTCTTTCCGATGTATCTTTGAACAACACCTGTCACAACATCCTTTTCCTTGCTGTTGTACTCGTCAAATATTACCTTTCTCTCCTCCTCGCGGATTTTCTGAAGGATAACATTCTTTGCGTTCTGTGTAGCGATACGTCCGAATTCCTTTGACTTAACCTCAACTCTCACGATATCTCCAAGCTGATAGTTACCGTTTACCTTGTGCGCATCTGCTAAGGAAATCTCCTCAACCGGATCCTCAACCGTATCTACAACCGTCTTCTCCTGGTAGCATGAGAAAGCACATGTCTCAGGATCTATTTCTACCTTTACATTGTCTGATTTACCAAAATGGTTCTTGCAGGCAGTCACAAGAGAGTTCTCAATTGCCTCAAGTAAAGTTTCTTTACTGATGTTTTTCTCCTGCTCTAATATATTTAACGCTTCTAATAACTCATTGCTCATTATTTTTTCCTCCTATTTGTGTTATCGTGCGCTTTAATTAAAAATCCAATGCCTGACGTATAAGCGCAATGTCACTCTTATTGAATGTAGTCTCATTGCCGTCTTCATCGGTTATTGTCACTGTATCCTTATCATAGGCTTTAAGCATACCATAAAATTCCTTTGATTTGTTGATAGCCCTGTATGTGCGAATCTCTATCTCCTTATTCATATTGCGCACATAGTCCTTTTCCTTCTTGAGAGGTCTTCCAAGCCCCGGCGAGCTGACCTCGAAGGTGTACGAATCAGGAATATAGTCCTCTCTGTCGAGAATCTCATTCATCTGCCTTGCAACCACTTCACAGTCATCAACAGTTATGCCACCCTCCTTATCGATATATGCTCTCAGGTAGTTCATACCGCCTTCCTTAACATACTCGACATCAACAAGCTCAAAATTCATGCTGTCAAGAATTGGTTGTATAAAATTCTCCGTCTTTGCCTCATATACACTTGCCTTTGACATTTTATCACCTCTCTTTTTTATATTTGTAACTATTCAGAATTGTTCCAAGTGGTTCTGAATAGCTGCCTGATGTTTATAAACGTGAATTGAGAGAGGACTTTTGCCCTCTCTCAATCTAGTCAACGTTGTTATCATAGGTATAATAGCACTATCAGAAAAAAAAATCAAGTTTTTTTAAAAAAGTACTTGCTTTTTTTGAAACTCCATGATAGTATAATACACGGTTCGTTGGTCAAGCGGTTAAGACGCCGCCCTCTCACGGCGGAAACACGGGTTCGATTCCCGTACGGACTGCTCACTGATATTTATTTAATTAAATACAGCCCAACCCGAAAGCATCGCATTTATGCGATGTTTTTTTATTGTTGTTGACACCGGACACACCCGGTGTCTATCCACGCTATGATAAATATTTCTGCCTTAAAGTAAAATTGCCTTGGAATGCATTCCGTTTACCACAGAATGCTCCAAGGCATAAATAATTTAAGTATAAGCCTAATTAAAAATTAATCATAATTAATCATCATATCCGTTAGGATTGTTCTTCTGCCATCTCCATGAGTCGGCACACATCTCCTTAATACCATACTGTGCTTCCCAGCCGAGCTCTCTCTTGGCCTTTGATGGGTCACAGTAGCATGTAGCAATATCGCCAGGTCTTCTAGGCTTTATTGTATAAGGAATCTTGACCCCTGTTGCAGCCTCGAAATTCTTTACGATATCAAGCACGCTGTAGCCGTGTCCTGTTCCAAGATTGTAGATGCAAAGACCTGCATTCTCCTCAATTTTCTTTAAAGCCTTGACATGTCCAACCGCAAGGTCAACTACATGGATGTAATCTCTCACACCTGTTCCGTCAGGAGTATCATAGTCATCTCCGAATACTCCAAGCTCTTTGAGCTTGCCTACTGCCACCTGTGTGATGTAAGGCATGAGGTTGTTTGGAATACCGTTTGGATTCTCACCCATTGTACCACTCTTATGAGCTCCGATTGGATTGAAGTAACGAAGAAGAATAACGTTCCACTCATTATCTGCCTTATAGATGTCCATAAGTATCTGCTCAAGCATAGACTTTGTCCAGCCATATGGGTTTGTACACTGTCCCTTTGGACACTCCTCTGTGATAGGAATCTGTGCAGGATCTCCGTATACTGTAGCTGATGAAGAGAAAATGATGCTCTTGCAGCCATTCTGTCTCATCACATCAACAAGTGTAAGTGTTCCTGCAATATTATTGTTATAATACTCCCAAGGCTTTGCCACAGACTCTCCTACTGCTTTGAGTCCTGCAAAGTGAATACAGCTATCTATCTTTTCTTCCTTAAAAATCTTATTTAAGATGTCTCTGTCAAGGATATCTCCCTTATAGAACTTTACTTCTTTGCCTGTAAGAGCCTTAACTCTGTCAAGTGACTTCTCAGATGAATTTGAAAGATTGTCAAGTACTACAACATCGTAGCCTGCATCAAGAAGCTCCACACATGTGTGGCTTCCGATATATCCGGCTCCACCAGTAACTAAAATTGCCATAATAAATATCTCCTTTTCATTTTTGTTAAATTTATTGTAGCGCATTTGCTCATTTTTGTATAGAATAAAATGTAGAAGAAATATGTAAAAATGTTGTAAAGGTAGGCAATATGAACAATAAATATAAAAATTCCTATATCGTAAAAGAAAAAGAGCTTGTATCTCTGTCCGTATATAACGTAGGCTTCCAGAGCTGTGATAGCCTGTATCAGTGGGGACCCGGTATCAGAGACCATTATCTGATTCACTATATCATAAGCGGTAAAGGCCGCTACACTGTAAATGGCAGTGTTCACACATTAACTCCCGGCGATGCGTTTCTCGTATATCCAAATACTGAAGTGATTTATCAGGCTGATGCAGAAGATCCTTGGGAATATACCTGGGTAGGCTTTACCGGCAGCGATGCTGCAACCATTTTAAGAGCCACTGATTTCACAAAAGCGTATCCATACATACACAGTGTATCAAACGGAAACGAAATCAAAAGACAGCTCATGCATATATACGACGCCAGAGGCACAGAATTTGAAAATGCACTCGAAATGACCGGGCGACTCTACACCACCCTCGCTCTTTTTGTCAGCGCCGCCACATCAAAGCCACCGCAAAACAGTGCAAACTCCTATGTACAAAAGGGCATCGAATACATCTCCGCCAACTATTCATACCCTATCACCGTTGAGGATATTGCATCATATATAGGCTTAAGCCGAAGCCACCTGTTCCGTTCCTTCCAGAGTATCCTCGGTGTATCGCCAAAGGAATATCTGACCGATTTCAGAATCAAACAGGCATGCTATCTGCTTAAACACTCCTCATTGTCCATCACAGCAATTGCAGGCTCTATAGGGTTTGATAACAGCCTTTATTTTTCAAAGACCTTTCATAAAATAAAAGGCCTTTCGCCTAAGGAGTATCGCAGTAAATACAAATAAGCTCAAGAATAAAAAAGCTGCCGGGCTTCACATGAAGCCCGGCAGCTTTTTTCATATATCTCTTTATGCTAAACTAAGCAAGCTTAGATTTAGCAACCTCTACTAATTTAGCAAATCCTGCTGCATCTGTAACAGCCATATCAGCTAATACCTTACGGTTAAGGTCAACGTTTGCTAACTTTAAGCCGTGCATGAACTGGCTGTATGAAAGTCCGTTGAGACGAGCTGCTGCGTTGATACGAGCAATCCATAACTGACGGAACTGTCTCTTTCTCTCTTTACGTCCAGCGTATGAGCTTGTAAGTGCTCTCATAACTGACTGCTTTGCTACTCTATACTGCTTAGATCTAGCGCCTCTGTAACCCTTTGCTAACTTTAATGTTCTGTTATGTCTTTTCTTAGCGCCTAAACCGCCTTTAACTCTTGCCATTTGTTGATTCCTCCTTAACTAATACTACCGATTACATGTATGGTAAAATCTTCTTCATATTCTTAACATTTGTCTCATCTGTCATTGTTGCTTTTCTGAGATTTCTCTTTGTCTTTGTTGTTTTCTTAGTTAAGATATGTCTCTTGTAGGCTTTATTTCTTTTTAACTTTCCTGTTCCTGTAACTTTGAAACGTTTTGCAGCTGCTCTGCTTGTTTTCATTTTTGGCATTGTGTGTTCCTCCTTAAATTGTTATCTCTTTTCTGCCAGCACCATACCGATGCTTCTTCCTTCAACCTTCGGTGCTTTCTCCACTACCGCTACATCTGAAAGATTCTCCGCTATATCATCAAGGATATGTTTGCTTGCATTCATATGAGCCATCTCACGTCCTCTGAATCTGAGTGTGATCTTTACCTTATTTCCTTTTGCAAGAAATTTCTTTGCAGCATTCATCTTGGTATTCAAGTCGTTAGCCTCAATGTTAGGTGAGAGACGAATCTCTTTCAATTCAACGGTCTTCTGCTTTTTCTTTGCATCCTTTTCCTTACGGGCCTGCTCATAACGATACTTACCATAATCAATCACCTTACATACAGGTGGCTTTGCATTTGGTGCTATCTTTACTAAATCAAGTCCTGCCTCGTCTGCAATCTTTTGAGCTTCTCTTGAAGAAACAATTCCTAACTGCTCTCCATCCGCTCCAATCAGTCGAACTTCTCTGTCTCTGATCTGTTCATTAATCATTAATTCGCTAATGGTCTTGTACCTCCATAAAAAATAGTGGATAGGCAGACTATCCACTATACAATCTTCAACACAAATGTTTGAAAATATTAACGCTAAGTCGCTCCATTGCGCTTAGGTGAGAGTGGATACTCTACTTTGTTTTCATACAACTACTAGAATATAGCACAGACAATTTCTGTTGTCAACACTTTTATCTAAATTTCTATAATCTAATATGTACCAAGAATCTTAAGAGCAATTGCCTCTTCCCTTATGCCTCTTAACGCATTCTGCACCGCTGTATCCGTAAAACGTCCTTCAAAATCTACAAAGAACCTGTACTCCCATGCCTTATCAGGTATCGGACGAGACTGGATATTTAACATATTGATTCCATTGTATATAAAGTGTGCCAGCATATGATACAATGCACCACTCTTGTGAGGTGTCTCAAAGCATATGCTTATCCTGTCCGCATCTCTGCGGCATACCCTTTTAGCCGACACAATTATAAACCTTGTTGCATTGTTTTTATTGTTCTGTATGCGGCTCTCAAGCACCTGAAGCCCATATATATCAGCCGAGATATGGCTAGCTATGCCAGCCTGTGTGATATCTCCGTCATCCTTTACCTTCTTTGCAGAAAAAGCTGTATTCCTGACAGCCACCTGGTTAATATCCTTATGCTCATCAAAAAAATCTGAGCACTGCATAAGAGCCTGTGGATGTGAGTACACAGTCCTGATATCAGAAATCTTTGCACCCGGAAGTCCCATCAGACTGTGGTCGATGCGTATAATCTGCTCCCCAACTATATAATTGTCGTATTCAACAAGCAGATCATAGTTTTCCGATACAATACCGGCTGAAGAATTCTCTATCGGAAGCACTGCATAATCAGCCTTTCCGCATTTGATATCCTCCATGGCATCCTTCCAGGAATCCACGTTGTAGCCATTACAGTTCTCGCCAAAGTATGTCTTCATTGCAAGCTGTGAGTATGCACCCTCAACTCCCTGAAACACAATCCTTGCATTGGAAAAATCCAGGCTGTCTACCTCAGTAAAGTTTTCCTTCTCCACTATGCCATGCTCAGTCATAAGCTGATACTGCTTCTTTCTACTGGTCGACATAATCTGTTCAAAAAGCTCAACTATACCGTGCTTCAAAAACTCATCATCTGCAAGAGACGATAATTTTTCAAGCTTTTCATCCTCTCTCGTCTTGTCAAAGACCTTTTTGCCGGTGGTTATCTTATACTCGGCAACGTGCTTTGAGATATCCATTCTTTGCTTATATAATCTGACTATTTCACTGTCTATCTCATCGATAGACTCTCTCAATTTCATTAAATCTTCCATTCTTGTCTCCTAAAAAAGATATAATAAAATATTATTACAAAATTTATAGAAAGGCAAGTAATCCTTGAAAGATTTATCATATATAGATATCATTTATTTAATATCTAAGCATAAATCTCATATACCCTCGGGAGAATTACATGAAAAAAGAACACGCATGATTAACCAACTCATGCGTGTTTTTTATTAATTCATATAAAATTCAAATCTTGATCTGTATATATCACTGCACTTTCCGGTATTCTGGTCTATCGCAATAACAGAAAGCACATTATTTCCCTCAGGAACAGGTATTGGAGCTGTATACTCTGTTGATGCAGCACTCGGATCTGACGAATCCCAGGTATAGTATACCTTGCAATTTTCAGGTACTGTGATTGTAATGTCTGTCTGTGCACCAAATGTACCTCCGTCAGGGTCTATCTCCGGTGCATCCGGTGCCTCAAACTCGATTTCATACTTGGCAGATGCCACCTCGCTTTTGATTCCTCTGTCATCAACCGCAACAGCTGTTATCTCATATGTGCCTTCCTTGTCCAGGGTGATTGGGCTATAATATCTTTCTCCTCTGGTCAAAGGATTATCCGAATCATATGAATAGTATATTTTGGTATCGCTATCTGCATCCATAGAAAGCTCAATAGTCTCTCCATACTTGCCACTGCTCTTGCTAAACTGCGGTTTAGATACAGTATAATCCGCAAAAAGCTTTAAAACAGATGCATCCTTAGCACTCTCACGCAGCGCAACAATTGCATCATAATCCTTTTTTGATTCATAAATCGAGATAAGCTGCTTATAAGCCTCTTTGCTCTTTGGATCAATATTGATAATTTCCTGATACAGCACAAGAGCGGCATCATAATCCTTCTTCGACATATATATATCAGCCAAAGCAAATCTGACATCTGTATTATCCGAATCAATCGACAAAGCCTTCTCATAATAAGAAACCGCGGAATTTATATTCCCCGCCGAATAAGCTGCCTTTGCCTGCTTCACCTGATAATCAAATGAATTGTCATGTGATCTGCTTACATTACGTGTAATAGCTGCAATAAGTATTACAATTGCTACAGCGCACACTACAGCTGAGATAATAATTATCTTCTTCTGCTGCGCTCTCTTTGCCCTCTGTCCGTCAGACTGCGGCTTTTCATCACACAGTTGTTTCGTCTGAGACTGCTGCTTACCTGTCTGAGCCTGTTTATTTTCATACTGTGACATTCTGTCCGGTTTTTGTCCGTTCCGCTGACCGGCACTATGAAGCTGTTCCCTCACCGGCTCATCAAACCGGATTGTCCTATCAGACACAAGCTTTGCAGTCTTTTGTCCATCAGTTCGCCTGTCATCATTTCCAACCAGATTATCAAGATAATCATCAAATTCGTTGTAATCAGGCACTATCTGAACCGGATGCCCACAGACATCACAGTACAGACTGCCCGCCTTCAATTCATTACCACAATTGGCACATCTCATACATCTAATCCTCTTACATATTGTCTAATTATCTCTTCATAGCCTCAACACAATTGCTCATGAGCATCGCAATTGTCATAGGACCTACACCGCCCGGTACAGGTGTGATATGTGACGCTTTAGACACAACAGAATCAAAATCCACATCACCACAAAGCTTATTTTCAGCATTTCTGTGGATTCCAACATCAATAACAACCGCACCATCCTTCACATATGAAGCATCTATAAACTTAGGCTTTCCTATTGCCACTATAAGTATATCAGCATTTTTACATACATCTTTTAAATCCTTTGTATGTGAATGACATACCGTAACAGTTGCATTCTCCCTAAGCATGAGAAGTGACATGGGCTTGCCGACTATATTGCTTCTGCCAACCACAACACAGCTTTTACCATCAATATCTATATTGCTTCTCTTTAAAAGCTGAATGATACCGGCCGGAGTACACGGCAAAAAACCAGGTTTTCCTATAACCATCGCTCCAACACTCTGTGGACTGAAGCCATCAACATCCTTCTTCGGGTCAATAGCATCAATAACCTTGTCCTCATCGATATGCTTTGGCAGTGGAAGCTGACAGAGAATACCATTTACAGAAGCATCAGCATTGAGCTTTTCGATAAGTTTTAATATCTCATCCTCCGTAGTCTCCTCTGCAAGTTCATACGAAAGCGATTTGATTCCGACATACTCACACGCCTTTTTCTTGTTGCGAACATACACTGATGATGCAGGGTCATTTCCGACCTGAATCACCGCAAGACAGCCCTCGATGCCTTTTTTCTTAAGCTCTGCCACTTCTTCCTTAAGCTCATCCTTAATCTGCGTTGAAATTAATTTTCCGTCTATTAGATTAGCCATATTTCCTCCTAGAATAATCCTGTGATCACACCATTGTCATCCACATCAATGCCGTATGCAGCCGGCTTCTTTGAAAGTCCCGGCATAGTCATGATAGAACCGTTTACTGCTACCACAAAGCCTGCACCTGCTGACGCATAAACCTCACGTACATTGATTTTAAAGCCGCTCGGTCTGCCAAGCTTCTTTGCATCATCAGAAAGCGAATACTGTGTCTTTGCCATACATACTGGAAAATCTCCCATTCCAAGGTCTGTAATCCTCTTAAGCTCTCTCTCTGCTGCCGGAGAATATGTAACACCATCTGCTCCATATATTTCTTTTGCAACAGTTTCAATCTTTTCCTTAAGTGACAGGCTATCATCATAGAGCACCTTAAAATTGCTTTCCTTGTGCTCGATTGTTTCAAGTACCTTGTTGGCAAGGTCAATTCCGCCTTCGCCACCCTTCTCCCATACCTCTGAGAGTGCAAATTCACAGCCTCTTTCCTTACAGAACTGCTCTACAAAATCAGTCTCAGCCTTGGTGTCTGTGACAAATGAATTTAATGTGACAACTACAGGCACACCAAACTTGTGAAGATTCTCAATATGCTTCTCAAGATTTACGATTCCAGCCTTAAGTGCATCAAGATTCTCTGATGAAAGCTCATCCTTCGGCACGCCGCCATTATATTTTAATGCTCTGATTGTTGCAACAAGTACAACTGCATCCGGCTTAAGCCCTGCCATACGGCACTTGATATCAAAGAACTTCTCTGCGCCAAGGTCTGCGCCAAAGCCTGCCTCAGTGATAACATAGTCTGCAAGCTTTAATGCCGTCTTTGTGGCACGGACACTGTTACATCCATGTGCTATATTGGCAAAAGGTCCACCATGAACTATTGCCGGTGTATGCTCAAGTGTCTGGATAAGGTTCGGCTTTAAGGCATCCTTTAAGAGAGCTGCCATAGAGCCTGTAGCCTGAAGATCATCGGCTGTGACAGGCTTTCCGTCAAAGGTATATGCCACAATAATTCTTCCAAGTCGCTTCTTTAAATCTGCCATATCATCGGCCAGGCAGAGTATTGCCATAATTTCAGATGCTACAGTGATGACAAAATGATCTTCTCTGACCATTCCGTCCATCTTGCTTCCAAGACCAACAACGATATTTCTAAGGACACGGTCATTCATATCCATACATCTCTTCCATACAATCTGGCGTGGGTCGATGCCAAGCTCGTTTCCCTGCTGGATATGGTTGTCAAGAAGTGCTGCAAGCAGATTGTTCGCAGATGTAATTGCATGAAAATCTCCTGTAAAATGAAGATTTAAATCCTCCATTGGGACAACCTGTGCATATCCGCCACCGGCTGCTCCTCCCTTGATACCAAAGCAAGGTCCAAGTGACGGCTCACGAAGTGCGATAAGTGCTTTCTTCCCAAGGCGTCCAAATGCCTCTCCAAGACCGACGCTTGTGGTTGTCTTTCCCTCTCCTGCAGGAGTCGGGTTTATAGCTGTAACAAGTATGAGCTTTCCGTCAGGATTTTTCTTTGTGCGATTGATGAGCTCATCAGAAATCTTTGCCTTATACTTTCCATAAAGCTCTAAGTCATCCTCTTTAATCCCTATAGATGCTGCTACATCCTTGATTGGAAGCATTGTAGCTTCCTGTGCGATCTGAATATCTGTTTTCATTTTTCTTTGCTCCTTTGTGTTAATTATTCTCTAATATAGTATCTAATTCCTCTTTAGTCACCAGAACCTTGCGGGGCTTTGTCCCCTCCTCAGGTCCCACTACACCGGCCTCTTCGAGCTGATCCATGATGCGGGCCGCCCTGTTGAAGCCAATTTTAAGGTATCTTTGAAGCATTCCGATTGAAGCCCGTTCCTTATCTGTGATAATTGACGCTGCCTCCGCAAAGTAAGAGTCCCTGCCATCATCCGTGTTTTCCACATCTGAAATGGTAACGGTTGTATTTGTCGTATCATTCGACAGGCTCTCCATCTTTTGTGCCACATCATTACTGTACTGTGCATTCTCATTATTTTCAATAATAAATTTCACAATATCGGAAACTTCTTTATCTGAAACGAATGCGCCCTGTACTCGAAGGGGCTTCGGAACACCCTGTGGGTCAAATAACATATCTCCCTTTCCAAGGAGCTTTTCCGCACCATTCATATCAAGTATGGTACGACTGTCAACACCGCTTGTAACCGCAAATGCGATACGGCTTGGCATATTCGCCTTGATAAGACCTGTAATAACATTAACAGAAGGCCTCTGTGTAGCTATAATCAGATGTATACCGGCTGCTCTCGCAAGCTGTGCCAGCCTACATATTGCCTCCTCTACATCCTTTGATGCAACCATCATAAGATCCGCAAGCTCGTCCACTATAATGACAATCTGTGGCATCTTTGGCGGTTTTTCTGTATCCTTGCCATCCATCGCATCAATCATGGCATTGTAACCGTTTATTTCCCTGACACCGCTGTTTGCAAACTTCTCGTATCGGTCTGTCATCTCTGAAACCGCCCAGTTTAATGCTCCTGCAGCTTTTTTAGGATCTGTAACAACCGGAATCATCAGATGAGGTATGCCATTGTATACACTAAGCTCAACCACCTTCGGGTCAATCATAATCAACTTTACCTCATCCGGCTTTGCCTTGTATAGTATACTCATGATAATTGTATTGATACAAACTGACTTACCTGAGCCGGTAGCACCTGCAATTAAAAGATGTGGCATTTTTGCGATATCCGTAACCTTAACCTTGCCTGCAATATCTTTTCCCACCGCAAAGGTAATCTTTGATTTGGCATTTTTAAATTCTTCAGACTCCACAAGCTCCCTGAAGGAAACAGCAACACTCTGGCTGTTTGGCACTTCGATGCCCACAGCGGCTTTTCCCGGAATAGGAGCCTCGATTCGTATATCCGCGGCTGCCAGATTAAGCTTTATATCATCTGCCAGATTCACAATCTTTGATACCTTCACTCCAAGCTCCGGTGTGATTTCAAACCTTGTAACAGCAGGACCGCAGCTTATATTATTCACCTTCGCATTCACCCCAAACACATTAAGAGTCTGTTCAAGCTTTGCCGCCGTTTCACGCAGATGAGCCTGCGAATCACCGGTTTTACCCCTGTCAGGAGCCTTAAGCAGATCAACAGCCGGAAATACATACGGCTTCTGCTGGATTGCATTTTCTGCGTCATTTATCGCTATCTGCTCACTGACTTTTTCAACCTCTTTGGCAAGCTCATCCTTGTCTGATTTGACCTTTTTCTTACCTGGCTCTGCTGCAGGTGGTTTTGTCATTACCGCATCTGCAGCCGGAGCTGATAATTTTGATTGCAGCTCATTATCTTTTTGTATGTCAAAATCATCAGATATATCAGGCTCCACGCAGCCCGATATAGGTATCTGCGACACATGGCTTGCAGCTGTGCCACCCAAAACCGAAACAGGCTCCGATGCCACACCAAAGTCCGGTGTCTGCACTATTTCCCCTGCATCCCCTGATGTAAGGCTTGTCGTCTTTTTCTCCTTTATTGCAGGTGAACTCGGATAATTCTCTATAGTTATCTCACCAAGCGCATCTGTAGCTGCTGCACCTTGTCCAAATATCCCCACATGCGCTGTATCACTACCTGTCATGCCTGAATCTAGCGCGTTTTCACTGCCATCAATTTTTGTATCAAGTGACACGCCTGTTATCTTATTGTCCATCCTTCGACCGGCACGCTTACTCCCTCTGCCACCTTTTGCCGCCTGCTTTATGTCGCTGTCTGTATTATCTGAAGCTAAACCCTCTCTTGTCTGACGCTCTCTTGACTTATACTGCCGATACTCCTGATATCTCTCATTATTCTCACGCGCTGACTCGTATACCTTTCGGCCGCCGTTTCTCATACCCTTCATGAATGATTTACCGGTAATGAGCACAAGACAGATAATCATCACAACTATTGTCACCACGTATGCACCTATAATTCCTACCGCCGGAACTAAAATGCAGCCTATAAGAGCACCTATAAAGCCACCACCTGAATGCCTTTCAACACTGTCAATGTATGACTGCACCGGCGAAACCGCGAATTCGCCATACACTGCCAGGTACATAAACACACATATAAACCATATGAGAACTAGGGTCATAACAAGCTTCATGATAGCATATGAATTGCCCTTATTGGACACGGCAAAAAAGCTGCCCACCAAAAGCACAAGCGGAAAAATATATGCCACCATTCCAAATAAACCAAAAAGGAAACCGCTTACTGCGTTTCCCAAATTACCGCCTATTCCAAAATTGCTTATAAATAAAAGGATTGAAACAGCTACTACTATCCAGAGAAATATCTCCTTTTTAAAGGCCTGCTGCCTCTCTATCTGAGCCATTCTCTCCTTTTTCGTCTGTCTTTTTGCTGAGGATTTCTTCCTCGTTGCCATGTAACTAACCTCCGTATTTTGATTTACAGAGTATATAATAACATATTTCTTCTGTCCTGTGTAAATTTTCTAAAGTAATTTTTCGATTTTGTGATTAAAGGGTCAAAAGGTATCATCGATTCATGCTTGCATGCAATTCGATGTATACCTTATTGACCCGCACTACACCGAGAAAGTAGCAATTTGCTGCGGTGACGTAGCAAATTAGCGGATTTCGAGGCGGAGTCAGATTACGGGAATGCGTAGCATGTAGTAATCTGATTAATCATAAATGAGGG
>OHRW01000345.1_pt1 | contig 25943 bp, 15 predicted proteins | sample 1578541 | NCBI WGS metagenome assembly OHRW01 (sample SAMEA3879519, study PRJEB24766) | human gut metagenome | biome: human-associated habitat; feature: feces | place: USA | collected 1985/1987 | reverse complement strand
AGCGTAGCAGTCACATCCATACCACCGGCACAACCGATATACAGTTCGCCTTCGAAACTTATATAGACGGTGACTGGGTAAAAGCCAAAGGTACTACGCTGGGTGCTGATAACGGACTGGGTGTAGCTGCTATCATGGCTGTACTGGAAGCGAATGATCTGAAACACGGTCCGCTGGAAGCATTGATCACTAAAGATGAAGAAACCGGAATGTACGGTGCATTCGGCTTGAAACCGGGTACGGTAAACGGAGAAATCCTGCTGAATCTTGACTCTGAGGACGAAGGCGAACTGTATATCGGTTGTGCCGGTGGTATGGATGTGACTGCTACGCTGGAATATAAGGAAGTAGCTCCCGAAGAAGGCGACGTCGCTGTTAAAGTAAGTCTGAAAGGTTTGCGTGGTGGACACTCCGGATTGGAAATCAATGAAGGGCGCGCCAATGCCAATAAGCTGTTGGTACGTTTCGTGCGTGAAGCGGTTGCCAGCTATGAAGCCCGCCTGGTAAGCTGGGACGGTGGTAATATGCGCAATGCGATTCCTCGTGAGGCATGTGCGGTACTTGCCATTCCTGCTGAAAACGAAGAGGAACTGCTGGGCTTGGTGAAATATTGCGAAGACTTGTTCAATGAAGAGTTCTCTGCAATCGAAACTCCGATCAGCTTTACGGCAGAACGTGTGGAGCTTCCTGCCGGTGAAGTGCCCGAAGAAATTCAGGATAATCTGATTGATGCCATCTTTGCTTGTCAGAATGGTGTGACCCGTATGATTCCGACCGTTCCCGATACGGTGGAAACATCTTCTAATCTGGCTATCATTACGATTGGCGGTGGTAAGGCTGAGATTAAGATTCTGGCCCGTAGCTCCAGCGATAGTATGAAAGAGTATCTGACTACCAGTCTTGAGTCTTGCTTCTCTATGGCAGGCATGAAGGTAGAAATGACTGGCGGCTATTCAGGATGGCAGCCGAACGTTGAATCACCTATTTTGCATGCGATGAAGGAATCTTATAAACAGCAGTTTGGAGTAGAACCCGCAGTGAAAGTAATTCATGCAGGTTTGGAATGTGGTATTATCGGTGCTATCATTCCGGGGTTGGATATGATTTCATTTGGTCCGACATTGCGTTCGCCGCACTCACCGGATGAAAGAGCTTTGATTCCTACCGTACAGAAGTTCTATGACTTCCTGGTGGCTACATTAGCACAGACTCCGACGAAATAAGGATTCTTTTCCTATTTATATAATAGGTATCATATAGTAAAAAGGCATGGAAGATTATCTTCCGTGCCTTTTTGTCATATTTGCTGCCATTGAAATTATAATTCTGCCTTATAACAAATAAATTAATTGATGCAAATCAATTAATATGCTATAAAACATAAATTTCTTTCCTTTTTCGGCTCAATCTATAAACAATGGTCGTATTTTTGTGTTATAAAACATGTAATTAGGAGGATAACAAAATGAAAAAGTTAGAAAGATTGTTTAGAAAGATCGGCAATGCCGATGTACATGTTTGGGGATACTCAACACTTGGCATACTCCCCAAAGAGAAGATTTAAGTTTTTTAGTTTTCAGGTATTAGTAATTTTAAAGGTTTAAAGATTATGGCAAAGAAAATGAGTTCATTAATTAGAAAAATCCTCAGTGAAGTAGGTCGCAACGAAATGCTTTCATGGGGGTACAGAATTGAAAAATGAGATTCAGTACATTAACTAAGCTTGAGTGGGGATGCGTTATTGAAAACGTTATCCCCACTTTTTATTCTGTCATTTAAGCTGTATAGTGGTTAATCCGCGTTCTTTATCTTTCTGTTTTCCATGTTCCGATAGTTCTTGTCGCACTATCAAAGTTTACCCCCACTTTTATTATTTTCCAGTCTCCCACCTGATAGGGAATGGCATACTCCTTACTATTAATCTGCGCCAATGCTTCTTCCGGTGTACCGTCCACTTTAAATTCAAAGACATAAAGGGTATCTTGTAATTTTACAATGGCGTCAGCTCTTCCGATAGCTGTATCTACTTCCACATCTATATATTGCCCCATCAGCCTGAAAAATAGATAGAAGATGGTTTGGTAATGTTTCTCTTCTTTATTATTTAACTTATTAGGGATAGAAGCGAAGAAGGACTTTAGTCTTTCCAGGCATCCATCCAAATTTCCGGCACGTAAGTCTTTAATAAATGATACTATATAAAATGTATTCTCTCGTGCGGGCAAATGTACATAAGCAGGCATGAGAGATTCGAGAAATCCTTTCCTGACTTCCTTGTTGGGGTAAGCTAGGGTATAGAGCTGAAAACTCGTGTCATATCCTTTAATAGTGAGATAGCCGCTTTGATAAAGTACTGGAAGAGGGTCGGTAATTCTATTAGTGGGAGCATCAAATTGTTCTGCTGTAGCAGTAGTGTCATCCAACTCACGGATATCAAAGTTACTTTCTTGCAGGAGATCTATCAAAAAAGTGGGAGTACCGGTAGAAAACCAAAAATTGGAATACTTTTTTTGTGCGAAAGCATTGAACAGACTGAATGGATTATAAATATCCTCGCTATTTTCACTAAAATGATATCCGTCATATTGTTGTTTCAGATGAGTACAAGCTTCTTCATATGTTTCGTTATTGGCTTGAGCCATCTGTTCGATATCGATTTGCAGTGTGTGTACCTCTTGTTCGGTAATGCCGCATATAGCGCTATATTCATCCCACATACTGATATTTTGCAAGTTGTTCAGTTCGCTAAAGATACTCATTTGACTGAATTTGCTGATACCTGTGATAAAAAGGAAACGGATATATTGGCCTTGCGCTTTCAAAGGGCTGAAGAAATCGCGCATAATATCACGAATTTCTATTTGCAATTCCGTATTGTTATTACTGTCCAGCATGGGAGCATCATATTCATCTACAAGTATCACAACTGGTTTGCCGGTCTGTGTATATGCGCGTTGTATGATTCCCTTTAAACGAAGGCTGAAAGTCGTTTCTCCTTCTTCGCGTCCATATAATTTTTCCCATTGCAGTAACTGGTAATTAATGACGGCTGATAACGCTTCGGCAGTCATATATTTACTCACACTGAAATCAATATGTAGCACCGGATAAACAGCCCATTCTTTTTCCAGAGTTTCCATTGCCAATCCGTTGAACAAGTCTTTCTTTCCGGAAAAATAAGCTTCGAGTGTAGATACTAGCAGACTTTTCCCGAATCGTCGGGGACGGCTTAAAAAATAAACCTTATTTGTGTTTGTCAAACGGTAAATTAACTCCGTTTTATCAACGTACACATAACCATTATTTCGCAAATCTTCGAAATTCTGTATTCCTATCGGGTATCGTCTGAATCTCTCGTCCATCTAAATTACATTTTTATATGAAACATAGACAAAGATAGAACTAAATAGGGGAAAATCAAAGATCAAAAAGTATATTGTTGTTTTCTTCCATTTTTATTTTCGTATTTCTTTTCACATAATATACTCTTGTTTTCTTCCCATATTACGATACATTCTTTTAGCTCCTCACCTGTTTTATTTCTATTTGTGTATATATCGGTCTCATGGTGAAAAAATGACCTTCTTAAAAAGGGAATATTTAAACAGTCAGGAAGGCGCTAATGCCAACATCATATAAATATAGAATGAAAAAGCTTCGGCATTTGTAACTATGATATTTACTCTTTTTATGAATTGGATGGTTTTGTGATTAAATTGAAGCTGTCTTGATCTTAAACTGGTTATTTGGTAACTTTATTGAAATTTGATGATTCATTATGCTATTGTTATCATGTTTGTTATTGTCGATAAACTAGAGAAAAATAGCCTCCCTATGCCTCTTTTATTACTTTTTTGCCAGTGATAAATAAGTTCCTCGGTGAGGAAAGAGTCGTTGGTTTAAAAGGAACATCCCGTTGGTTTTAAACCAATGAAGGTTTTGTTGGTAAGAAAAGATGCATATTTCACGTACTTTTATGTAATATTAGTCTATGTTTCTGCATATTATTACACTTATTTATGCGAATTATTTGCTGGTTCACTATTTTTTGATTAACTAAATTTCTAATATAATCTTAAAAATCGAACATTGCTGTCTCTTTTTCAAATTTGGTATCAGATGAAATAAGACAATTATTGAAAATTAATTGAAAAAGAATAAATCTTTAAACTTTTATTCCTTACTTTGTTATTTATACAGATATATATCAAACTTAAACTGGAAAGATTATGAAAATAAGGCAGATTTGTATGCTGGTGCTGTTATGTCTGGGAGTGATTCCGGCAGTGCAGGCACAAACTTACGACAAATTATGGAAACAAGTGGAGCAGGCAGAAAAGAAGAGCCTGCCTGAGACTGTGATAAAACTGACTGGCGAGATTTATCAGAAAGGGGAGAAAGAAAAGAACTCTCCACAAATGCTGAAAGCGTATATGTGGCGGATGAGATACCGGGATATGCTGACCCCAGATAGCCTGTATACGAACCTGAATGGTTTGGAACTGTGGGCAAAGCAAACTGACCAACCCATGGACCGAGCTGTATTACATTCGCTGATAGCCGAGATTTATTCAATGTATGCTTTTAACAATCAATGGCAACTCCGGCAACGGACAGAGATTGTAGGTGAAGCTCCTTCGGCAGATATGAGGGAGTGGACAGCAAACATGTTTGTAGAGAAAGTGAGAACAAACGTAAGGGAAGCAATGGCGGATTCCGTACTATTGCTTAACACATCTTCACGTACTTATATTCCTTTTGTTGAGTTGGGCGAAACAAGTGAATACTATCATCATGATATGTATCATCTGCTGGCTACCCGCGGTATTGTAGCTTTACAGCAGGTAGCGGGATTGGATCGTGCCACTCCGGTGGAAGATATTTCGGAAGATTCGTCTGCTGAAAAAGAATCTTCGGTGAAACAGGATATTATAGCAATTTATGGAAATATGATTGCTGCTTATAAAGCATCCGGTTTGAAAGAAGGCTATGTGTTGACAGCGCTCAGCTATTTAGAGTGGAGACGTGATTCAGATAGAAACATCCGGCCTTTCGGACTGAAGAAAGGATTGTCGGGATTAACAGAAGATACCTACGTTACTGCACTGAATGAACTGAAAAGCAGATTTAAATCAGAGAGTATTTGTGCTGAAGTTTATTTGGCCCAGGCTCGCTATGCGATTGAAAAAGAACAGCAAACGTCAGCTTTGCAGCTTTGTGATGAGGCCATCCGTTTATACCCCGGTTATCGTAGAATTAACGCTCTGAAGAATTTGCGCGAAGATATCCTGTCACCGTTTCTGAATGTAACTGCGGCTGCAACAGCTTTCCCTGGTGAGGAAATCGAAATAAGAGCTTCGCACAAGAATCTGGATGGATTTACACTTCGTCTTTATCAGGCAAAGAAGTTGATAAAGGAACAGCACTTTGCAGTTCTTCGTCCCGAAGACTACCGGACGCAGGATACGGTATTTACCTTTAAAGCGCCGGAAGTCGGACAATATGTAATGCGTATCGTTCCGGATATTCGTGCCAAGAGAGACAGTGAAAGCAAATTCAATGTGACACGTTTCAAAGTATTGACCTGCCGTTTACCGGGAAATCAATATGAGGTAGTGACGCTGGATGGACAAACGGGACACCCTATACCGAATGCGAAAATAACTCTTTATACGAATGACGAAAAAGTATTGCAGGAATATACAACCGGGGCAGATGGCAAAGTTGTCTTCCCCTGGAAATCCGAATACAGATATTTGAAAGCTGCTAAAGGTATCGATACCGGTATGCCGTTTCAAAGCATTTACGGTGGAAGTTATGGATATTACGGAGATGAAAACAAGGTCTCCGAAGGAATGACTTTGTTGACGGACCGTTCTTTGTACCGTCCCGGTCAGACCGTATATGTGAAAGGAATTGCCTATGTACAGAAATCTGATACGGCAAATGTACTTCCGAACAAGGACTATACTGTTGTTTTGATGGATGCAAATAATCAGGAAGTTGGACAGAAAGCGGTTCGTACCAATGAATTCGGCTCGTTTACTGTCGATTTTGCATTGCCATCCGCTTGTCTGAATGGGATGTTTTCGTTGAAAGCTGGCGAGGGAAGAACGAATATTCGCGTGGAGGACTATAAACGTCCGACGTTTGATATTACTTTCGACAAGCAGCAGGGCAGTTATCAATTGGGCGATAAGGTAGAGGTGAAAGGTAAGATACAGTCTTATAGCGGTGTGTTGCTGCAAGACCTTCCGGTAAAATATACAGTGAAGCGTTCTGTTGTCGATCTTTGGAGACTGGCGGAAAGTACGCAGATTGCTTCCGGTGAGGTAATTGCCAATGAGGACGGGGAATTTACGATTCCGGTTTTTTTGGAAGAAAATAACGCCTATAAGAATAATACCAGAATCTATTACCGCTACTCGATAGAGGCTACTGCAACCAATGTAGCAGGTGAAACACAGTCGTCTGCAGATGTGATAGCAGCAGGTAACCGTTCACTGATTCTACAAACAGAATTAAAAGAGAAGACCTGTAAGAATCAACCGTTTAACACTGTATTTAAGGTACAGAATCTGAATGGGCAGCCTGTTGAAGTAAAAGGTACATTCTCCCTCTATCAGGCGAAAGATGCGGACTTCAAGCAACTGGACGAGAATCCGGCTGCAACAGGTACATTTACTTCCAACGAAGAAATGACGATTGAGTGGGGAAACCTTCCTTCCGGACCGTATGTGTTGAAAGCAGTCGTAAAAGATGGACAGGGCAAAGAAGTGACGGCTGAGGCCAACACCATTCTTTTCTCCCGCGAAGATAACCGTCCGCCGGTAGAAACGACCGTTTGGTTCTATGAGGCAAATACGGAATTTGATGCAACGCATCCGGCCGTGTTCTGCTTCGGAACTTCGAAAAAAGATGCTTATGTGATGATGAATGTATTCTCCGGTAATAAGTTGCTGGAAAGCAAGACTATGAATCTGTCCGACACAATTGTACATTTTAAATATCCATATCAGGAAAGCTATGGTGACGGAGTACTGGTAAGTTTCTGTATGGTAAGAGACGGACAAGTCTATCAGGAACAGGCAAGGCTGAAAAAGCGTCTGCCGGACAAGACATTGACCATGAAATGGGAAGTATTCCGTGATAAACTGCGTCCCGGACAGAAAGAAGAATGGAAACTGACTATTAAGACACCGCAGGGACAGGCTGCCGAGGCAGAAATGCTAGCAACTATGTACGATGCTTCGCTGGATAAGATATGGAATAGAAAACAGAATTTCAGTGTATTCTATAATCAGATCATCCCTTATTCTAGTTGGATGGGCGGATATTTCGGTAATAATTCGTTCAATTACTGGTGGAATAATAAATACTTCAAAGTACCGGCAATGGAATATGACTATTTTGTGACGCAGGGAACGATGTCGATGGACCAGGCGTTGAATGGAATGGTGCCGGGAGTGATGGTCAGAGGATATGGCGTGCAAAAGCAGGCCTCAATGACGGGCAGTATGATGATACGGGGCGTTTCGAGAAGTAAGGCGGAAGCAAAATATGTACCTGCTTTGGTTGGAAGTGTTGCTGAGGATGCGGTATTTGAATCAGAGTTAGTGTCAGTAGAGGCAGGCAAGCAGGACAGCGCATCCGAAGAAGAAACTCTTCCCGAAGCTCCCGCCGATTTGCGTACGAATCTTGCGGAAACAGCCTTCTTCTACCCGCAACTTCGTACCAATGAACAAGGCGAAGTTTCCTTCTCCTTCACTATGCCCGAAAGCCTGACCCGCTGGAACTTCCGCGGTTACTCTCATACCAAAGGTATGCTGATGGGCACACTGGACGGTGAAGCCACTACAAGCAAAGAATTTATGCTGACTCCTAATCTGCCTCGTTTCGTACGTGTCGGAGATAAGACATCTGTTGCCGCCTCCATTTCCAACATGATCGGAAAGCCGCAGGCCGGTACGGTGAGCATGATTCTCTTTGATCCGATGACGGAAAAGGTAATCAGCACACAAAAACAGAAGTTTACCGTAGAGGCCGGAAAGACAATCGGTGTCAGTTTCATGTTTACCGTGAGTGATAAATACGAGATACTGGGATGCCGGATGATAGCCGACAGCGGTACCTTCAGTGATGGTGAACAGCAGCTACTTCCCGTGCTTAGTAATAAAGAGCATCTGGTAGAAACGCTTCCGATGCCTGTCCGTGGAGAAGAAACACGTACTTTCTCTCTTGACAGCCTGTTCAATCATCATAGTAAGACGGCAACCGACCGTAAACTAACCGTTGAATTTACCGGAAATCCTGCCTGGTATGCTATTCAGGCATTGCCTTCATTGAGCCTTCCGGAAAATAATAATGCCATTTCGTGGGCTACCGCTTACTACGCAAATACACTGGCTTCCTACATCATGAACAGCCAGCCACGTATTAAAGCTGTATTCGATAGCTGGAAGCTACAGGGTGGAACCAAAGAAACCTTCCTGAGCAACCTGCAAAAGAACCAGGAAGTGAAGAATATCCTGTTATCCGAATCTCCGTGGGTACTCGAAGCGCAAACGGAAGAACAGCAGAAAGAACGTATCGCCACTCTGTTCGATCTGAACAATATCCGTAGCAACAACATTGCCGCATTGACAAGATTACAGGAGTTGCAGAATTCAAGCGGAGCATGGTCGTGGTATAAAGGTATGACCGGTAGCCGTTACGTCACTACCTACATTGCCGAATTGAATGCCCGCCTGGCTATGATGACAGGTGAGCAACCAAGCGGCACGGCGCTTGCCTTGCAGAAGAATGCCTTTACCTATCTCCATCAGGAAGCTCTGAAGGAATATAGAGAAATTCTCAAAGCACAGAAAGACGGGGTGAAGTTTACAGGGATTTCCGGAAGTATCTTGCAATATCTATATCTGATCGCTCTGTCCGGCGAACAAGTTCCGGCTTCCAATAAAGCCGCCTATACTTATTATCTGTCCAAGATAGGCGAAATGCTTCCGACCGCTTCGATGGATACGAAAGCGATTGCCGCTATCATTCTGGATAAGGCCGGACGGAAGAAAGAAGCTCAGGAATTCATCGCTTCACTGAAAGAACATCTGACGAAGACGGACGAACAGGGAATGTTCTTTGCCTTCAATGAAAATCCCTATTCCTGGGGCGGAATGAAAATGCAGGCTCATGTAGACGTAATGGAAGCACTGGAACTGACAGGCGGAAATAACGATACCGTAGAAGAAATGAAACTCTGGCTGCTCAAACAGAAACAGACCCAACAGTGGAATTCTCCGGTAGCTACTGCCGATGCTGTCTATGCCTTACTGATGAAAGGCGTAAACCTGCTCGACAATCAAGGAGACGTGCGTATTGTCATTGCCAATGAAGTGCTGGAGACTGTCTCTCCAAGCAAGACTACCGTACCGGGACTGGGCTATATCAAACGCTCGTTTACACAGAAGAATGTAGTGGACGCCCGTAAGATAGAAGTCGAAAAGAGAAATCCGGGCATTGCGTGGGGAGCCGTTTATGCGGAATATGAATCACCCATCAAGGATGTGAGACAACAGGGAGGAGAACTGAATGTGCAAAAGCAACTGTATGTGGAACGTATGGTGAACAATGCTCCTCAACTACAGCCTATTACAGAAAAGACCGTTCTTCAGGTAGGCGATAAAGTAGTTTCCCGTTTGAGCATTCGTGCAGACCGTGCGATGGACTTCGTACAGTTGAAAGACCAGCGGGGCGCCTGCTTCGAACCGATCGGCAGCGTATCCGGTTACAACTGGAGTAATGGAATCGGCTATTATGTAGACATCAAGGATGCTTCCACCAATTTCTTCTTTGATCATTTAGGAAAAGGAGTGTATGTGTTGGAGCATAGCTATCGTATCAGCAGAGTAGGAACCTATGAGACAGGTTTGGCAACCATGCAATGCGCCTATGCGCCGGAATACGCTTCGCACTCGGCTTCGATGACAATTATTATTAAATAACGCACAGAGAAGATTTCTTCTCCACCGGTGAGCAGGGCACTCGCCACCGATGAGGAAGGTGTTCCCCACCGATGAAGGCTGCCTTCATCGGTGGGGAACTTTTTGTTGATGAATACTGCGCTGCAGGAGTTGTCACTGGGTAAAGTATTTTCTCAAACGGTGTTAATCTATGTAATCTGTGATGAAAAACTCATCTAAAACTCCTACATTTGTGGACCAAAATAAAATATATCACATGAAACGTACTTTACTATTGATATTTACTCTGCTTACTGTCACTTTGGCGGCTGTTGCCCAACCCCGTATTTCCTCTAACAAGGAGACGCACAACTTTGGACAAATAGAATGGAAAAAGCCGGTAACAGTAGAATATACCATCACCAATACCGGAAACGAGCCGTTGGTGCTGACCAATGTCACGACTTCCTGTGCCTGTGCCGTAGCCGACTGGACAAAGGAACCCATTGCTCCGGGTGCCAAAGGAACTGTGAAAGCCTCTTTTGACGCGAAAGCGCTGGGACGTTTTGACAAGTCGATAGGCATATACAGCAATGCCACTCCGAATCTGGTTTATCTGAAATTCACCGGTGAGGTAGTGCAGGAAATCAAAGATTATTCAAAACTTCTTCCGTATGCCATCGGCAATATCCGCATTGACCGTGACGAGTTCTCCTTCCCCGATGTCTATCGCGGACAGCAACCGTCTATGACGTTCAGCATTGCCAATCTTTCCGACCGTCCGTACGAACCGGTGTTGATGCACCTGCCTCCTTATCTGAAGATGGAAGCGGAACCTAAAGTACTGCTGAAAGGTAAAAAAGGAACGATCAAGCTGACACTGGATGCCAGCCAGCTGCAGGACTTCGGACTGACACAGACCTCTGTCTACCTGTCCCGTTTCTCCGGTGATAAAGTGAGTGAAGACAATGAGATACCCGTTTCGGCCATTCTTCTTCCCGATTTCTCGCGTATGACGGAGAAAGATTCTTTGAATGCTCCTTCCATCCACATCTCGGAGACGAATATTGACCTGAGTATTCCGTTGATCAAGAAGAATAAAGTCAGCCATGATATATTGATCGCTAATGCGGGCAAGACCCCGTTAGTTATCAGCAAGCTACAGGTATTCAACTCTTCTGTAGGAGTAAGACTGAAAAAGACGGTCATTCCGCCGGACGGAATGACCAAGTTGAAAGTGACGATCCACAAGCGGGATGTAGGTAATAAGAAACATCATTTACGTATCTTGATGATTACAAACGACCCGTTGCGCCCGAAAGTTGAAATAAATATCAAACGCTAACTCTTATTGCTATGGAACATCCTGAAAATAACGAAGAATATAAAGGACTCGTTGTCAATAAAGGCATCGAACAGCCCTCATCCGTGAATCCTTATTTGAAACGTAAGCCCAAAAAGCGTCAGCTTTCGGTAGCGGAATTTGTAGAAGGTATTGTGAAAGGCGATGTCACTATTCTCAGTCAGGCTGTGACACTGGTAGAGAGCGTGAAGCCCGAACATCAGGCTGTCGCCCAGGAAGTGATCGAGAAATGTCTGCCTTATTCCGGCAATTCCATCCGTGTAGGTATCAGTGGAGTGCCCGGTGCGGGAAAGAGTACCTCGATTGACGTATTCGGCCTGCATGTGCTCGAAAAAGGCGGTAAGTTGGCGGTGCTGGCTATCGACCCTAGCAGTGAGCGCAGTAAAGGCAGTATCCTGGGAGACAAGACACGTATGGAACAACTTTCTGTACATCCCAAATCGTTTATCCGCCCCAGCCCTTCAGCAGGTTCGTTGGGAGGAGTTGCCCGGAAGACCCGTGAAACGATTGTGCTTTGTGAGGCTGCCGGATTTGATAAAATCTTTGTAGAAACCGTTGGAGTGGGACAGAGCGAAACGGCTGTTCATTCTATGGTAGATTTCTTCCTGCTGATTCAGTTGGCAGGTACGGGAGATGAATTGCAAGGCATCAAACGAGGAATCATGGAGATGGCGGACGGTATTGTCATCAACAAAGCCGACGGAGATAATCTGGAACCTGCCAAGTTGGCTGCCAGTCAGTTCCGTAATGCGCTGCATCTGTTTCCGGCTCCCGAATCGGGATGGATTCCGAAGGTGCTGACTTACTCCGGTTTTTATAATATCGGCGTGAAGGAAATCTGGGACATGGTGTATGAATATATCGATTTCGTGAAGAAGAACGGTTATTTTGACTATCGCCGTAATGAACAGAGTAAGTACTGGATGTACGAAACGATCAATGAACAGCTCCGTGATAGCTTCTATCACAATCCTCGGATTGAAGCGATGCTTCAGGAGAAGGAACAACAAGTGCTGCAGGGAAATCTTACTTCGTTTATCGCTGCTAAGAGCCTGCTGGATACCTATTTTGACGAATTAAAACGATGATAAAGCAGAAACAGTGATGGATTAGAAAAACGACCGAACATTTACCCCCGATAACTATACCCTAATTAATAACCAATTGTTAACTTTAACACCTGATGAACAAAACCTTATTAACCGGGCTTTTGTGTTGTAGTTTGTCAATACAGAGCTTTGCAGACCAACCGTTAGAAGGATTCACCTATGGTTCGGTGAATGCTCCTACAGGAAAAGAGTGGGAATCTCCCGAAAACCTGGCGCTCAACAAAGAGCAGCCGCATGCTTATTTCTTTCCGTTCCAGCATTTGGATAATGCCCGCAAGGTATTGCCGGAAAACAGTAAGTATTGGCAGTCACTTGACGGTGACTGGAAGTTTCACTGGGCACCCGACCCCGACTCCCGCCCCAAAGATTTCTATCAGACTGAGTATGATGTCAGCTCATGGGATGCGATTCCCGTGCCTTCAAGCTGGAATATTTATGGCATTCAAAAGGACGGAAGCCAGAAGTACGGAACGCCTATCTACGTCAACCAACCGGTAATCTTCCAACACAGCGTGAAGGTGGATGACTGGCGCGGAGGCGTGATGCGTACTCCTCCTGCCAACTGGACTACTTACAAGGATCGGAACGAAGTAGGTTCCTTCCGCCGTGATTTCGAAATCCCGCAGGACTGGGACGGACGCGAAGTCTTTATCAGCTTCGATGGTGTCGATTCATTCTTCTATCTGTGGATCAACGGTCAGTACGTAGGTTTTTCCAAGAATTCGCGTAATACCGCTAATTTCAATATCACTCCCTATTTACAGAAAGGCAAGAACACCGTAGCCGCCGAAGTGTATCGTAGTTCGGACGGTTCCTTCCTCGAAGCGCAGGATATGTTCCGTCTGCCGGGCATCTTCCGTACGGTTGCCTTGTACTCGGTTCCCAAAGTTCATTTCCGTGACTTGGTTGCCACACCCGATTTGGATGTGACTTATACGGACGGTTCGCTGACTGTCAATGCCGAAATCCGTAACCTGGATAAGAAAGCCATCAAAGACTACAAGGTATATTACTCTTTATATGCCAATAAATTGTACTCTGATGAGAATACCTTGGTAGACGGATTTTTATCTCCTGTGATCGACAAAATCGCTCCGAATGAAACCGGTAGTGTTCAGACTGTTCTTAAGGTAAAGGCTCCTAATAAGTGGTCGGCTGAATTTCCTTATCGCTATACGTTGGTAGCCGAACTGAAGGACAAGAAGAACAGAACCGTTGAAATGGTTTCCACCATTGTCGGTTTCCGCAAAGTGGAGATTAAGGATACTCCTGCCTCCGAAGATGAATTCGGACTTGCCGGACGTTATTATTATGTGAACGGAAAGACGGTCAAACTGAAAGGAGTGAACCGCCACGAATCCAATCCGGGAGTAGGGCACGCCATTACCCGTGAGATGATGGAAAAAGAGATTATGCTGATGAAGTGTGCCAACATCAATCATGTACGTAATTCACATTATCCGGATGATCCGTATTGGTATTTCCTGTGCAACAAATACGGTATTTATCTCGAAGATGAGGCGAATATAGAATCGCACGAATATTATTATGGTGCTGCCTCCCTCTCTCATCCGGTGGAATGGAAAAATGCGCACGTGGCACGTGTGATGGAAATGGTGCGTGCCAATGTCAACAATCCTTCTATCGTTATCTGGTCGTTGGGCAATGAAGCCGGACCGGGCAAGAACTTTGTGGCGGCTTATGATGCTTTGAAGAAGTTTGATACTTCCCGTCCTGTGCAATATGAGCGTAATAATGACATTGTAGATATGGGTTCCAACCAATATCCGTCTATCGGCTGGGTACGTGGGGCCGTGCAGGGGAAATATGATATCAAGTATCCGTTCCATATATCCGAATATGCCCATTCAATGGGGAATGCCTGCGGTAATCTGATAGATTACTGGGAAGCTATGGAGTCGACCAATTTCTTCTGTGGAGGTGCCATTTGGGATTGGGTAGACCAGTCTATGTACAATTATGACCCGAAGACAGGTGTCCGTTATCTGGCTTACGGTGGAGACTTTGGCGATACTCCCAATGATGGTCAGTTTGTAATGAACGGCATCGTGTTTGGTGACCTTGAACCGAAGCCTCAGTACTATGAAGTGAAAAAGGTATATCAGCACATCGGCGTAAAGGCAATAGATACAGAAAAGGGTGTATTTGAGATCTTCAATAAGTACTACTTTAAGAACTTGGCGGAAGATTACCAGTTGGTATATTCGCTTTATGAAGACGGTAAACCGATAATGACCGGTAAACCGATGGATATCAATATAGCTCCACGCCAACGTGCACAGATCACTCTGCCGTATGATCATGCCTCTCTTAAGAAAGATGCTGAGTACTTTATGAAACTACAGTTTATACTGAAAGATCAAAGACCTTGGGCTGCCAAAGGCTTTCCGATGGCAGAGGAACAGATTTTGATAAAGGAGGCTACGGACCGCCCGTCCATCAGTGAAGTAACTGCCGGTGCAGCAAAACAGGATGGATTCGTACTGGACAAGGATACGAAGCGCATCCTTATAAAGGGAGCTGACTTTGAAGCCATATTTGACCCGCAAACCGGAAGTATCTACAGTCTGAAGTATGGCAACGAGACTGTTATCGCCGATGGCAACGGTCCGAAGCTCGATGCTCTCCGTGCTTTTACAAACAATGATAACTGGTTCTATGCCCCCTGGTTCGAACATGGTTTGCACAATCTGATTCATAAAGCAACTGAATATAAAGTACTGAATAAAGGCAATGGCACTTTGGTATTGAGTTTTACGGTAGAATCTCAGGCACCGAATGCCGCACGCATTAAGGGTGGTACAAGCTCCGGTAAGAATAGCATCGAAGAACTGACCGACAGAAAATTCGGTAGCAATGACTTTAAATTTGTCACTAACCAGATATGGACAGTGTATCCGGACGGTTCTATCGAATTGCAGTCCAGCATTACTTCCAATCGTTCGAGTTTGGTTCTGCCACGTTTGGGTTATGTGATGAAAGTTCCCCAACAATACAGTAACTTCACTTACTATGGACGCGGACCGATAGATAACTATGCCGACCGTAAGAGCGGACAGTTTATCGAACAGTATACGAATAGCGTAGCAGGTGAGTTCGTAAACTTCCCAAAACCTCAGGATATGGGCAATCACGAAGATGTTCGCTGGTGTGCATTGACCAATCAGGCAGGGAATGGAGCTGTCTTCGTAGCTACCGACCGTCTTTCGGCTTCGGCACTTCAGTACTCGGCTCTCGACTTGATTTTGGCTTCCCATCCTTATCAGTTGCCGAAGGCAGGCGATACCTATCTGCATTTGGATTGTGCAGTGACCGGTCTGGGTGGTAACAGTTGTGGCCAGGGAGGTCCTCTCGTACACGACCGTGTGTTTGCCAATCAGCACAGTATGGGCTTCATCATTCGTCCTGCCGGTAAGGAACTGAGTGTCGTTGCCAATGTTGCCCCTGCGGGAGATCTTCCTCTGTCTATCACACGTACCCCTGCCGGAATGGTCGAATTGACTTCGGCAAAGAAAGATGCTGTCATTTGTTATAGCATTGACGGAAGTAAGAAAGTGCAGGAATACACAGAGCCTGTCCCTATGCGTAACGGAGGTACGATCAAGGCATGGTATAAGGATAGTAAGGATATCAGCAGCACGATGAAGTTTGAGAAAATAGAAAGCATTCAGACGCAAGTCGTATACGCCAGTAGTCAGGAATCGGGTGAAGGCGATGCTTCTCATCTGACTGATGGTGATCCGAATACCATCTGGCATACCATGTATTCGGTGACAGTTGCCAAATACCCGCATTGGGTAGATCTGGATGCCGGTGAAGTCAAGGAAATCAAAGGCTTTACTTACCTGCCACGACAGAATGGAGGAAACGGTAATATCAAGGATTACTCTATTCAGGTCAGCATGGATGGAAAAGAATGGGGAGAGCCTGTTAATAAAGGAACGTTCGCAAGGGACTCCAAAGAAAAGAGAGTCTTGTTTGACAAACCGGTGAAGGCACGTTATATCCGTTTCACGGCTTTAAGCGAACAGAATGGACAGGATTTTGCGTCCGGTGCGGAGATAACGATTCTGGCTAACTAAAGATAGCTGAATCTATAGAAGAAAAGTATCAATGGGAATGTGTCCCCCCTTCTAAATTTATGAGGGTTTCGACACATCCCCATTGATGCTTTTCTTTATTTTAATCGGAATGAGGGAACTCCTACAACTCCTTTCCCGCCTTCTCAAAATCCGCCTTAGACTTACTCTGCGTCACAATATACACACCCAGAAACACAAGTGTAATGGCGATTCCTTTTTCCCAGCCGAAGCTCCCGATTCCCATGAGGATTGCTGCAATCGTAGCCACAATCGGCTGCATATAGTTATACATACTTACCACTGTAGGGCGAAGTAACTTCTGAGCTGTCATGATGCAGAGATAAGCAAGGAAACTTCCTCCCAGTACGACATACAATACCTGCAAAATGGCAACCATTGGAATGCTGGTCCATTGAATGACCGAAATATCTTGATAAGAGAAAGGAATATAACACATCGAAGCATAGATAAACATCCATTTATTGATGGTTACTGCCGAATATCGCTGAGACAGCCCCTTGAACACCGTCAGATAGATGGAGAAACTGATTTGCGCAACCAGACAAAGCAAGTCGCCGATCAGACTTCCGTTACCACTACTCGCTGCCTGACTGCTCATAATAAGGATAAGCGCTCCCATAGCTCCCACGAAAATACCCAGTACTTTCTTGTTCGTAATCGGCTCTTTCAGATAGATGGCTGCCACAATCATGGTAACTATCGGCAGAGTAGTCGTTACGATAGAAGCATCGATAGGCGAAGTCATCGAAAGCCCGAAGATAAATATCCCCTGATTGAAAACCAGAGCAAAGAGGGAAGCAAAGAAAATCTTCAGCATATCGCGGTGGTCCACATGCTCCTGTTTGCAGAAGATGGAAAGTATCCAGAATGCCGCTGCCGCACCTACCATACGAAACGTGGTGACGGAGATAGCTGAAAACTCTTGAAGTGCCGATTTGCCGATAGGAGACATCAGTCCCCACATAACGTTTGCCGTGAGTGCAAACAGATGTCCGTGCAGATTCTTGTTATTGCCCATAAGTCTGTGTATACCTTTTAATTGTTACCTTTATTGAAAACTGCTGCAAAGGTAACCAATTTATCATTTGAATTGTTTATATTTGCCTTGATATAAAGTAAGAATAGCATGGAAAAACAAGCCAAATATATCCGGCGTATTGAAATAAAAGGGTTGTGGAAACGATTTAATATTGCCTGGGACCTGCGTCCCGACGTGAATATCCTTTCCGGCATCAATGGGGTTGGTAAAACAACGATCCTGAACCGTTCCGTAGGTTATCTGGAAGATCTTTCCGGTGAGATGAAGAACGGAATGAAAGACGGGGTAGATATTTACTTTGATGATCCCGAAGCTACTTATATTCCTTATGATGTAATCCGTAGTTATGACCGCCCTCTTATCATGGGCGATTTTACTGCCCGGATGGCTGATAAGAATGTAAAGTCTGAACTTGATTGGCAGCTCTATCTCTTACAACGCCGTTATCTGGATTATCAGGTGAATATAGGCAATAAAATGATTGAACTTCTAGCCGGTAATGATGAAGAAGAGCGGAAGAGGGCAGCTACTTTATCGTTGGCTAAAAAGCGCTTTCAGGATCAGATAGATGAACTGTTCAGCTATACCCGGAAGAAAATAGACCGGAGGCGGAATGATATTGCTTTTTATCAGGACGGTGAGCTCTTATTGCCCTATAAACTCTCTTCCGGCGAAAAACAGATGCTTGTTATCTTGCTGACTGTATTGGTACAGGACAATGAACATTATGTTCTTTTCATGGATGAGCCGGAAGCCTCGCTCCACATCGAGTGGCAACAGAAGCTTATCGCTATGATTCGTGAACTGAATCCCAATGTACAAATAATACTGACCACTCATTCGCCTGCCCTCATTATGGAAGGCTGGCTCGATGCTGTCACCGAAGTAACCGATATTACAACGAATGTAGTTGGCAATTGATAGTTGACAGTTGAGAATACAGAGTAATTTCAATCGTAAATAGTAAATCGTCCAATCGTAAATCTCACATGGCATGGCTCAAACCCTACGCGACAATCTGACTTCCTCTTACTTTAGTGCCGCCCATAAGCTTTATCCCAAGAACACACGCCGGAGAATTGTAGCTTATGTGGAAAGTTATGACGACGTGCCTTTCTGGCGTACGTTGTTTGAGGAGTTTGAGAATGATGAATATTATTTTCAGGTAATGCTTCCTTCGGCTACCTCTTTGGCAAAGGGGAAGAAGATGGTATTAATGAATACCCTGAATACGGCCGAATTAGGAAAAAGCCTCATCGCCTGTGTGGATAGTGATTATGATTTTCTTTTGCAGGGAGCTACTGCTACTTCCCGGAAGATAAACAGAAACAGATATATCTTTCAGACCTATACCTATGCCATCGAAAATCATCATTGCTTTGCAGAGAGTTTGCATGAGGTATGTGTACAGGCCACACTGAATGACCGTCCGTTGATTGATTTTGCTGCTTTCATGCGGAGGTATTCCCAGATAACTTATCCTCTTTTTCTTTGGAACGTCTGGTTCTATCGGCAGCATGACACACACACATTTCCGATGAGTGACTTTAATACATATATCCGGTTGCTGGACGTCAACCTGCGGCATCCTGAACGATGCCTGGAAGCTCTACAAAGGACGGTCTCTGCCAAACTATCGGAACTGCAAACCCGTTTTCCTCACTGTATTAGTCGGGTGGATGCTTTAGGTTCCGAACTGGAGAAGTTAGGATTGGTTCCGGAAACCACCTATCTTTATATTCAGGGACATCATATCATGGATAATGTAGTGATGAAACTTCTGATACCGGTTTGTACACTTCTTCGCAGAGAGCGGGAACAGGAGATAAAGAAACTGGCAGAACATGATGAACAGTTTCGTAATGAACTGACTTGTTATCAGAACAGTCAGATAAATGTGGAAATCATGTTGAAGAAGGTGTCTCCGTCGCTCTATCAGGCGCTTGGAATTTTCCTGCCGCTCATTACGACGAACTGTGCCGTGCTGGGCGTGGCGATTCTGATGATCTCCAAGGAGTTCAACCTGTTGCAGAGCATCGTTTATTCCGTGGCGACGGCCATCGGCTTCGCATTGGCGCTGGTGCTGTTCGCCGGTATTCGCGAGCGGCTCGAACTGGAGGATGTCCCCAAGGCCGTGCAGGGGGTTCCCGTGGCGCTGATTACGGCCGGTATTTTGGCAATGGCCTTCATGGGTTTCTCCGGGCTGGTATAACGGTTATTGGTACGAAAAGGGATTTATGAAAGAGCTATTATTTCTATTTAAGGGATTTGCCCCGTTGATTATCAGGCTATTTTATCGGAGGGGGACTTCTATCGTTCTTGTCAAATCCGTCCGTCTAAACTGAAATGATATTTGTGGCAGGTTAATTTGCTGCTATATGGGGCATACATTGGATTTGATGTCCGGATTAAATCCAAAATTACTTTTCCTCACGATTTATTTGGAGTTTTTATTTCGGAGAGGGCGGTTATCGGTGAAAATTGCGTGATTTTTCAACAGGTGACGATCGGATCGAATACATTGCCGGATAGTCAGAGACCGGGAGCCCCCGTCATCGGAGATAATGTATATATCGGAGCCGGTGTGAAGATAATCGGAGGGGTAAAGGTTGGGAATAATGTCCGCATTGGCGCCAATGCCGTAATTTTTACGGATGTGCCGGACAACTGTGTGGCTGTCGTTAATGGAGTGCGCACAATCCATAAGTCGGAACCATTGGACAACCGGTTTATGCCGATTTCGAAGTTAAAGGAATCGGAATAGTGCTTCGGAGGATATATTTTACTTCCATTTAGCATCTTGCTGAATGGGGATGGGTAAAATAAAGGCTTTAAAAATCAGGAGTATAGGTTTTTTTGCTCCTGATTTTTTGCATGTTGCGTTTCTCGGCTTTTCAGCCAAAAAAAGGTTGAGGCAGAAGTTGAAAGTCATGTCGGAAATTTTGTCTGTTCCCGCCAGTAGGAACAACTTTGCGAAAAAAGATCGTATCGATTACTCCTGCGGTGGGGCAGCCTGTTTTTGGTGTTGTGTAATCTGTCCCGAAGACGCCGATCTGGCTTTTATCCCTGCCGAGGTTCGGTTGGCGATCACGATCAAGAGCATGATGATGGATACGATCATCAGGATTTCCTGGACGGAACAACATTTGATCCTGCGGATGAGTTTTGCAAGCATAGAATTTTTCTTCCGGATTGTGTAACTTTGTGGCTCAAATTATTTACTTTTGTAAAAATAACAATAAAATCCGTATCCCGATGAAAGAAAACGTCATAAAATTGCATGATAAAAAATTCAAGGTGATGATTCCGGCTGCAAAGATAGAAGAAGCCGTGGCTGCGGTAGCGGCGAAGATCAACGAGGATTACCGGGAGAAACGGAATCCGCTGTTTCTGGGGGTGCTCAACGGCTCGTTTATGTTCATGAGCGACCTGCTGAAGAAGATCGATTTCAACTGCGAAATATCGTTCGTGAAACTCTCTTCGTACTGCGGTACCTCCTCGTCGGGGGATGTCAAGTGTCTGATAGGACTGGGCAACAACATCGAAGGCCGGGACGTGATTATCGTCGAGGACATTGTGGATACGGGCGCCAGCATCGAACACATGGTCGAGGAGTTGAAGACGAAGAAGCCCGCCAGTATCCGCGTGTGTACGCTTTTCTTCAAACCGAAAGCATACCAGCGCCAGATTCCGATCGATTATCCGGCCATGCACATCGGCAACGAGTTTATCGTGGGATACGGGCTGGACTACGACCAGTTGGGCCGGAATTACAAGGATGTTTACGTGGTGACCGAATAGTCCGATGAAGGAAGCGACGAATTACGACTTGTTGGACGGAGGGCGGAAATTGCCTCTGGTGGAGGATTTCTATACGATTCAAGGCGAAGGATTCCATACGGGCAAACCGGCCTATTTCATCCGCCTGGGCGGATGCGACGTAGGCTGCCGCTGGTGCGATGCCAAATATACGTGGAATCCGAAACTCTATCCTCCGACCGATATTTCGGAGGTGGTGCGGCGAGCGACTTCGTGCCAGGCGCAGGCTATCGTCATCACGGGCGGAGAGCCGTTGCTTTACCCGTTGGGGCCTTTGACTTCGGCGCTCAAGGGGCACGGACTCAAGATATTTCTCGAAACTTCGGGGTCGCACCCTTTCAGCGGGTATTTCGACTGGGTTTGCCTTTCGCCCAAGCGTCAGCAGCCGCCTCTGCCGGAGGCGTTCTGGCGGGCGCACGAGCTGAAGGTCATCGTCGAGCGGGAGGCCGATTTGCAATGGGCCGAGCGGAACGCCGAACAGGTCGGACGGGAGTGCAAGCTCTTCCTGCAGCCCGAATGGAGCGTGTCGGAGGAGATCATGCCCCTGCTGGTCGAGTACGTCAAGGCGCATCCTGCGTGGAATATTTCGATCCAGACGCATAAATACATGCATATTCCTTAAAGGATTCGGAAGATGCAGTTGAAATTGGACAAGCGGTTTTGGGTGGTGATTACTTGTATCATCGTGGTTTTCACGATTTTCATCGTGGGACGAAATCTGCTGCACGCCATAGAGATCAGAAAAGATATCGCTATCCTGGAGCAGGAAAGGGCGATCTATCGCGCTCGGATCGAGCAGGACAGTACGCTGCTCGAAGAGCTCAAGTACGACGATAATCTGGAGCAATTCGCCCGCGAGCGCTATCGCATGCAGCGGCGGGGGGAGAAAGTCTATATCGTGGAATGAAGCGGCTTTCGATGCGTGTGGATAGAGTTTTTGGAGATACGGCGATGTGTTATAAAGCGCACTGCTGCGTCATTATCGGGATGCGGGCTAAATCTTTACGGCAGTAAATTCCTGTCGCCCTTACCCTCAATGCCTTGCATCCATTCTGACATCCCTTAGAGGTTGTGTCTGAAATTTTCATTTCGACACAGCCCCTTTATTTTTTGCGGCGGACCGTGCCGATGTCGTACGGCAGAAGTCGGCTTCGTTTTGGAGAGAGCTTGCGGTGAATCGCCGGGATTTCGAGCGCTTGCAGCGGGAATATTGCGGCGGGCGATGCGGACCGGATTTGCAACGGCTCCTTTCTGCGGAGAAGCAGAAGGTATGAGGAGCGGTATGGAGGATGACCTTCGGATATTTCGGAGGACGGTATGTGCCGGGTTGTTGCAACCTTTTCGGAACGCCGGTCAATAGTGGCGGAATCCCTGCCAATCGACCGGCAGAGGGGTGCCGTTTCGGAGCCATTCGAGATGATTGCCGCCCGTGATGCGGCCGATGAAGTGGAACTCATCGCCGAAACGGAGCCGGTAGTTGGACAGAAGTGTGTTGGCGCTCTCCGGAGCGACGGTGAAGAGAAGTTTGTAGTCTTCGCCGCCGGATACGGCGGTTTCGAGATCGACGGGAGTCGGGATGCACTCGGTATCGACTTCGGCACCTACGCCGGACTGGTGCAGGATATGCCGCAGGTCGGAGGCGATGCCGTCCGAGATGTCCATCATGGCGTGCACTTCCGGACGTTCGCCGAGCCAGATGCCTTCGGCGACTTGCGGGGCGGGGTTGCGGTGGATCTGTGCCAGCGGGGTGTCGTACCGTCCGGCCAGGATATCGCGCAGTCCGGCGCCCGACTCTCCCAGCGAACCGCCGACGGCGATCAAGTCGCCGGGGCGTGCGTCGCTGCGCCGTTTGATATGGCTGTCGGCGATACGCCCGATGGCCGTTACATTGACGACCAGTCCCGAATCCGAGGCTGTGGTGTCGCCCCCGACCAGGCCGACGTCGTATTGGGCCGAGAGGTCGCGGTAGCCTTCCATGAAATCTTCGATCCATCCTTCGGGCAGGTCGTGCGGGATAGCCAGCGAGAGCAGGGTTGCGATCGGGCGGGCGCCCATCGCCGCGACATCGCTCAGATTGACGGCCAGGGATTTACGGCCCAATTCACGCGCCGAGGTCGCCCGGCGCAGGAAGTGGATGTTTTCGGCCAGCAGGTCGGCGGTGAAGACCAGCGATTCGCCGCTGCCCAGCGGGAAGACCGTGCAGTCGTCCCCGATGCCGTCGAATCCGTTGCGGGGAATTGCGGCGAACATGTCGCGGATCGTGTCGATAAGTCCGAATTCAGTCATGTCGAATGGCGGTTTGTGCGGAGCGGCGGCGTTCGGGTAAATTGAACGGACGCGGCCGAAGTCCGGAATGTAGCAAAGATACGAATAAGCCGAGCGCAAAAGCAAATTTTATTTGTATTTTGCCGAGGCGCGTCTTATCTTCTACAAAGATAGCGAAAGCCGAGAGCAATTATGAGAACTTGTTCTTGAAAATTGCCGAACCGCATCCTGTCTTCTGCAAAGATAGCCAAAGCCGGGAGGATACGAAAATTTATTTTCGGCGCCCGGGTCGTCCCGACTTTCGGACGGGTGTGAAATGTGTGTGAATTCGATGCGAATCGGAGGATCTTGCGGCGTATATCCGGGTTTTTCACTATTTTTGTAAGCAGGAATGACGAAGGCGTGCCCTTCGTGCCGTTTGTCTGGCTGGGGATAGTCGGAGCGCTGCCTGTGCTGTGGATGTTTTCGGGATTTTCGGCTCGTCGAAGTGTCCGTTTTCGGATTACGACGGAAGATATTCGGAACGATGCGAGTTCTGTCTGTCGGGTGCTCGTGCGTAAAGGATTGGTGCGCGATCGAATGGCGGAAAAGCTTCGGATAGAGGCGGATTCCGGATTCCAGGTGTAATTTTGATTTGAAACGATATAATTTAACAAGAAGCTGTATGTGGGGAGAGAAGAAAACCAAGATCGTAGCCACGTTGTCGGATTTCCGCGCCAACGAAGAATTTGTACGCGGCCTTTTCGAGGCCGGAATGGACGTAGTACGCATCAATTCGGCGCATGTGACCGAAGAGGGGGCCGCGAAGATCGTCGAGGCGGTGCGCCGGGTCAATCCGGCGATTCCGGTCATTCTGGATACCAAAGGACCTGAAATCCGTGTGACGGCCGTGGCCGACGAGTACGGCGGTGCGATCGGCTTTCAGACCGGGGAGCGCGTGAAGGTGCGCGGGACGGCCGATGGCGAACCTTCGACCCGCGATACGATCTACTTCAACGTGGCGACGGTGGTACGCGATATCGCGGTCGGTGCGCGGTTGTTGATTGCCGACGGGGAGTTGGAACTCCGCGTGACGGACAAGACCGACGAGGAGCTGATGTGCGAGTTCGTGCGGGGCGGCACGCTGCGGTCGCGCAAGAGCGTCAATGTGCCGGGGATGAAGATCGACCTGCCGTCGGTGACGGAAAAAGACCGCCGCTTCATCGAATGGGCCGTGAAGAACGACGTCGATTTCATCGCTCACTCCTTCGTGCGGAGCGCCGGGGACGTGCATGCCGTGCAGGAGATTCTCGACCGTTACGACAGTCCGATCAAGATCATCTCCAAGATCGAGAACCAGCAGGGGATCGACAACCTGGACGAAATCGTCGAGGCTTCGTACGGGGTGATGGTCGCCCGGGGCGATCTGGGGGTCGAACTTCCGGCCGAGGCGATTCCCAACGCGCAGCGGCGTATCGTGGAGCGTTGCATAGCCGCCAAACGACCGGTGATTCGATGGTGCGCTCGCCCCGTCCGACTCGGGCCGAGGTGAGCGACGTGGCCAGTGCCATTTACGAGCGCGTGGATGCCGTGATGTTGAGCGACGAAACGGCTATGGGCGACTATCCGGTGGAGGCCGTGAGTACGATGTCGCGCGTGGCCCGCGAGATCGAGAAGGACGAAACGCATTTTACGCCGATGATCGATATGAACATGGTTTCCGTGAACCACGAGATCACGGCGCAGTTGGCGCGTTCGGCGGTGCGGGCCAGTACGAACTTGCCGATTCGCTATGTGGTGCTCGATACCGCGACCGGACGCACGGGCCGTTATCTGGCCGCTTTCCGGGGCCGGTGTCAGGTCCTGGCGGTTTGTTATACCCGTCATGCGCAGCGTATTCTGGCTCTTTCGTACGGCGTCGTGCCGATCCTGCGTGAACAGCAGTCGCACGAACGCTATCAGGATCGTTACCACTTCGTGATCGACGCCCTGGATTTTATCCAGCGCAAGCATGCGATCGAACCGACCGATCTGCTGGCTGTGGTGGGCGGCAGCTTCGATTCGAAATACGGCGCTTCGTACCTCGAGATTTCGAGCGCCGAACGGTTCCGCGAGCGGGATGCCGTGTGCGACGGCTGCTAAATCCGAAGGGTCGTGGGAGGTGAATTGCGGGACAAGGTCGCAAGCGGTGTAGCGTGGAGCATTGCCGAAAAGGTAGGCTCCATGTTGCTGCAAATGGGGGTGAGTATCGTCATCCTCCGGTTGCTGACGCCCGAGCAGATGGGTATT
>OHRW01000341.1_pt1 | contig 26044 bp, 16 predicted proteins | sample 1578541 | NCBI WGS metagenome assembly OHRW01 (sample SAMEA3879519, study PRJEB24766) | human gut metagenome | biome: human-associated habitat; feature: feces | place: USA | collected 1985/1987 | reverse complement strand
GGAAGAAGAAAAACGACTACTCGATGTAAATGCCAAGGAACTTGCCAGCCTGAATGACAATGTATATAAGCTGAGAATAGAAGTTGAAAATCTGTCCGGCTCTATACGAAAGTGCAAACCTATCATTTCTGAAGAAATGCAAAAGTTGGCAATTGAATTTGGAGCAACACTTCTCTGCAATTTTCTTGGTCAGATTGAAAGCAAATGCAAGGAAGCCGAGCGGAGAATAAAAAAAGCCGACAATGCTATCCATATCCCGGCTACCGCATTCTACATTTTGATTATCATTGTAGTCGCTCTGTCTTCTTTTTTCGTGTGCATGATAGTGGCTAATGCAGAGATTTTGCATTCCGGATTGATTTGGAAAGCAGTTATCTGCTGTATTCTCATTGCCGTTTTAGGAATTGGTATAGCGTTAATAGTACAGAAGTTTTTAGATAGAGGTAAATAAACGAAAAGTCTCAATCGGATAGAGATTGCTACCAGTTGAGACTTTTATAATATGCCTATGTTATTGAAATTTTATTACAGGAACTACTTTTTCACCAAGTTTGGTCTCATAACGAAATGTTCCTATTTGCATAGCCTTTTTACCTTTAGGTACTTCAATTACCTGATCATCATAAAACAGATTCTGGCCATCTGTCACAATATAGACGACCGGCCCAGTAAAAAATGAAGTTGAATGCCCTTTCTCCTCACAATTGGCCAAAGCACCATCCCCAAGAACCTGAAAAACTTCAAATTTTGTTGCGGTAGTAAATACCGTCTGTTGCTCGGCAATCGTAATATCCGATTCGTTAGCATTTGAATTGGTAATACCTATAACAAAAAGTACTGCAATTGTTAATACACACCCAGTAACAATTCCCAAGAAGAATATCAAACCCTTTCTCATAAGTAATATTTTTAATAACATTCAAATATACAACATAATTCTGAACCACAAAACAATTGTGAGCGAAGAAATTACAGCATTAATTCCCTCGCTCTATACATAACTTTATTTACCCAGTGACTTGAAAACCTTGGTAATGCAACGCTTTTTCTGCTCCATATTGGGATGAACATATAAATCCAAAGTAGTTGAAATGTTGGAATGCCCTAATAATACGCTGACTGTTTTATAGTCACAACCGACTTCTATACAGCGAGTCGCGAAACTGTGACGGAGTCCATGATACTTCAGCTTGGGAATATCAAGTTTCTCCATAAGCCTTTTATAGTAGTTGCGATATGTGCGTGGCTCTGTCGGACGCTCATCATTAGTAAGAATGTAATAATCGTCATTAATTACTTTTTTCAAAGGCTTTAACATAGTAAGCAATTCTTTGTTTATCGGGATTTCACGGCAAGAGTTTTTTGTCTTTGGCGTGTTGATGACCAGCTCTGTATGTTTTCTCTCTCCTTCTATGATATAGATGCGTTCTATCGTCCGGTTAACGGTTAGAATCCCGTCATATACATTGATGTCGCTCCATTTCAAAGCACAGATCTCCCCTATACGCAGACCGGTACTAAGGCTGATATAGATACCAAGTCCCGGAAAGGAAAAGTGGCTCTGAATATAGTTCAGAATCTTTTTATGATTTGCCACGGACAAGACCTCCAACTTTTTACCAGCAACGTCTGTTGGGTACTTAATATCCCATTCGTAATAGTTCATCCATTCGTTTTTCACCCCGAATTTCATAACCATCTTTAGGACAATAAGAATGTCCTTAACAGATTTCACGCTCAATCCGCCTTCCAACTTTTCAAGCACAAAGCCTTGTACATCATTTTCATGAAGTTCGTTACTCTCACCAAACTTTGGCAAAATGTGATTTTCAAGAATCAACATGTAGGCTGCCAATGTCGATTGTTTCACATACGGTCGCTTGTTCTCTCGCCATGCGTCCGAAATTTCTCTAATTGTCTTCTGAATCATAATTTTGAATTTAATTGGTTCTAATAATTAGAGAAATATAATAGGTAATGTTCCCCATTTGAGATTTCCGGAGTTTAGTGGAGAGTGGGAAGAGCATACGCTTTCTGAATATTTGGAGTTCAAGAATGGTCTTAATCCAGACGCTAAACGTATTGGAAGTGGACTACCATTCATTTCGGTGATGGATATTCTTTCAGAAGGAGTTATCAATTATGACAATATTCGTGGCAAGGTCAATGCTACTGAAAAAGAAATAGAATGTTTCGGAGTGAAAGACGGAGATTTGCTATTCCAACGTAGCTCAGAAACATTGGAGGATGTTGGACGAGCTAATGTGTACATGGATAATCGTACCGCCATTTATGGAGGCTTTGTTATTCGTGGTCGTAAAATCGGCAATTATGATCCTTTGTTCTTTAAGTATTTGCTTGCTACGCCATTAGCGCGCAAAAGAACTTGCAGAATGGGAGCAGGAGCACAACATTTCAATATTGGGCAGGAAGGATTATCCAAAATATCATTATATTTTCCATCAATTGAGGAACAGAGAAAAATAGCTGAATTTCTATCTCTCATTGACGAACGAATAGCAACCCAAAACAAAATCATTGAGAAACTTCAATCCTTAATCAAAGGACTTGCAGCACAACTTACACAGTCAGGAACTCCCAATATACGCTTGTGTGATTGCCTTGAATGCCATTCATCCACATTGCAAGAAAATTGCGTATCTGTGACTGGCTCATATCCTGTATATGGTGCAACTGGACTTATTGGCTATACCAACAACTATGCTTATAATGGCGAATCAATTTTAATAGTCAAAGATGGTTCCGGTGTTGGTTCTTTGTCGTATGTTAATGACCATTTTTCTGTAATTGGAACACTCAACTATCTAACAGCCAAAGAAAACTACTCAATTCTTTACCTGTATTATGCACTTATGGCGTTCAATTTCACTCCATATATAACAGGAATGGCTATCCCTCACATCTACTTCAAAGATTATGGGAAGGCAAAATTATTCTATCCATCCATTGAAAAGCGAATAAGGATTGCATCATTGCTACATAACATCGAGCAAAAGTTAGTTGTGGAACAAAACCTTGTTATATCACTAAGCGCACAAAAATCTTACCTGCTGCGTATGTTGTTTATATAAATATCATGTGCAATAGATATTGTTTCTGTAAATTCAAGAACCTTAAAAGTTCCTGTTCTATAGACAGTTTTTCCTCTATTGAGGATGTTAAGTTTGTTATATTCTTTTGTTGTGCCATAGATGGTAAAGGACATTTGATATGATTGATGTCCTTAAGATATGCAGTTTTCATTGTTCCCTCTGTAATAATTCTGCTTATTTCTTTTGAGAAGTAAGAAGAAGACATCAGCAAATACAAATACTCTACATTGATATTTGTGTTCGGAACAATGCCCAATATACCTTGCTTGGTACAAACTGGATATTCATTTATAGATATTGCACCTATGGTAGCACCATTGGAGTATATAACAGACTTTGATGGAATAAGCCATGCTGATGATTTTTGCATACCCAGTTCTGTTATAAAGTCTTTATTATTTGTCAGATATTTACAAGACAAGTCTTCAATCTTAATAAATGGAATTGTGCCTTCTGTATAATATTCAACTACCGATGTCGTCGGAGTGCCACCTTCACCAGCTTTAATATAGAAAGAAGAAAACGGATAAAGTTTTCCTTTCAAAAGAACTGTCATCAATTCGTCAACAAGTCCTTTGATTAAGGATTGAATAACGGAAATGTCTGCGATTAGTAAACAGGCATTTGCTCAAAAGCCTAATGGATGGAATAGATTAGACACTTTGTTCTCAAAAGGTAAGGCTGGCGGCACTCCAACTTCTACAAATAAAGAATACTATAATGGAGAAATACCATTCTTGAGTATTAACGATATAACAAAGCAAGGTAAGTATGTCCGATACACGGAAAATCATTTGAGCCGAAGTGGATTAGAGAACTCTTCGGCATGGGTGGTTCCAGAGTATAGTTTAATAATATCAATGTACGCATCGGTTGGCTTGGTAACTATAAATGAAGTACCTATTACTACAAGCCAGGCAATGTTTGCGATGCAGCTCAGAGACAAAGATTTATTGGATTATCTGTACTACTACTTGTCATATTTTAAGTATCGCCACATCCACAAATATCTTGAAACTGGTACACAAAGTAATATTAACGCTGATATTGTTCGCGGAATAATGATTCCAACTTATGGACATAGTCGCAATATGAAAATTGCGTCAACACTGCAAGGCATTGATGCGAAAATCGACAATGAGTTATCAGTTCTTAAACTATTCAATAGGCAAAAGAACTATCTTTTGTCCCAGATGTTTATATGAACATCTGGGTAAGGAGATATTGCTTCTGCATGGTTAACAAGGTTAGTCTTCGCAGCTCATTAATGATGCACTCATCGTATGAATGTAGTATTTTTGCAGCAAAAAGAATGTTATTGCCATTTGAGGAATACGGTAACACATAGTTTTCTACATCCCCTTTACCAATATTCATTTGGGCAGCACCTTGACCACAAGCTATCATACTATTCTCAAATCTTTGAGAAGATAGAATTTGATATAGGAACTCTTGATTTACATTTTTCGCAAGTTGTAACAAACCAACTCGTTGGTTGAGTAAATAGTTCCCATTCTTACAAAGAGAAACACGCCCAACATTACCCGTAAGAGATATTAAAATATCTCCTTCTTTTAATACTTGGTGGTCTTGTATATCGTTCGGCAAGTTGATTATGCAATTGCAATCTTCATCGTTTATATATCGCTCGCCAGGCACATTTGTTATTGTGAGGATTTTCCATTTGCCCAGTGCATTATACTTGCCACTCTGGAATGCGTAACCATTTTTCAATGTCGCAATATTCGACAAGCATATAGTAGTTTCTAACAAATCTTTTCGTGCGAACAAATATTTACTAATCGCAGACTTTAGTTTTTTCAAATCCTCAATGATTTTGTTTTGGGTAGCGATACGCTCATCAATTAAAGATAAGAGCTTCGCAATTTGTTCCTGTTCGTTTTGTACAGGAACAGCAACTTTAATCTTGCGAATTTCATTTGCTGAGATTTCTAAGAATGTTGATCCACAAGCATTTCTAATCAAATCTTTTTTCTTAGTTTGAATCAAGTAGTATAGAAAATCAATATTACATTGTTTCGCAATAAGAGATTGAAAACCTTGATTTGTAGTACATTCATTTGATGCAATAGAACATTCTCCTACCGTGGCACGAGAACTTAATAATATAGTGTGTAATGGTAATAGCTTTGCACTTGAATTATCTAAACCATCTCTTGTAATAGTTCTTTTGCTAAAGTCTACATATTTATTTTTACCGATTTCACTTGGAGTAAACCATTGTATATCTCCACCCCAATATGATTTCACTGTAGTATCAGGTGTGCCACCTCCAACCACTGTTGCTAAATCATTTATGGTGTACTTGTTCCACTCTCCACTAAACTCCGGAAATCTCAAATGGGGAACATTGAGGACTTTATTTTCGTTATTATCTGCCATAATCATTATTCTTTATCGGGATTGATATCAAACGGCAACAATTTGTCACCATCATTAAACCGGTCGAAATCGGAGATAAACGAACGGTCTTGAATCACTTTATATTTTTCATACTCACCATACGCCTTCTCTCGTGCCTCTTCTTGAGAAACTTTACCGGCCGAATCTTGTGCTTGATAGTCCATTGTAGCAAGAAACTGTTCAAGACGCTGCTTCCAGTCTGCCATCGTTGTAATGATATGGCGTTGAGCACGCTGTTCTGCAAATTCAAGAAATGCGTTAGTTATGCCGTTAAGTTCGGAAACCTCCTTGTCAGACAAGTAGTTCTTTGCTACAATCGTATCAGATTTCTGTACTCTGCCATTGGGAGCTTTTTTCCAAGTAGTCAGTCCCATGTGCGGCATTTCCGAGTCGGCACGTTCATATACTATTTCGGCAGCAGTACGATGAGTTACAGCCAAGTGCATCATGTTTTGCACCATCTTGAAGAACAATTTGGTACAATCCGACTTCGGGTCGTAATCCGCACTGCATTCGGCATAGATGTCTGTTATCTTTTGGTAGTATCTGCGCTCTGAGGTACGTATCTCACGAATACGCTCCAGTAAATCGTCAAAATAATCTTTGCCAAAATGTTTTCCCTGCTTCAAACGTTCATCATCAAGCGCATATCCTTTAATAATAAACTCCTTCAATACAGATGTAGCCCAGATACGGAACTGGGTGGCTTGATAGCTATTGACACGATAACCTACCGCAATAATAGCATCCAAATTATAGAACAGAGGTGTACGTTCCACATCCCTTTTTCCCTCTGATTGAACTATCCCAATTTTTCGGATAGTTGCCTCTTTTGTAAGCTCGCCTGTTTCGTAAATCTGACCAAGATGATAGTTGACAGTCCGTACATCCACCCCGAACAAATCGGCCATACGCTTTTGTGACATCCAAAATGTTTCACTGTTGAATATCACTTCTATTCGTGCCTCGCCTTGCGCCGTTTTATACAGCAAAATGTTAGAACTCAACGAATTTTGCATCAATTCGTTTATCGAAATTGTTCGAGTAAAATAATCGCGAGCTTGTTGTACCAACACTTTTTTGACATTGGCATTTTCGGCAACAATCATACATGCCATACGAGACAGACGGAAGATATTGACCTTACGGAATGAACCGCTTCCAATCCTTACCATATCAACCGCTTGGTTGAAATGGTCGTCTACATTCATTCCTTTTTCACCTGCCACCTTGATAGCCTTGTCTATGACTCTTTGGAATTTCCAATAAGCCGAATAGCCCATAGCAGCGCACAGGTCGCGAGAACTCCAGTATTCGTTTCCGCCCTCATCCTGACGGCGTATATTGTCGAATGATGGACGCATTTCGGGGATGTTGTCTATCTCTGCCATAGTGTAATTATTCAACCAGTCCCAATTCTTTCAAATAGCCTTCTATCTCCTTATCCAGTTCGGCTCGCTTGGCTTCCAATTCCTTTATTTCAGCCATGACTGCTTTGATGTCAATAGGCTCTTCTTCCTCAAAAGTATCGACATAACGAGGAATATTCAGATTATAGTCATTTTCGGCAACCTCCTGTAACGTAGCGAGGTGACTGTACTTTTCAATTTCCTTGCGGTCACGGTAGGTTTCTACAATCTTCTGTATATGCTGAGGGCGGAGTTTGTTTTGGGTCTTGACCTTTTCAAACTCTTTGCTGGCATCAATGAACAAGATATTATCGTCTTCCTTACGGCATTTCTTCAATACGAGAATACAGGTCGGAATGCTTGTACCATAGAAAATATTGGCAGGCAGCCCGATAATGGCATCAATATAGTTTTTCTTCTCTATCAGGAAACGGCGTATAACGCCCTCTGCATTCCCTCGGAACAGAACTCCGTGCGGAGCAACGCAAGCCATCGTACCACCTTCATTGAGGTGATGAACCATATGCAGAATAAAAGCATAGTCGGCTGTTTTCTTAGGTGCAAGTCGTCCTGCTTTACTGAAACGGTCGTCGTTGTTGAATTTGTCGGCAGCACTCCATTCGGCAGAGAACGGAGGATTTGCAACCACTGCATCGAACTGCATATCATCGAATGCGTCCCATTCAAGCGTATCGCCATTCTCTATTTTGAAGCTGCTGAATCGGATACCGTGCAGCAACATATTCATTCGGGCAAGGTTGTAAGTAGTCGGATTTTTCTCCTGTCCATAGATATATGCCGCCTTACCGATACTTGCTGCACGGAGCAATAGTGAACCACTACCGCAAGTAGGGTCGTAAACATTACGCAAACGGTTATGCCCAAGAGTAACAATCTCCGCCAATATGCGGCTGACCTCTTGCGGAGTATAGAACTCACCGGCTTTCTTGCCTGCACCGGCAGCAAACTGACTGATCATATACTCATAAGCATCGCCCAAAATATCAATCTCCTGAGAGGCCTCCACTCCGAATTTTATATCATCAAGTGCAAGCAGAACATTGCTTATAAGCGTATTCTTGTCATCGGTTGTCTTTCCGAGCTTAGGGGAAGCAAGGTCAATATCCGAAAACAGACCACCAAAATCCTCTTCGCTGTCACGTCCGAGCGTACTATCCTCAATGCGTTTCAATGAGCGTTCCAGCATCGGAAGGATATTTTCTTTCCGCTTGATAGTTTCGATTACAGACGAAAACAAGAATTTCGGTTCAATGAAATAGCCTATATTTTCCAAGCATTGGTTCTTGACCTCTTCCTGCAATTCCGCAGCATCCGAATCGGTCATTTCCCATAATTCCTTGAATGTAACTTCATCATCCTCCAATGCACTGTTGGCGTATGTTTCTATCTTCTCCGACAGGTATTTATAGAAAATGAATCCCAAAGTAAAATACATAAAATCGCTTGCCGACATATTGCCGCGCAAACGGTTTGCGACCGCCCAAAGTTGGTCACGGAGTTTCTGTTGCAGTTCTTCACTCATATCCTTATTGCTCTATATTATTCTGTATTACATCACTTTCCGGCAATGGTATATTGCTTTCAATTATACTTCTCAGGTCATCCAGCACTTTCCCTTTATATGAGAAATATTTTGCCCCTTGATATGCACCCGATGTATTCCGTTTCTCTTCCGGCATAAACGTACCGACAAAAGGGGACAATTTATAAATACGACCTTGATATTCAACGGAATCATCGCTTGCCACCTTGACTTCTGTATTCGTAGGCATGAAGGTAACACATTCCCCTATTTTAATACCGACCATGCTGAATTTGAAACGCCCTCGCTTTACGGTTCGCTTCTGCACGACAGGCAATGAATCTTTTTCGTTATGGCAAACCGGTTTATTATCTACATAGACCGTAACAACCGCATCATCAATCATCTTGGCTATGTCATTGAATATATCCAAAGCTATTTGCGGCGGCACATTGAAAAACTCCCGATTCTGACGAATACGCAAATCCGTCAACCGATCAATAGTCTTGTGTACATGCTTTTCAACATCGTTATATTTGACCGTCTGAATGGTTGCATAAATCTCAAAAGGCAACGGAACAGCCGTGTTGTCAAGTTCCTTGGAACGTATATCTACAGGCCGCGCACTTTTACCGATTTTGACCCAATCCTCACGAAAACTTGGATTAGTCAAGATATACACATATCCGGGTTCATTTGTCTTTACCATATCAGTATTTCTTTTAATCCCAACTGAAAGTGCGTATGATATTACGCAATCTGTCTAAAATCCTCGTCAACGCCTTTCTCGTCTTTATCAATCCGAGATGCTTCTCTTTCAATGCCTTTTGTATGATTTCTGGCTGCTCTTTTTGCAGATAATCATATTCTTTAAGGAAATGATTCAATACTGATGACGATATTTTCTCTTCCTCAGCCAATGAGTTGACGGCATTTTCTCGTTCAACAGCAATATAGCGGTTCAACCGTTCTTCCAAATCGCTTGTACCGTCAGCCTTGCCTCGCTGCATCATGAAATTTTCCTTATCGTCATCCACATTCTTTTGAATGAAGCCATCAATAAGTTTTGCCTTGCTGCGCATTTCAGCATCCTTAATCATCGTGTCAATGATATTCTGGCGGCGTTCCGCGTAATCGGCACTATATGGGTCAAGTTCTGCAATGAGTTCAAGGATATATGCCACATTGATAATGTCGCTATGTAGGAGTTCAAGGCAGAAATCCACATCACCGAGGTCTCCGTCATCCGGAACATCTGTATCATCATCCGGTTTGGGTGACGGTGCTGGAACAACGAGTGCAAAAGTATCATGGATATCAAGATACTTACTTCTGAAATCCATAAATTGCTGTTCCGTCATGCCGAGATCATCAGACTCTTCATTATAATCCTCGTATATCTGTATTTCAGCATGTTTACGGATAATATCACGGAACGCCAAAACAAACTCTTTCTTAGCTTTTTCACTCTGCAAAAGGTCTATACAATTTGTGTCCGGATATTTCTTCAAAAAATTGGTAGCAAGCTCCTTGTATTCCTGTTTGACTTCTTCAAACGGAGGTCGCACTATTTCTTCCGGATTGTTACTGTTGCTGAACAATTTGATAGCGGTATCAACATTGCTTTTCAAATCACGGAAACACACAATCTTTCCGAAGCGTTTCTTTTCATTCAGCACACGGTTTGTCCGGCTGAATGCCTGCAACAAGCCGTGGTATTCCATATTCTTGTCTACATAAAGCGTATTGAGTTTCTTGCTGTCAAAACCGGTAAGGAACATTCCGACGACCAGACAAAGATCAAGCGGCCTCATATCAACTCGCTTCTTTTTCATACGCAGGTTGATGTCATCGTAATATGCACGGAAGTTCTCTGTCGTAAACGATGTCCCGAACATTTCATTGTAGTCATCCATGATGGCTTGCAGTTCATCAACCTCACCGGCACTGTCATTCAGATAAGAACCTGTACCCATTCCTGTCAGATCATCATCTTGACTTCCATTGGCTGCATAAGTAAAAACTGCACCTATACGAATCTTGGGATTCAGTTCCTTGAATATCTTGTAATAACGGATAAGCATCGGTACGGACTGTACAGCAAACAATGCATCGAACTCTCCGTCAAATGTTGACTTATTGAAATTATTAAGGATGAATTTAGCGATTTCCGTCATGCGATTAGTACTGCCGTTCTGCACTTCCTCACTGCCATGATAATACTCTACAAGGAAACCGAGAACATTTTCATCGGCAATGGCATCTTTAATCAGATAGCGATGCAGGCAGTTGCCGAATACCTCTTTGGTCGTATGCCCATCAACTGCATTTTCTGTAAAAATAGGAGTTCCGGTAAAACCGAATATCTGGGCATTATCGAAGAATTGCATAATCTTCTTATGACTCTCCCCGAAGTGACTGCGGTGGCACTCATCAAATATCATCACGATACGGGAGTGGCATATCGAATCTATCTTGCTGCTGTACCATATCTTACTTACGGCAGCATTGAGTTTCTGAATAGTGGTAATGATAATCTTGGAGTTACTATGCAGCCGTTTTACCAGTTCATCCGTATTGTCCGTACCGTCAACAGCTCCCGGTTCAAAGGCTTCATATTCCGACTGCGTTTGTGTGTCAAGGTCATGACGGTCAACAACGAACATTACCTTATCTACATCATCCAACTCCGAAACAAGCTGTGCTGTTTTGAATGAAGTCAAGGTTTTTCCTGCGCCTGTAGTATGCCAGATATAACCGTTATCGTTGGAGTTCTGTACCCGATCCAATATCTTTTCTACAGCATAAAACTGGTATGGGCGAAGTACCATCAAGCATTTATCCCCTTCATGCAATACGATATATTTTCCGATAATCTTACCGAGCGTACACTTTTCCAAGAAAAATACAGCAAACTTATCCAGTTCATTGAATGGCAGATTTGCCGCATCCGTCCAGTTGAACGTGAATTTATATCCACCATTGGGATTATTGGCGAAATAACGAGTATTTACGCCATTGGAGATAACAAATAGCTGAATATAGTCGAACAGCCCATGAAAGGATGTCTTATGATAGCGTTGTATCTGATTGTATGCCTGCTTGAGTTCTACACCCCGACGCTTCAATTCAATCTGAACCAGAGGGAGGCCATTGATAAGAATCGTCACATCATAGCGACACTTCTTTCGTCCCTCCACCGTAATCTGATTCGACACCTGAAACTCGTTCTGACACCATTGTGTACGATTAAGGAATTCCACCCAAATACGCTGCCCGTTCATCGTGTCAAGAGGATATAGGTCACGAAGTTTCTTAGCCTTTTCAAAGCGAGTACCACCTTCCAGATATATCAATATCTTCTCAAACTCTTCATCCGTAAATGAGTTACGACCAACTTCCGCCAGCTGTTTCTTGTTGTGAATTTCCAACTGCCGCTTGAAGTTGGCATAAAGATTATCTTCTTCGGTAATCTGGACATACTCGTAGTCCATTTGCCGAAGTGTGGCTATAAGTCCGGCTTCCAATGCCGCTTCGCTCTGTATTGACATATTCTTTCCCTACTATGGTGTTATTACTTATTTATTCCAGCTTGTAGTATTTTGATACCTAATGCATTTTCTATTTTGCACAAAGTTTCCAATGACAGATTCTCGCGACCTTTCAACACCTTGGATACATATTGCTGGGTGCAGTTCATTTTCTCAGCCAACGCTCGTTGTGTCATGCCAAGTTCCTCCATTCGGTTTGACATGGTTGCAGCTATAGCCTGCGAATGGCAAACCCAATCTTCGCTTTTGCATTCCACTGTTTCCTCTTTTACTTCCAGTGCGTTGTCTATCTTATCTTCTGCCATTGTATGCATCAAAAATACCTTTGCCTTATTTGGTAAGCAAAGGTACTATAAATAATTGAGATGACACAACTTTCAGGTTGTTAATCGGTTCTTTTTTGCGCTAAGAATATTCTTATTTAATTGCTGTTACTCTTAAATCATATCTACGGCTACCCGTGTCAAGATCGACATCATACTCTTTCAGTCCTTTTTCAACTGCAATCTGATGTAATTCTTGCTTATCCTTTTGTGATATATCTGGACCATAATATATTGCTTTCAAGCATCCAACATCCGGTATTGCAACATAATCATTCTCATCTTCTAAATTATAGTAAATCATTCTCCATTCATGTTCGTGCTCGTATTCTTTTCTGTCTTTATAAAGATAAACTCGATACCAATATAATTGATTAACAGATATTATAGACGACAAAAAGCTTAACCAATTTTTATCTCCAATCTGCTTGAAATATTCGTAAGTATGAATATTTCCCTCATCTAATGTAACATCCGGTCTTAAATCTGTATAAATCACAGGAAAGAGATTAACACTCATTCCCAATGAATTATATTTAAAAATGCATCGTCTGAGATCATATTCTAATGCAAACCCCTTATATCCATCTGCATATCTATCCCACATATACTTAGACTGCACACTTTCTGTAAAACAGGCAATTTTTGCACTATTTCTTGGATTTCTAAAACGCGATTCTTGTTTTTTTATCGCAGCCCCTATATTATTGCAAAAATCAACATAATCATCTGTCAATATTTTATCTATAATTTGTTCATCCGTATATCCGCACTCTCTATAATAACATATTTTCGTTGCTTTTTCCGCCCTTATTTCAGGGGATTTCTGTGTTATATGCGACAATGTTATGCGCAACGCATCTTTCAATGCATTTTTTAGATCTTTGTGAATCTTATCTTGATCTATATATAAATACGAATCATATTTATCTGGAAACATTCCCGCATGGCATAATGAAATAGTTTTAGATTTAAATGATTCAATTGTATAGCCCTTATCGTCTATTCTACGATACCTAAAAAGTTTTTCCGGTATATTAGGAAGTACTAACTTATAAATATTACTCCATACGTCAGAAGTCGCAGTTTTATCTATATTGAAAGGGATATAAGATTGTTCTATAATCTCTTGGAATTGTTTTCTAAAATCCAACATCTGCAAATCACGAATTTGTTATTTCTTTATTTCATTAACTCGACAATATTTTCTGGCAACACGGCGTTTCTTATACCATCTTTCGGAGCATTCTTAAGGAACAGCATTGGAACGACGGTGTAGCACTTGGCAAACGGTAGCAGATTAGCTTTGCGGAGAAGTTCGGCAGTCAGTTGTTTGCCATTCTCTTGAGTAGTCCATTTGCATTCTCCGACCAACAAATACTTTTTGTCAAGCGATTCGGCCATAACATCAAACTCGACTTGTTCCGGCTTCTTATCCTCATTGAGCACAGAACCCCACCAGCGTTTTGCCTTGCCATAAACCACTCCATTGACAAGATTTCCTGTTACGGCATCCCGACATAATTTTTCCCATTGCATACTCACATACTCCGATAAATGAGCAGTCAAAGCCTGTTCTATTGGCAAACGACGACCAAGCTCGATGAACGAACGATTAGGTACGACAAACTGATAATAAAATGCCATAAACGGATCGGCTATCTTGTAAAGACTCTTTTTCGCATTCTTTTCATCAATCCCAAACGGAACATCTTTCTCCAAAAATCCGAGATCAATAAGTTTCTTCAATGGACGCGACAGGTTGGTTGCAGGCTCATTGCATCTTGCGGCAATCTCAGAAAGCCGATTTGCGCCAGTACCGATATAAGACATTATCGTCGAAGTCTTAACAATATCCTTTACATCGTCCTGAAACAATTTTATCGGTTCTTCGTAAAGAGTTCCATTTACAGAAAGGATATTGTGCCACAAAGCATCATTAAGTGAATTTTGGTTTTCCCTTAGTTCCCAATAACGCGGCACACCTCCCCAAACAGCATATTCTTCAATGGCATTCATCGCATCAAGGCTCAAAGCCTCTTGAATATATGGCAAACGTATCGGTGCAAGTTTCATGATCTCATCAGCACGACCATAGAGAGGTGCAGTAGAATCAAGAAACAATCCATACATCATATTTTGTGACGAACCGCAAAGCACAAGATTATACTTCAACAGCTTTTCATCAACCAGTTTTTGTAGCACAGACGGCAGTTCAGAAGATTGCTCTACAAGATACGGAAACTCATCCAAACATAAAGTAAAACGCTTGTCTGTTCGATAATTGACCGCACGAAACATAGATTCCCAATCCGGATATGTCAGTTTGTCGAAATCCGGGAACACTTGTGCTATTACTTTTGCAAGCAATACTCTCTGATGTTGCCCTTCAGAACGGTCAGCAAGGAAGTAAACATCCGTATCCGACAACACCCTTTTGATAAGCGTTGACTTACCCAACCGTCTGCGACCGTACATCACGACTAACGAGGACTTCTCTCTTGCAAGAGCATCCTTTAATCGTGCAGCTTCATCTATTCTATCAACGAATTTCATATATCTTATTTATTATGCAGCGCAAACATAATGCTTTTATTGCATAACACAAATTTTTGAGCCATATTTTTTTATTCCCAAAGAGCAAATTGCAACTTATGTATAGGAGAACATGTGCTCTATTCCTTTTTTGAAGCTCTTTTCCTTGTTTTCAAACTCAAATCTTGCAAAGCTTTTCCCAACTTGTCTTCTTTGGCCAGCCATAGAATATCATCGTCAAGCTGTAAAGCATACAGCACTCGCAAATAGATTCCGATTGCTACTGTCGGTGTGCCTTTTTCTATTCGGGACACAGTCAACGGAGAACAAGTGGCACGTTCTGCCACCTGAGCCACACTCAGATTCCTGCGCAAGCGAGCCAGTTTAATCTGCTCTCCCACAATTGACATCTTCTGCACCAATTTTCGGGGCAGCTTAGTCCCCATTGTATTCTTTGCCATATTCAACACATCATATAATATGTAAATTTATAACTTTTCATCTATTTAATGATGTATTACAGGTAAAAAATCACAAGATTAGAAGAAACGCTTGACCAAGTACAATATAACGGTTATACACTTTTTCAAGCGAATAAATCAGATTCGTTATACTTTTTCAAACGAATTCTATGTTTATAAAAGTTGCAGCAGCTTCCGACAACCATCTTGGGGAAAGTGTGTAAAACAAGATAATTTTGCTTTGGAGAAATATAAACGCTATTATATTGTTTATAAGCGCCAATATATCCACACAACAAACAATATGTTATTTGTTGCGTAAACACATACGATTCCTCCACACAACATATATTCAAGATTAGTTGGCTATTCAAATGAAAAACAACTTTACTTTATCCCCGTATTTATATATACGTGCATTAAAGTAAAGCTAACAGAGGGAGAAAAAGAAATGGCTTCGCCAAAGCCGAACCGAACTATATCTGCCGACTTTCTTTTTTTGGCTGCAAAAGACACAGAAATCTTGCTCACAAAACAGACATGATTCGAACCTTGTCAAGACACAAGAGCCAACCCTAAAATCCGTAAAACCATCTCTGATTTTGCAACTCGAATCGGAGAAATAATCACCGATATGCCTTATCTTTGCGAACCGGAGGTTTCGGTGTAAAAGAAAGCCATTTTTCTCTTTTTCCCTTCGTTTGAAGATAAACTAAGGTTAAAAGTGTTAAATCTTCGATTTTCGGCAAAAAACAAGTAAATTTTTGAGCCTTCTACCTTTTAAGCCATAAAGTATTGACAGTCAATTAGCATAATATGCTGCATCGTAATTGTGTTCTACTTTTACTTTATCACCGTATTCATATATACGTTCATTAAAGTAAAGTCTAAATAAGGGAAGAAAAAAGAGATGACTACGCCACTGCAAATGGTTGAAGCCATTTTTCTTTTGACTGCAAAATTTATGTGTGTTCCTGGTGCTATTAAGGCCGAGCAAAACACCTCTTCGACCAGACTCAATATCCCACAATTGGAATCCGAAAATATCCGTGAATCCATCCTCGATTTTACAGCCCTTTTGGGCGAAATAAACCCCGACATGCCCTATTGCATTTTACACCGAGATAAAGAAACAGATAGCAGTAGAGATTGTAGAGGAATACGAATTGAGCATCGCTCGGGTGTGCAAGCTGATGGAGATCCACCGTTCGTATTACTATTATCAGAAAAGGTGAGATAACACTGAAGTGGAAGAAGCGATAAGGACGGTAGCCCAGTTTCTGGAAGATATTCAAACGTCTCAGGAGTGAAGGAAAGAAGTGGAGACACAAGAAGGTTTACCGTGTATACAAGAATATGCACTACGAGAAACGTGTCCGTTTGAAGAAACGCCTTCCAGCAAGTGTCAAGACACCTTTGGGACAGCCATCTGAGCCCAATACGACATGGTCTCTGGATTTTGTGCGTGATGTCCTGGAGTGCAGAAGGAAGTTCCGAGTACTGAACATAATGGATGACAGCGATAAGGTGGCGGTGTCCCAGGAGGTTTCGATGTCTTTCCCGGCAAGAAGGGTATAAAGACATTGGAAAAGGTAATTTAGCTGAATGGCAAGCCGGAAAACATCAGATGTGATAACGGCCCGGAGTTCATTTCAAAGGATTTTCAGGAATAGTGCAAGGGGAACGATATAAGTATTCTGTATACCCAGCCTGGATGTCCGACCCAGAACGGATACATAGAACGATTCAACGGCAGTTACAGAAGGGCTGTACTTGACACGTACATCTTCAGAAGCATAGAGGAAGTGAAACGTGTAACCCAAGAGTGGAACTGTTATTACAACAATGAGAGACCCCATGAGAGTCTCGACAATATGCCGCCGATGGAGTACCGGGCAAAAAGGTGTGACATACAATGATTGATGTTCAGGATGGCGAATCTAGCTCCGCTTCCGAGTTGAGCAAGGCCAGGGCAAGTGCCCATAGGGTGGCCTATCTGAAATCAATCCTCGAACTATACATGCAATTGAACAAAAAAAATTATATTTGTTGTCTAACTGAAGACTGTCCTAAAAAGGGGAAGTTTACATAAAGATAATCAGAAAAGCATAAAGAAAGATTAGATGGAAATAAACGAGCAAGGCCTAAGAAGACGAATAGGTTCAGGCTACTTGATTGGCTGTTATACAATTGCCGATAACAAGAAGTCTTACTTCACTGATATACGTGGTGGAGAAGGTGATGTTGTCAAGAACCCTGTCTCTGATACCGCAGAACTTGTGGTAGAGTATCATGATGACAAGTTGGTTTCTGGCAATTTCTATTCATTCCATTGGAAACTGAATGCAAGCAAGACCGCAATCGTTGTAGATGGCGAGCCAGAGAAGATTGACAATGCTCATTTCTTACAGGGCTTGTTTGATGCAAGACTTCGATTAAGCGGTAGTAACTTGGAACTTTTCAACAATTTCCAAAAGACTATCTTCAATGAGGTTACAGGTGCCCAGCACACATATGTATATGAGTTGCTTCAGAATGCCAATGACTACCCACATGAAAACGAGCATGTAGAAGTCAAGTTTATACTGACAAAGCATTATCTGTTCTTTTTTCATTCAGGAGCCTATTTTAACCTTAGGAATGTCGTTGCCATTAGTTCAATCAACCAGGGTGAAAAGAAAAAGAATACTGACGCCATCGGATACAAAGGTATCGGATTCAAGACTGTCTTTGTAAATAACAACTATGTATATCTCCAATCAGGTGACTGGAGTCTAAGGTTTGACAAATCATTTTCCGAGCACGAATTTGCCGGAGACTGTCCTTGGGCTCTTATGCCTATACCTACTACCGCACAAGATCTTGATGATGAAGTCAAGGAGATAATGTCTAAGTATGGAATGAGAGTCATGTTTGCGCTTCGTCATAAGATTGACGCAAGCAAGAACATAGAACAACTTGACAAGGTCTTCAGCGATAATCAGATCCTTCTCTTCATTCCGAATGTTTATAAGGTAGATGTCATCAATGAAGGCATAACGCGTCATTCCGTCGAAAAGGACGACAAGAAATGGGTAGTAACAGACTTCAGGTATTTAATACCTGAAGACTTGAGGATATGGGTAGAAGAGAATATCAGTTCCGGTGACAAAATCCCAGAGAAATTCAAGGACATCAGTAAAGTACGTATCTCCTTTGCAGTTGCTCGTGATGGGAGGACTCTCATTCCTGTGGAGAATGCCAGAGTCTATAACTATCTGCCTACAGAACTGAGACTTGGGTTCAATTTCCTTTTCAATGCAGACTTTGTTCCAAATGGTTCGAGAAATGGCCTTCATGACATTGTCTGGAACGACAGGGTCATGGAACAATGCGGATGTCAGTTTGCTGATTGGTGGGTATCTTTCCTGGAAAAAGAAGGTGAATATGACATGACATCTGTTTTCGAACTCCTCCCAGAGTTCAATAGCAGAGACAAGTACGCAGTTATGTTCCTCAAAGGTTTCTGCCATAGGATAAAGCAGATACCTTGCATTCCTACATTAAGAGACGGATACCATCTGGTAAAGCTTGAGGATGTACTATTTGACAAGATTGATTTTGTAGCATGTCAAGAGCCGGTTCTTACTGATGAAGAATTATATGAGCTCTCTGATACTACAGGTGCACTTCCACACCATGAAATCCGAACAAACATAAAGTTGAAAGAATTTCTCAGTCACTTTAACGTGAGTATTGAGTTTAATAACAATCAGCTCACTCAGTTGTGTTTCGAAGATGATTTCAAGGAATGGTTGAGAAGCAAGGACAACAACTTAAGTTTCATCAGCTATCTCCTCAGATCCGACTATATCATGAACTATTGGGGATACAAGATATTCCTCAAAGAAGATGGCGCTCTTGACAAAGCAGAGTCCATCTATTACGATATAGACCAGTACCTTGATGACATCAGTTTCCTTAGTCAAGATCTTCCAAGGTTGAATGTCGAAATAAGGGAAAACCTAACCAATAATTTCAAAACATGGGTTGGATATAGTACACGATTTAAGAAATTCAGCGAGTATGAATTTACGAGAAAGATATTCGGTGATTTCTCAAGATATTCTCAACTCTTCAGCTTTAAGCAGAATAGTGTCAGCTATCTGCATTTCCTCGCTGTAACAAACAGCGTTCATCAGATACCTTTCGACTATCCATATTATGACCAAGGCAACAATGCAGTTATTGGCGTGTCAGACCTATATCAGGCTAATGATACAGGTAAAGATCTTGCCAAGCGTTCTTGGATAAAGAAGGAATGGATAAAGTTCCTTCATGAAGATTATCTTGGCAGAGACAAGGAGAAGGTCGAGAAGTATCTGGGATCGACATGCAAGATCAAGTCTTTGTCTCAAACCGATTGCTATAGGCTTTTCGTCAGCAAAGATGAAAGAATTCCTGTAATCGCTGAGTTGATTAAGAACAAGGAATCAAATATCGACTTCTTCAGATATCTTTCCAAAATACAGGATTGCATCAGTAACCTTTCCCCTATGATGCGTCAGAGCTATCTGGTTATTACTACAGATGGCAAAGAGGAGCAATGGCATCCAATCACCAAAACCATCTTCTGGAAAGACTCGGACTGGGAAACTATGTCTGTTAATCCTTGGATGCCTGAAAGCTGCTGTCTGGCAATCTCAGACGAGTATTCCAAGAATCTGGACAGTACAGAATCAAGCAGACTCACTGAGTTCTTCTCGCAGAAGCAGATTGTCCAGAAATATTCAGTAGCAGGTCTTTATCAGTCCCTTCGTTCTCACCTTCAAGAGGTATTCTCAAAGATAACAACTAAAGAGATTAGCAAGGATTTCCTTAACTGGTTGTTTATAAACAGATCCCAGATTTTCAAGAATGGAATAATTGACCCTCAATACAAATCAATACCTATTCTGATAAAGGATTCCGACTGTCTTCAAACAATTGAGTCCCTTGGAGGAAGCATCTATCTTCCTAATTGCGAAGCACTTGAACTGTATGACCAACCATGGTTCAATTCGTCATATCTTGTCATCTGTGACGAGTTCTATTCAGACCTTTTTGATGGATCTGAGCGATGCCAGTTCTTCGTGTCACTCGGAATGAAGCGATTCGAGAAACTGCATTATCTGCGAGCTCATCTGTTCAAACATTTGGACAGAATCAAACCGAACCTCAATAATAGAGACAACAACATCTCATTCCACCGTTATCTGGCAGATATACATGATGGAATCTCCGAGAAGGACTTTGAGGTAGTTAAGGACATGCCAATCTTCATTTCCTCTCCTGTCAGTTCAGAAGGTGAATTGGTTGATAACTCAAACAACCACTACCTGCCGTCTGCTCTTTTGACAGATATCGTCTCAAAGGATCTTTTCCCTACATCTATACTGGATTCCATTCACCCAGATTATATCCTGTCTGACAAGGACAAAAAGTATTTTGTTGACAAATTGGGCAATGTGGAGATTGATGAGGACGGTTTCTATGAATACATCATCAAGGAGCAAATATCGTCTGTAGTCAAGTCATATCTGAAAGACGAAGAACGAAACGTCCGTTTCTGGCGATGGGTCGCAGACAGCAAGAACAGCCGAGAAAAGAAGGCTAAACTTGTCATATTCCCTATGTTAGGCAAAACGGTAGGCGATGAATGTGAGCACTTTGGGAATCCTTCAAGTCTTTATATTTCTGGCAGATACTCAAAAGCAGAAGGTCTGGAACAGTTTATTAACGAACATATCAGCAAACCTGTATTTGTATCTGATAAATATATAGAGGAAAACCAGGAGAGAGATTGGATTTCTTTGTTCAAAGCATTGAAATTGACTGTGGATTTCAAGGAGATTGTCTTCAATGATGTTCTTCCTAAACTGTCCAAATATAAGAACAAATCAATCGTTGGAGTCCTTGCCAGATATTGTGAAAGTTTCAAGTCAAAGCTGGAATCAAACGATACAAAGGCAACCACATACCTGAATGAACTCCAGTTGCTCTGCAACGATGGCGAATACCGTACACCCAAGGACGTGATTGTTTCTGGACAATACTTTGATGTTGAACAGAATGTATTATCAGATATTCAAATAAACAAGCTCCTTTCTGAAGAATATTTATCTGATTGTGGTACCGATTCAGACAAACGCAGAGAGATAACTAAGTTCATAAAACTCATAGCAGATAATCTCGGCAATAAATGTGAGAATGCGACACAATTGAGGGATCTGAAGCTGAAATATTTTTGTCAACATCAGGATTACTATGCCCAGACAGAAGCCCATTATAGGATTATCGGTGAACTTGCTAAGGCCTATAACTCCGATGCCGTAGGACTCTCCGAGTTAATAAAAAATCTGGGGGACATCTATCTGTTTACCACAACAGGTAAGTTCAAAAGGAGTCGTGAACAATATCTCAGTTCCATATATAACCCGGACTGCCAGTACATGGCTAATGGGATTACAGAATTGGATTTCGTCAGCGAGAAGTATGATGAGTACTATTCAAATGGCCTGAAACGTTTCTTCTGCTCATGCTTAGGAATACTTGACGGATTCAGAGAGTATAATCTAAGACTTCTGCAGAATGAGAGATTCTCTCTGTATTTCTGGAGGCAGTATGCTTCTAACAAGGATTGGTATCTGAAAGATATGCTGACAGATGAAAAACTTAGAAGCATAGCATGTATTCCTACAAGAAAGGGAATGAAGAAACCAACTGAGGTATATGACTATAGGAATCCGAACCTTCAGAAGATTGTTCTTAAGCTGAGGGACGGTGCAGATAAGCTTCCTGTCATTGAATTACCTGGTTGGATAGAAAAGATTGGACTGAGAGGAAGGCTTTATCTTCCAGACTGTCTGGAGTATCTTAGCCTAGATACCCATGATTTCCGTCGTGATGTAATCAAATGGTTTGTTGATACTAATGAAGAAACTCTTCAACGATACAAATCGGACATTGCGGATTATTGCAAGACCGCAAACTGGTTTAATGGGGCAAAGTGTTGGGTTCCATTGAGTACTCTCGTTGCTTTGGAATGGGGTAACGAGACATTGAAGGGCAACTTTGGAGGCAATGCATTTGTCTGCAACCCTTCTTATATGCCTGAAGCGAAAGAAGACTTCAATAAGTTATGCGGTATTCTAAATATCAGAATCCTGACCAACGACGATTTCTCAAAGCAGAAAGCAGGAGACTATCATAAAGATGTTGAAGCTATTCGCGAAATATCTAAGAGACTTGTGTACCTTGCCTATAAGACAGGTAAGGATAATTGGGAAGAGATCTATGCAGGTTACAAGGCAAAGCTAGACAGAGCAGACATATCACAATGCGAGAGTATAATATATTCCTACAACGAGAATATTGTTACCGATCTGGAGATCTATAGCGAAGAAGCATCCAATCTTTGGTATATAGGTTCTTGGCAAGGCTCAATGTTCATTGAGATTCTGGATTGGATCATCAAGAAACTTGAAGTCAAGGGAACATTCGACCAGAATTTCCTGCGCAAATTATTCCTGCGTCCATTTGTCAATTTCATCAAGCAACAAGAAGGTGGATCTCTACCAAATGAGTTGCTGGCATATATGGATGAAGCCGACCGTGCAGTCATCACTGTCGACGAAAACGTGAATGCCGAGGTATTCTCGGAAGATGACAATGTGGTGAACAACTTACCGGAAGATTTGAAGCAGCAGGCTGGACAAGGTATGGAGCAGAGACAGGCCCAGCAATCTCAGAATTCAGTTCGTTACGAAGATGAAGAACAAAGCACTACAAGTTCTTCATATGACGATAGCGAGCAGTCTAGCACGGAGAGAAAACGTCGAAGTGACTTGGGTGGGACACACCAGAGGCATGAAACTTCGACCAATAATAATAAATCCTCTGACACTCAACCATCTGGACTTACCTGCAAAAAAGATGATACAGAGGAACAAAGAAAACCTCTTGCAGATCGTCTTAAGGAAAAATGGGAAAGACAGAAACAGGCACCTGTCCAGAAACCTCATAGTGTTAGGCCTGCGGGATCTGATAGCGATGTGTTCAGCCAGCCGTCGTCTTCATTCGAAAACAATAAAGGAGAATTCTTTGACGATGCTGTTAACACAAAGCAGTATACTCAAGAAAGGAACAACACTCCAGATCTGCCAAGTCAGGGTTCAAATGCAGACAGACGTAATAGAGATTCTTTCAATAGTAAGCAAAAGGCTGCTCAAGAAGAACTTGACAAAGCAAAAGATCAGGTAGACCTTGATGAAGCAATCAACAGAACCGAGAAATATACATTCCTTTGGTTCAAATACCTAATGGAACAGTTGTACAATCAGAAGAATAATACAGCAACAACCAGAAGTGTACAGATTGATTTCAGGGAGGCCAAGGTTTTAGACAACTGCACAATCGCTATTCTTAAACCGAACAGGGTTGTTCCTAAATGGATAGAGCATGCCGATGATATCACTTTACACATCCTTAAGGGAGATGTCTCTGAAAAGATTGAGGTCGATCTTCAGTACTTCACAGAAGATGCTATATGGGCATTCTATGATAATGCCTCCGAACTAGAGACTAAAATCAATGATGCGGACAAGGTGAGACTAGTTGCAAACGGTGCTACGGCCAACCACATAGATTCTCTGACAAAGCAGTTTATAAGACTTGATTTCCCTAACGACTACAATCTAAAGGATAATCTTTCAGACTGCATAAAGTATATCTATGGCCCTCCTGGAACTGGAAAGACTACACGTTTGGTTGCCAGAATAGAAGAGATCATTACAAGCAACGATTCTCCATTGGACATTCTTGTGCTGACTCCAACCAACAAGGCAGCGGATGTTATTGCATCCAGACTGGATGCTGTGGAGTCTTGTTCGCCATATACTTTCAGGTATGGAGTCACGGAGAGCCTTGAGTATCTGCAATCCAACAATGTCTATACGAGAGATGACAAATTCATTGACTCAGAAGAACACCATGTTGTTGTCACTACTGCAGCAAGATATGCATACGATTACCTAATGCCATATGAGGAAATAATTTGCGACCACCACTGGGACTATGTCATCATCGATGAAGCATCTATGATGGATATAGTGACTATGGCATTTATTCTCTACAAGAGCCATAATTGTCAGTTCATCATCTCTGGTGATCCCAAGCAGATTCAACCGGTAAGGCAGAATGAAATCCAACCTGAGAACATCTACCAGATGGTCGGACTAAACAGTTTTGCTGCGGCTCAGAAGAACCCTCAGGTTGAGTGTCTGAATATTCAATACCGTTCCATCCCTACTATTGGAGAATTGGTCAGCGAATTCAGCTATAACGGACTTGTCAAACCGAACAGAACTCAAGACAGTCAGAAGAAGCTTGATCTTGGATTCAAGATCTCAAGTATCAACTTCGTGGGCTTCAAGACAGAACTGCTTGATAATCTTTATGGGTTAGATGCGATCGATGAATCTGCCTTCCACCTCTATTCTGCGATATTTGGATATGAATATGCGAGTTATATCGCCCAAAGAATAGCAGGCGAAAAGCCGGAAGAGCCATATTCTATCGGAATAGTATGTCCTTATAAGAAACAAGCAGACTGTATCAAACAGATGATTGAACTAAGAGACATATCAAATGACGCTTGTATGATAAGTTGCGGTACGGTTCATAGCTTCCAAGGAGATGAATGCGATATCATGATAGTAGTTCTCAATCCTCCAATGAATGTTGGACAGAACGCACATGTAAACAACCAAAATATTATCAACGTGGCTATGAGTCGCGCAAAAGATTACCTCTTCTTCTTGGTGCCTGACAACAGAATACCTGGATTTACGACAAGAGAAGTCTTAGGCAAAATGGCAAATGATAAATCTATCATGTTCTGCAATGACATCGAACAGATAATGTTTGAACAATCAGACTATATTCAGCAACACACAAATGTGACATGCCATATGCCAGTCAATGTCTATTATGAACCTTCGTCGTTTTATGAGGTTAGAAAAGATGACATGGCTGTTGATATACAAATCAATGAACAGTTCAGGTAATATCACATTGAATTAATGCTTCAATTAGAGTGGGAGATTCATTTTTCTCACTCTTTTTGGGTAGTGTCATTCTCAGCGTATTCAATGAAATGATTGCCTCCCCCAAGTGTGCCGAGGCTTTTATAAAAGATTGCTTCCTGTAATTTGATTTGTAAGCAACCGGTAAAGTGCGTATAGCGATTTTATTCCACGCGAGGTATCTTCGCGCAAAAAAAGATGCTTACACGAGAAGAAATCGCAGCGATAGTTCAATACTGCAAGGAGAATGGAGTCTCATACGTAAGCATCCGGTGAATGCCGTATTGATTTGACAGAGATGTCCTTCCCTGAAAATCATAGTGTCGATAAAATATTCAATCCTTCTTCGAGTTATTCTCAGGGTTAATTTCATGAAAAGGATCAAAAAACAACGGGAAAATCATTCCGTTTCTTCCTAACATAAAATATATCCTTGGTGATCTTCGTCCTATTTCTCGTGATGCTCCCATTGGGTCAGTGGATAGAGCAAAATGATATATGAAGGTAGCTTGGTAGTCTGGAGTGCAATTTGGGTCTATTGCTCCAAAAACATAAATCTCAGCAAATGAAATACTAGTATTT
>OHRW01000340.1_pt1 | contig 26095 bp, 22 predicted proteins | sample 1578541 | NCBI WGS metagenome assembly OHRW01 (sample SAMEA3879519, study PRJEB24766) | human gut metagenome | biome: human-associated habitat; feature: feces | place: USA | collected 1985/1987 | reverse complement strand
TCATTCATATTCAATGGCGTTTGTGCATATACAACCCCATGCTTTATATTTTCTATATCATATATTGTTGCAACATCTCTCCTGCATGGACGATACTGATAAAATAGTCCACCTGCTTTACTTATTTCATTCTTCATATCTTCAAAATTCAATTTTATATTTTTCAAGCAAAAACCTCCTCACATCATTAAAATACACCTAAATATAATATATAAATATTATATCACTTTGGAGTTTTGTTTTCTATGCAAATAGGCAGTGAAATATCTCACTTGTCTCACTGCCTATAAACTCTATTTTGAGCCATTCCCATTTCTAAAGTCCCGACAATAAATTTTTCCAACTCCCCGCCATCCAATTCACTTACCACAATCAACTTTGCGAGTGTTTCCTTTTTGACTGCAAGTGCTTAGATTTTCTCATCTGCACACAGTTCATGGACGCAGACACTAGACACATCTACAATTCTTCACATGATGTTCACTTCCAGCTCTCTGTTTCCTTCCATAATATCAAAAATACTATGTTGCGGCACACTAGAATGGGCGAAAAGCTCCGCCATGCTAATTTCTTCTTTTATCAAATGTAAGTCATTATAAACATCCTGTTTCCCTCCTCTATTTTCTGTTCCCGCCAAATTTCTTCTTTGGAAATTCCATTGTAAATTTATACTGCACACCGGATTTTACCTCTCCGTCTTTGGTATAGCTGTATTCCTCTGTTCCCTCCGGAATGATATAGGCATCATATTTTTTCCCGGCTTTACTGGTAAGTCCTTTGAGCAGGATTTTCTTTCCGGCAAGCAGATTTTCCACCTTCTCCTCTGTCAGCACCTTTCCCATTACCCTGTTTATATTCATGCTGCATCTTCCAGTACAGTAAGCCCCGTATTTTCCATTTACGACATCTTTTCCACAGTTCGGGCATTTGCCAAACACCTTCTGCTCCTGTGCAAACATATTTTTCTGTTCCTCACTGACACTGTGGTAGGTTTTTACAAGGTCACTTACCATTGCCTTAATCCCCGCCATAAACTGCCCGGCAGACACCTCTCCTTTTGACACCTGTATCAGCTCATTCTCCCAGTCTGCGGTCAGCTTCGGAGATTTCACAACATCCGGCAGCACCGTGATCAGTTTCATACCGTCCTCTGTCGGGATCATCTGTTTTTTCTCACGTTTTACAAAACCGTCCTTTACCAGCTTTTCAATAATGTCTGCTCTTGTGGCAGGTGTCCCCAGTCCCTTACGCTCCACATCATCGTCCATATCTTCACTTCCGGCACGCTCCATTGCAAATAAAAGGCTGTCCTCTGTAAAGTGTTTTGGTGGCTGTGTGAAATGTTCCGATACTCTGGTATCTTCAACCGTTATTGTCATGCCCTCGGTCAGCTCCGGCAGTTTCTTTGCATCATCGGAATCTTTCTTATCTTCCGAGGTCTTGTAGGAATTTTTGAAAAAATCCTCGAAATCTTTCCATCCGTTTTTCCAAATTTCTTTGCCGGAAACCTTGAAAACCATACCATTACAGGTAAGTTCTGCTTTGGTGGAATTGTAAATATGCTTCTCGGCAGTGGCACAAAGCAGGCGGTTGGCGCAAAGGGAAAGTATCTTCATTTCACTCTCCGGTATCGCCTTTAAGTCCTGCTTTACAATCTCCATTGTCGGGATAATGGCATGGTGGTCTGTTACTTTCTTGCTGTTCAACACTTTTTTCACATCCGGGTTGAACATGATATTCTGCTCAAACAACAGGGAATTGAAAATCGCTTCGATCACATTTCTCGCTGTCCCCTCCATGTCATCGGAAAGATACTGGCTGTCTGTTCTCGGATATGTCACCAGTTTTTTCTCATAAAGGCTCTGCGTATATTCTAAAGTCTGCTTTGCGGTAAACCCAAATAACCGGTTGGCATCCCTCTGTAACGTGGTAAGGTCATAGAGCTTCGGTGGTGCAATCCACTTTTCTTCCTTAACCACGGCGGTCACAAGAGCCTGTCCGTTTGCACAGGCTCCTGCGATTTTTTCTGCTTCTGCCTTGTCACGGAGATGCTCCGATACTGCATCCAGACCATTGCCCAGGATATGCGCCACATAGTAGGCTTCTTTCTTAAAATTCATAATCTTTGCTTCACGGTCTACCAGCATGGCAAGGGTGGGTGTCTGCACCCTCCCCACCTTCAATGCCTTTCCGCCATATAACACGGTAAAAAGCCTTGTGCCGTTGATACCGACAAGCCAGTCTGCTTCCTGCCTGCACAGTGCGGATTCATACAGACGGTCATATTCACATCCCGGTCTGAGATTGGAAAATCCCTCTTTGATGGCACTTTCTTCCATCGAAGAAATCCATAAACGCTGCATCGGTTTGTCACAACCTGCCATGTTATAGATCAAACGGAAAATCAGTTCCCCCTCCCGTCCGGCATCGGTGGCACACACTACGGAGTCCACTCTGTTATCGTGCATGAGCTGATACAGCACCTTATACTGTGCTTTTGTATCGCTCTTAACCTCATGCTTCCATGTATCCGGGATGATCGGAAGGCTCTCGTATGTCCATTTCTGTAAGGCTTCATCATAGCTTTCCGGCTGTGCAAGTTCGATCAGATGTCCCACACACCATGACACGATATAATCATTGCCCTCCATGTATCCGTCCTTACGTTCTGTTGCGCCAAGCACACCTGCAATGCTCTGTGCCACGCTCGGCTTCTCTGCGATCACTAACTGCATCTTTTATTCCTCCTCATTCTCTGCATCGTTTTCCGTTGTATCTATTTCCTCATCATTGCTGTCAGGTTCCGTATTTTTTAAGAAATCTTCGTCCGGATCAGCTTCTTCCTCGTCCTCATCGTCGTAATCTTCCTCATCATCGTCAATGAAGTTTTCCTTTTTCTTCTTTGCCTTTATGACGTAAACCACACCGATTACGGTTGCCGCAGCAATCCCCATGATAAGATAAGCAAAGCCGGAACCATCCTGTTTCTGCTCTGTGGTTTCCGGCTCACTGGCTTCCTCGGTACTCTCCTCGGTATTTTCTTCCACCGTTTCCGCATCCTGTTTCTTATTTCCTGTGGCATCGGTATTGTTATTGTCAAGTGCTGCATCCTTGACCGGGATTGCCGACTCCTGTGCGGCAGAGTTTTTCGGAAGTGTCTCACTGTTATCGGATGTGGTGTTAAGAAGGTCATTTTCGCTCACTTCTGTAAGGAAATATACCTTTTCCTCATCACCGTCCCTGTCAATGACAAGATAAAACACCTTCTCCGAAGCAGTCTGGATCGTGTAAAATTCCTTGCCCTGCTCCGACGTACTGCTTTCACTGTTTTTTTCTGCACTGTCTGTGGTGTCTCCCGTACCCGGAGACTGTTTCGTGAATGAAGTGCCTGTTCCTGTTCCGTTTCCTGTCTCGGAAATGGTATTCCCATTGCTGTCTGTTTTGGTATGCTCCGTAATCTGTGCGGTTGCGGAACTAGGCTTAGTTGCAGACGCATCCACCGGGAGCTGTTCCGCCGGATCTTTTTCATTGCTGTCCTTCGTCTCCGGATCGGTGTAATAAGGATTGGCAGTTTTGTAAATTTCCGATATATTTCCTGCATTGTCCATAGCGGAAATCGTAAAATACTGATACCCGGCATCGAACTGTTGCAGGCGGATGTTCAACGCCTCATTCGTATGCTCCGTAAATTCATAACCGTTCACATAAATTGCCTTGATACCGGAATCCGTATCATGCGCCTGAATGCTCAAAAGGCCGTCACTGACTGCCGCATTTAAGGTAGGCTTTGTGAAATCAAAGCACTTGATATAACGGTTTTTCTCATAGGTCTTTCCCTTCTGGTCAGTGACCTGCACATAAATGGTGCTGTTCTCGGAAATCTCCACATACATATCCTCTGTGATGTCCGTCCAGCTTCCATTCTGCGCCACTTTTGCCTGCACTTTCTGGATCGTAAAGTTGCCGGACTTTCTCGTATCTTCCACTGAAATATGTACCTTTGTGGTATCGTTATGCCATCCGGTCGGTGTGGCGATCGTGATTTTTACACTGGGATTTACATAGGCACATTCCTTGTAATCCTTACTGCATACCTTACAATCCTTGTCCACCTCATACTGGCTGCACTTTTCCGTACAGGTACACTTCGCTGGCTCTGTTTCCTCGGTTGTTTCTTCCGTCGTTCCTTCCGCTGTACCCTCTGTGGAATCTTCCGTTTTTCCATCCCTGGCAGTTTCTTCCTTGCCATTGCCGGGTGTCACCGTGTTCCCGGTACTGCCCGTACTTTCTGTATCCCCTGTACTGCCTGTATTTTCTGTACTCTCTGTCTGCTGTTCAGCGGTATCCTCCGCATGAACCTCGACTGTATTTGCCCTGTTAGCGAAAAATGCCCCTGCCGGCATACAAAACAGTATTGCCGACAGAACAAGGGACATCAGTGCCTTAACGGATAACTTCTTCTTTTTCATTGGTCAAACCCTCCTTTTCCTGTTCCCGTTTCTGTAATAATTGTCTGACTTCATCCTCACTGAGCCTGTTTAACATCTGCAAACGCTCGGATGAGATTTTATATTTTTTAATGATCTTCATAGTTTCGGCATCCTCTGCCATCTGTTTCTGCTCTGCAAGGTCTTTTTCCTTTGCCTGAAGCTGTGCGATCTGCTCCCTGACCTTTTTAAGCTGTAAATTGATTCGCTCTACTGACAACCTGTGTTTCCTCCCTCTGTTAATTTAATCTTCCAAAGCCGTAAAAATGGCTCTGCCAGTAAGATGTATTGATGGATGTGTACTGGATCGGATCGCCGCAATGCACCATCGTACCGTTTCCGCAGTAGATGCCAACGTGCGTGACCGGACGCCCTGCGTTGTATGTCCCGGTAAAAAAGATAATATCCCCTGCTTTCGCATCTGCCGCTGATACCGGAGTACACTGGTCATAAATGCCCTGCGCCGTGGTTCGTGGCAGGTCATGCACCCCGCTGTTGGAAAATACCCAGCAGACAAACGCTGAACAGTCAAAACTTGACGGCGGTGTGCCGCCAAAGGTATATGGCATACCAAGATATTTGTTGGCTTCTGTCATAAGTGCCTGTACGGTTGCATCATCATAGGAATCCGGCGGTATGGCATTTCCTGTTCCCCCTCCGGTTCCGCCCGGTGTCTCCCCGTAAATCGTCTGTGTGCCTGCTTCAAAATAAAATAACGGGTTATAATATTCCCCGTTATACAGACATTCGATATGAAGATGGCTTCCGGTACTGCTTCCCGTATTACCGCTTTTTCCAACGGTATCGCCCTTTTTTACACTCTGCCCTGCGGATACATTTAAGTTGTCCATGTGGGCATATTTTGTGGTATATCCCTTACTGTCCGTGATCACCACATAATTCCCATAATATGAATCGTAAGCCGCCTGCATAACCGTTCCGTCATGCGCCGCATACACAACCGTTCCTGTCGGCACTGCAATGTCCACACCCCTGTGAAGCTCCTCCACTCCGGTGTTCGGATTTTTCCGGTATCCATAATAACTGCTGATATAGTAATACCAGTAGTAATCCACGGGTGTACCAAATACCTGTAACCCGCCCTTTGTCTCCGTGTAGGCGGCAAAAATTTCTGCCTGTTCCGTATCCATGCGTCCGGCAACAATGCTCTCAAGCGGTGTGACGGTAAGTGTCTCACGCAAAATAGTTACTGTGTATTCTTCCTCTGTTTCATTCCCCTCTGCATCTGTGCCTGTCCTCGTCCTTGTTTCTTCCACTTCCTCCGTGGTAAAGGAATACATGGCATTGAACAGTTCCTGTATTTCATTTTCCACATCCGCTGCGGTAAATTCTGTATAGACTGCCGAAAGATAACTGATCAGCGTAAACGGATCATGCCCGATTGCACCGAGGTTATAATCATATTCATCGTATCCCGGATGATCGGTTTCCATCGAATCAATCGTATTTTGCAGTGCCATTTCCTTCTGTGTGAAAGATAAATCTGCCGCATCAATCTCTGCCGGAAGGCTTAAATAAGTGCCTGCCAGCGTTGTTGTCACAGTTCCCATAAACATGGAACCGCAGCTTGATAGTGATGACATAATCATGATAAAAAGCAATGCAAAAATCCCCGCTGTCATAATCAGTGATTTGTTCTTTGCGGCAATCTCCTGTAACTTCTTTGCAATCCCGGTTGCGGTATTGGATGTCCTTACAAACGTTTCTTTTGCTATCTCTGCTTCTGCTCCTGCCCTCCTTGCTTTTGCATACTCCCGTTTGATGCGCTGTTTCTGTAACTGCCTCTGCAACTGCTTTTTCGGACTGTTCCCCTTTAACTGGGGATTTTCGCTCAGGAATTTCTCATACTCCAGTTTCATATCCGCTGTGACCTGCTTTTTCTGAAGCCTGTCCAGCCTGTCCTTTTTGCGCTGTGCCTTGCTTTTACGATGATACTTCATGTAATGGTACACATCTTCTGCCCGCTGTTCGGTCTTATGTGCGCCCTCCACCGCAGAATTGTCTTTTTCCGTTTCTGCAATTTTTCGATGCACAAAATACATATTTTCCGTTTGCAGCTTATGAACCGCAGCTTTTCCGATGCTCTCCGGCTTAAATGGCATCTCCACTTCTACCGGGACTACCACATATTTTGCCTTTCCTGTCTGTTCGTCAAAGACACGCTTCATCTCATACTGCCGCTTCTTCGGCATCTTATCCTTTGCCTTCTGCAACTTCCGGCGGTTCTTCTCTGAGCGGTTGGCAGCCTTTTGTACCCTCTTGCCCGTAAATCCATCCGTCTGCCCCTGCGTAAAAGTATCATCCTTTGTCTGGAACTCTCCATTGTCGGACTGCCCCGGCTTTTCTGACTTTGCACGTTCTTTGTGTGCGTGTTCTCTTTGCACACGCTTTTTGTGATATTTTCCTTTTTTCTCAGACCGTTGGTAGGTATCCCTTACATGAACCTCGTTTTCCATCGTGCTGTCAGAATCCCCCGTCTGTCCCTCCTGCATGAAGCTGTTTTCCTTTAAAAATGCCTTTTCCGCATCAGCTTGTGACTTCTGGACGTTGTGACCAGAAGTGTCCGGCTGCTGTTGACGGTAATATTTCTTTTTACTGTTTGGATGGTGTGCTGTTGAAGATTTCTTTTCCATACCATCTTCCGACTTCTGGACGTTGTGACCAGAAGTTACATTTTCTGCATCAATTCCACGGTTTGCATCCCGCGGCAGATTGCTCACAGGCTTAGACGTAATGGTATTTTCTCTTTCAAATGCCCTTACTGCCTGCTTTTTCTGTCTATCATCTGCCATTTACATTGCGTCCTCCTTCTGCACCGATTCCTCCGGCTTAGTATTCATAATCCTGTACGTCTTTGTGTCTGTCGGGTATTTATCCACGAATGGGATTACCACGTTATCAAACAGTATCAGACCGCTTCCCTGTTCGGAGTTGGTGACATAGGAGAGCTGTTTATCGGAAAGTCCCAGTTTATCCGCAAGTATCGCCTGATCTTTGGCATTCTGGTTTAAGAGATAAACAAAATCGCTGTTTCCCAAAATACCCTCGATTTCCTCAGAACGCAGAAAATCACCCACATTTTGTGTCAAACCTGTCGGAATACCACCCCATTTTCTGAAACGCTTCCAGATTTCCACCGAATAAATGGCGGTGTGCCTTTCCTTCAGAAGAAGGTGGAACTCATCACAGTAATAGCGGGTGGCAATCTTACGCTCCCTGTTCTGCGACACCCTGTTCCACACCGCATCCTGTACGATCAACATTCCAAGTTCTTTTAACTGATTTCCCAAGTCCCGGATGTCAAAGCACATGATACGGTTCCTGCTGTCCACATTGGTGCGGTGGTTAAAATAATTCTGCGAACCATGCACATACAGTACAAGGCTGTTGGCGATACGTTCCGCCTTCGGGTTCTTATGCTTCAGGAGCGCATTATATAAATCTTCCAGTATCGGCATATTCTCCGGCACCGGATTTTCAAAATATTTGTCATAAATCTGACGGATACATTCATCAATGATACCTTTCTCATCGTTTTCCAGACCGTCCTTACCGCCTGCGATCAAGTCACACAATGTGATGATAAAATCCGATTTCAGCTTTAAGGCTTCCTTATCGCCCTTATGTGACAACTGGATGTCCATCGGGTTTAAGTAATCTTTGGAATTGGTGGCAAGTTTTACGACCTGTCCATGCAGTGCCGCCACCAGTGCAAAATACTCTCCCTCCGGATCGCAGATGATAATATCGTCCTTCGTGATAAGAAAGCAGCTTAAAATCTCACGCTTTGCGCTGAAACTCTTTCCGCTTCCCGGTGTTCCAAGTATCACGCCGTTTGGTGTACGCAGCCGTTTGCGGTCTGCCATGATCATGTTGTTGCTGAGTGCATTTAAACCGTAATAGATCGCCGGAGCTGGCATGAACAGCTCCTGTGTGCAGAACGGAACCAGGATCGCTGTGCTTTTCGTTGACAGGGTACGTTCTATCCCCGTTTCATTACATCCGATCGGCGCAGATGCCATCAGTCCCTGTTCCTGCAAATACTGTAAACAGCGCAGGTCACAGTTTGCCTGCTGAATGATACCGGACACCCTCTGCATCAGGCTCTCCAGTTCCCTCTTTGTTCTTCCATAGCAGGTAATGAGAAATGTCATATTGATCATCTTCTGGTTGCTTGTGTTCAGATCGTCCAGAAATTCCAGTGTATCCTTTTCATAGGTCACAATGTCCGTCGGTAAAATATCCATATCATAACCACTGCGGACTGCCTTTTTCTGCTCCTCAATCTTCATTTTCTGGATATTGGAAATGACCGCTTTCAGTTTTTTGATTGCCTTTACCGGATCTTCTGTCTGCATATGCATGGAAATGGTAAGGTTTGCATCAATGTCAAGTAACTGCTTGATCAGCTCGTCCGTAAACTTCGGTGCCAAAATGTCCAGATAGGACACACAGCCATACATATTTCCCGACTTGAAGCGGTTCGGGTAACGGAAATCGAACCCCGGCGGTGCGATATAGTCCTTTACCGATTTGCCGGACTCTGCCACATCCTTAAATGAAAAACGGAAAGGCTTCATGGTATCCTGATTGAAATATTCATGCAGGATGCGCAGTCGTTCCTTTCCGTCCAGTCCTTTGGCTGTCGTGCCTATGTTATTTAAGTTTCGTATCACATCTTTCTCGATGTTATTAAGGCGGCTTTTCGCTTCCTTATAGCCGTCGCTCTCCACACCAAAGATCAGGTATTTTGACTTGATGATGCCGTTATTTCCCTTTGCCGCCTGTTTTTTCAGCATTTCCGTATATTCCTCACGAATATCGTTAAAATCATCCTCCTGCCGTGGAATATCGAACTGCTCCGTAAGTGCCTGCTCATTGACCTGCCGGTTGAACAGTACCAGTTCAAACTTCACAGACGGATCAAAATAATTGATGAGCCTGCTGTACTGTGCCAGGATGTCTGCCTGGTCATCCACTTCCAAAAGCTCATAGTTTATATCATAAAATTCCACCATTTTCGTATAATAATGGTGGCTGACCTGACAGATCCCGTCACGGAACATCTTTTCAAAAGTAATCGTCTTTTGTGCGGTAGTCGGCTTTTCTTTCTCTTTACCCTTGCCGGATAAAATGTGTTTCAGTTCTACCAGACGTTTCTTTTCGGAAAAGGTAAGTCCGCCGCTACTTTTTCTGCGGCTTTTCGGCTCTGCCTTTTGCTTTTTCTTCAAGATAATGAACCTCCCTTCGTAATTTTTCTTTCTCTTCCAACTGCTTGTAGAGGTTTTCTGACCGGTACGGTCTTATCCCCGGCGTGAATATCTTCTGCCGGAGCATGAAATACAAAATCTTCTCCGCCGGAAAGCCGTTTTTCTCATACATTGCAAAAAAGAAAAATGGAAGCATTGCCCCCATCATTAAAAGTGATGCCGCTGATGTCCCGATCCATCCCTTAGTCAGAAAATACAGAGGGATGCCCGTGACCGCCGCACCGCTGAAACAGATGATCTGTCTTTTTGTTAAATTCAGTGCCACTTTTGTCTTGATCCCGGACAAATCCTTTGGCACCTGCACAGATATTGCCATGTCGTTCCTCCCTTAGTGCGCATTCCAGATAGATTTTGACAGAGAACCTGTCTTAAACAGGGAAAAACATAAAATCACGGTATATGCCGCCACCGACCAGAGTGCCGTATGCAGGTTGTCGGCTACCGCCACACCTGCCACCAGCACCGCATAGATTGCGACGCACACCATCATAAAAAATCCCTGAAATGCCAATGCACAAAGTCCTTTAAAATAATTGGTTCCTATCGTTCCCCACTCCCGGTTGGTTACAGTTGCGCAGGGAACGGGTGCTACTGATACATAAAGATATATTTCAATCATTCGCCCATATAAAATGACGGTGATCAGGACGGACATGATTTTCATACATAAACTGACGATCATGGTCTCCATCCCCAGTCCTAACAGCTCGCCTATGCTCATCTCCGAAAACTGGTCATTGAACATCGTCTGCAGCGTGTCGGTCACATCAATGCTGGTTTCCCCGCTGATTGCTGCCGCTGCGGAATTGACGATGTGGCTTCCCACATCAAAGACAGCCATGACAATATCAAAGGTCTTGCTTAAAAGCATGACTGCAATACACGCTTTCATAAAAAAACGGATAAAGATCGCTGTATTGAAGTCATGCAGGTTATTCTTGTCAATGACCATAGAAATTAGCTCGTAGACGAGTACAAAACTGATGATCATGCCTGCTATGGGGATCATCACGTTATCGGACAGGGTTTTTATCATGTCAAAAATACCGGAGTTCCAAGTGCTGGGAGTTTTACTGACCTCCCCTGCAATCGTGCCTACCTTGTCATTGACATCGGTAAACATGGTTTCAAAGTTTGTCAGCACCCATCCCTGCAACAGTTCCTTTATGAATTCAGTAATCTTATCAATGATCCCGCCCATGAATTATGAGAACAGTGTGGTAAGCTGTGGGATTACCGTCTGTGCCACAATGATGATGCCACCGCCACTCATAAGCTGTTTTATCCCCAATTAGGTGTAAAACTCTGCTCGATGGCGGGCGGCGGCGTACAAAAAATCTATATGGTGTTTTTAAGAGAACCGTCCCGGCGGGACAGGTCAGGCAGTGACCTGTTCCACCTCCGGGATGGGTTTGAGATTAAAATGAATTTCGATAGAAATGTGTCTTGTTTTATCTTCGTCAATGCGCTCATGCACGACGATTTCTTTGATTAAGCGGTTGAGGGTGGCTGCGTCCAGCTCTGTGATGTTGGCGTATTCCTGAATGGCTTCCACCCATTGTTTTGCGTCATTGGCAAGCTGGACTTCATCGGACAGCCGCTTTCTGCCCTCGGACACTTTTGTTTTAAGCTCCGTCTGCTCGGTCTGTGTCTTTTCCAGCATGGTGTTGAAATTCTGCTCACTGATACGCCCTGCAATCATATCCTCATAAAGCCGCATTACCATTTTGTCCAGAACCTCAATCCGTTCCTCGTCCCTTGTAAGGGAGCGTTCCATTGCTTCCCGCTGTTCCCGCTGCTCGGCTTCACAGGTATTGGTCAGGCGGTCAGCAACCGCTTCCCCGTCCATCAGGGCAGCTCTGGCACATTCCCGGATTTTCCGCAGCACATGGCTGTAAAGGGTGTCATAGTCAATCCGGTGCTGGGTGCAGTGGTTCTTTCCAAAGGCATTGTAGGTCTTGCAGGAATAAATCTGCTGGGGATGTTTTGCGTTTGTGTAGCGTACCGTCAGCGACTTCCCACACTCGCCGCATTTTATCAGTCCGGCAAACAGGCTGATTTCATTGGTCTGCCCCGGACGCTGGCGGGATTTCAGCTTGTTCTGCACAATGTCAAAGCTCATGCGGTCAATCAGCGGTTCATGCTGCCCCTCCACCACAATCCAGTCCTCCGGCTTCTTTTCCCCAATCGTGCCGATTTTGAAACGGTAGTCCTTTTTCTGGGAAGCAATCGCCCCGGTGTAGACGGGATTCATCAAAAGGTCTTTGATAACGGAGAAGTCCCACATATACCGCCCGTTTTCCGGGTCTTTCTTTTCCCATTTGGTGCGGGTATTGCGAAGCCCCCGTTCCCGGTTCCACCATGTGGGGCAGGGGATTTTTTCTTCCTCCAGCCGTCTGCGGATATAGTTCGGACCATGACCGTTCAGGGCATATCCGAAAATCAGCCGCACAATCGGGGCGGTTTCCTCGTCAATGAGCAGATGGTTTTTGTCCTCTGGGTCTTTCCGATATCCAAACGGGGCAAGACACCCGGTAAACTGTCCTTTCTGCGCTTTCAGAAGATAAGAGGAATGGACTTTCTTGGAAATATCCTTGCTGTACATCTCGTTCAGGATATTCTTGAACGGGGCAATATCGTTGTTATCCCGCAGGGTGTCGATACCGTCATTCATGGCGATATAGCGGACACCGTTTCTTGGGAAAAAGTCCTCAATCAAATGCCCGGTTTGCAGATAGTTACGCCCCAGTCGGCTGAGGTCTTTCGTGATGACAAGGTTGATTTGCCTGCGCTCAATGGCTCTCAACATTCTCTGTAAATCAGGACGCTCCATATTAAGACCTGTGAAGCCATCGTCCTGATAGACTGCCACAACCTCCCATCCCTGCTTTTCGCAGTATTTTTCCAGCATATCACGCTGGTTTGCGATACTGGCACTTTCGCCTTGCAGGTCATCGTCCTTTGACAGCCTGCAATAGACCGCTGCACGATAGCCCCCGGCAAGTGCCGAACCGATTGTTCTGTATTCCATTTCGTTCATCATAGCCATTTACCCACACAATCCAGACGGTATCTGGCTCTTTTGAACCTCATCTTCATTATAGCTTATATCTTTCTTTTTAGCAAGATATTCTTTTGTATTTGTCTTTCCGTATTTCTGGGAAATCAGGCTGACGAACACATCGGTGGCGTCCAGCTCCCCGTCAAATACAGTAGTCACATGAATTTCTGTTTTGTTTTTTGCCATAGGCAGTTATCCTCCATACATGAAAATAGCCAGACAGAGGGTGTCGGCAACGAAGTCCGGCAACGGGCTTCAAAAGACCTTGCAAACAATCTCAATCTGGCGATGGTTACTATTTATACTTTTCTTTTATTTTTCTGTTGTTTTGGTTGTTATAAGGGAGAAAAGCCCGGAAATAAGGGGTTTTCCCCGGCAACCGGCTCGGCAACGGGATAGCAACAGGGGGTGCAACGGGCTGTCATTTTCAGAATGGAAGCTCCATCTGTTCTGTGACCTCCACAAAACCATCCATCGTTTTTTCAGACGGGTTGCCGGAGTCCGTTGCCGGGTTTTCACGCTCCCAGCCCTTTTGTCTGCCATATTCTGAAAACATTCTTGGGTTCGGGAAGTACCTCCAGCCGGAAATGCACTGGTTCATAATCTCGTTGATTTCCCGGATTTCCCATTGCTTCGGCTCGTCAAAAGCATGGTTCAAGGCTTCCTTATAGAGCTGCTTGGAGCAGACCATGCTCCCGGTGTACTTATCAAGATACGCCTGTATCATCCCGGCTTTGGTGTCCTCCGGCATAAAATCCCGCTGGTGTTCTTTGAGATACCGCTGCATGGCGGGGCTGAAAGCCAGCTTGAACCTGCCGCTTCGGTAAATCTCCATCGCTTCTGCCCACATCTGCTCGATATAGGCTCTGGAAGCAGCTTCGTCCTCCAAAATGTGAACCTCGGCTTGCTCCGGGTACACCATGACGGGGATAAAGCGGCGGTTGCCGGAACGGTCAAGGGGCAGGAAGTCAAGGGCATTGGAAGTGCCGCCAAACACGCACTGACGGGGGCGGTCTGCCGGGTGGGTTTCATAGGGTATCTTGTAAACCTCTTTCTGCCGGCTTAAAAATGACTTGATTTCCTCAATGCTCTTGGCGTTGGCGGTTGCCATCATTTCCGACATTTCGATAATCCAGTGACCTTGCAGCTTGCGGTACACATTGTCATCGTCCAGCTTCCGCAAATCATCGGAGAACCACTCGTCCCGGACTGCCAGCAGACGGAAGAAGGTGGACTTGCCAGCCCCCTGACCGCCTACCAGACAGAGCATGATTTCAAATTTGCACCCTGGCTGAAAGGCTCGTGAGATTGCACCCAGCAGGAACAGCTTCAACGCTTCATAGGTGTAATCGTCTGCGTCAGCCCCCAGAAAGTGCCGCAGGCAGAAACGGATTCGTTCTGTCCCGTCCCACACAAGGGTATTGAGATAGTCCCGGATGGGATGGTACTTGTTTTCATTCGCCACAATCCCGATGGCGTTATCAATCTTTTTCTCATTGGTAAGCCCATAGGTTTCTTCCAGATAAAGAAGCAGATACTTCATGTCCGTATCGTTCAGGGCGGTGCTTTCCCTGTGAAAACCGATGGGCTTTATGATGTCCTTGCGGTCGGTCAGAATGTTGTATGCGATAGCCCCGGAAAGCAGCGGGTCACGCTGGAATACGGTCAGGCAGTTCCGTATGCTCTGACGGACACCGCCTTTCTCGGTAGTTTCCAGCCCCGCCTTGATTTCCTCAATGCTCTGGGGCGGCTGCATGGCGTTCATGGTGTTTTTTAGTTCTTGCTGCGTCTGCGGCTGCAAGCTCTGCCATTCGCTGTTCAAGCTGTATCACATCCTTTCCGTAGTCCGTAATCAAAGCCGCTTTTTCCTCTGTCTCCCCGAACAGCAGCACATCCAGCAGATATTCCACTTGGGCTTGCTTCTGTAAGGCTTCCACAAACCGGGGATGAAAGGCTTCCTCCGGGGAGTGCGGGGCATATTCCTTTCTCCACACTCGAAGTAGGTGGAGATAATCGGCAAGAATACGGAAGCAGCAGTTCTTTGCTTCCTGAAACTGTTCCTCCGGGGATTTCTGCCGGGGCTTGGGCTTTTTTGCCTTTCCCGGCGGTTTCCAGTCCTCATAGGAAAGCCCGAAGTCCTGTGCCAGCTGTACGGCGGCTTCTTTCTTTCCCAGCCCATACAGGGCGGCGGCAAAATCAATCACATCCCCATCCGCACCGCAGCCGAAGCAGTGGTAACGCCGATCCAGCTTCATGCTTGGGGTTTTATCATTATGGAACGGGCAGCAAGCCATCCCGTTCCGCCCTACATGGATTCCATAATGCTCCGCAGCCTGTCTTGTTGTGACGGACTGCTTCACAGCTTCAAATACATTCAAATCTATCCCTCCTTGAAAATAAGAAAAGCACCTGACATTCTCTGATTGAAAATGGCAAGTGCCTGTTAAAGTTCCATATCCTGTTGTTTGTGTTTCGTCTGTGCCGGGACAGTTCTTTGTGCTTTTTTCTCGTCAGCCTTATCCTGCAAGACTTCTTTGATAGGCTGTTTCTTGGGCGGCTCTTTGCTTTCTTCTGTGCCGGGGGTGGCTTTCCGTACCCAGTAGCGAATGTCCCGCAGCTTCTTCAAATCCTCCTGTACCTCGGTCAGCGGTATTTTCAGGGCTGCAATTTCTTCCAGAAGCGTTTCCTGCTCCTCTTGCAGCTCCTTTTGGGTACTGTCCTTATCGTCCGGGTGCTTGGCAAGGTAGGCGGCGGCTTTCGCATACCGGGCAACCTCCGGGTGTTCCTGTTTGAATTTCTCCTTTGTTTTCTTGAAAAATATCTTCTGGTACTTCTCATAGACAGGCTTACATTCCTTGCAGTCTGTCCGGCTGGCAAGAATCCCGTCAATCACTTTGCTGCGGGCTTCCTTTGGCTTCATCTGATTGCGGTAATCTGCGGCTGATTTCCCGGAAGATTCCAGAAATGCTTCTAAGTCCTCCACAGTGGAAAGCCCCTTTTGCCGGAGATAGGACAGGGCTTCGCTGACTGCCTTTAAGTCCTGTGAAGTCCCCCGGTTCTGTCCAGCCCTTGTCCAGTCCTTCCGTTCTTCCTTTCGTATCTCCATATACTTCATCAGCAGATTGGGAAGAAGTGTCGCTTCCTCCGCCGCTTTTTGTGCAAGCAGCTCTTTCCGTTTTTCTCCCAGCTCGGTAATCCAGCCTTTGAGGTTTTGGATAAGCTGCCGGATGGACTTCATCAGACTGTTGGCGGCTCTGATTTCCCGGTTCAGGTTTCCGATATTCGTCTGGATACCACGCTTTTCCATCTGCCGGACAGCAGCCCCCTCATGGACAGTGGGGACAATATCAAGCCCCTGTCTGGCATAGGAACGCAAGTCCACACGCTCCGGGCGGTCATTGGCTTCCAGATAGCGGTTCTGGATGACCTCCCATTCATGCCGCCAGATTTCGCAATACTTCTGGTCGTTCCAATCCACCGTATCCTCCTTGTGGCTTTTCCATCTGCCGGACGGAAGTTTTATCCGTTCCCCGTTTTCGTCAAGGTCATAAACCTTGCGGCTCTTGGGAAGCCATTTTCCATGTTCGTCCATTGCCCTCATAGTGAGCATGACATGGGCGTGGGGATTGTGTCCCGGCGGATGGGGGTCATGGATTGCAAAATCAGCAATCATGCCTTTGGAAACAAACTGCTTCTGGCAAAACTCCCGGACAAGGACAGCATACTGGTCGGGTGGTATCTCTCTTGGGATGGTAAGCACCCACCGCCTTGCAAGCTGGGAGTTCCATTGTTTTTCCACCGCTTCGGCGGCGTTCCACAAAGTATTGCGGTCTGCATATTCCTGTGGGGCATTAGGTGGGAGCAGGATTTCATTGTGGACGATACCACGCTTTTCCGGGTAGTGCTTCACTTGCTGGTCGTATTCACAGAACAGCTTTTCGCCGCTTTGGTAAGCAGCGGCGGCAACCGCAGACTGCCGCTGGCTGCGCTGAACAATCGTGATTTCGTTGTGTGGACAGGGCATTTCGTGTCCCTCCTTTCGGTAATTGGTGGATGGGGTGGCGTTTTACCACCTCATTTTGGGCAGAAAAAAAGCAGGAGACCTTTTTCAGATTTCCTGCTCGGTGTGCCGCTGTGAGGGCGGCGGATATTTAGCTGTAAAAGTTCGGGACAAGTTGACCCGATGGGTAGATGGTACACTTAAAAATTATGGTTCTCTTGTCATTAGCTCATTAGCATAATGATTAAGAGCTTCACAAGGTTCATATTTGCATTTATAACCAATACCGTCAATTATAATAAATGGATTGTATGCTATAATCTCCACTTGAGAACCATCTGCCAAAGACAGAGTGAAAATAACTGCTTGTCCGGCATATTCTGTATATGAGTTGTCCTTATTGTAAATAACTACCTCATTGAGATATGATACTAATTCCTCTGTTTCTACTATCTGAATTGTTGTATCAGGTGGCGATAACCGAACACTTGCCGAAGTAATATCTGCTGCCTCTAAATCTTTGAATGGTCTATGAGCAGAAAACAAAAGAAAGCTAATACCTATACCGATTAAACATATCAGTGCAATTAACAAAAACTTTTTATGCTTCATTTGATTCTCCTTTACACACTACTATGAAATTTCTTTTTCATCATCTCTTGGTAGTCGGACATAACACACCATTTCTTTTTCACAAGCTCCGAATGTTGAGAAATTTAATTTTGCTTCTTTTAGTGTTATTCCATGATTAGAGTCGCTTGGTTCGTTATCAGAAGCAATGAACGGGTCATTCTCCCAAAAACAAACGGGACAGATATACCCACAATCTTCATTTGCCGGAACATTATAGGTAAAATATCCGCAGCAAGGACATTGGTATTTTTTCATATAAACCTCCCGTTTAAGCCTTGACCTCAAATTCCTGATTTATTTCTGACTTTATTATACTTCATCGATTATCGAAAAGATAGCATATTTTATGAAACTTGTCGGCTGGGAACAGCTTGCAGCGCAAGGTGTCCCCAGATGGCAAGTCCACAAAAGGGTAGCTGGCGGCAGCCAGCGCAGGGGAAGCGTAGCGTCCCCTGTATGATTTGGAGCAGACCATGACTGCGGAAAATCACAGCCCTCCGGCGAGGAGCCTTCGGAGAACGCAATGCACCAACCTCTGGGTGGTGTATAATTGCGCCCTTAGTAAACTAAGGGGTTTCCGGCTTCTCCCGTTCCAGCAGTTTTTTCAATAGTTCCTGCGTGTCCTGCCTGTGAAAAATGAGTTTCAACAACAGCATGACATCATCATCTGTCAGGCGTTCCGGCTCTTGCAGAAAACTTTCCAGCATACCGCCACGAGTACAGAGCCGGTGCGTCCGTTCCTTTCGGGTAAGCTGCTTTAACTGGTGCTGCAATGCCTTTTCATCATTGATGGCTTTCCGCAGTTTCTTTTCGCTTTTCTCCAACTCCCGGTTGAGCTTTTCCAGCTTTGAGGTATCAGGCAAGGGCAGCGTCCTCCTTTCCCGGTATCAGCACATAAATCCTGTTTGGTTCTCCAACGCCCTGACGCACCCGCATGATAAGTCCGGCGGTTTCCAGTTCATTCAAAGAACGCTTGACCGTCATGAGGCTGCGGGACAGGACTGCGGCAATGGCTGTGACAGGGAAGCAGACAAACAGGATTCCGTTCTCGTCCTCCTGCCCATTGGAGAGCATAGCGTCCAACATCCGGCAGTACATGACCTTTGCGGTGCTGCTGACTGGAAATCCTGTCAACGCTCTGGGAAAGGGCATACAGGGCGGCAATGGTGTGTCTATCGTCATAAATTCAAAATTCATTCGGTGTGTTCCTCCTTTTTCTTTGCTCGTTTGGATAAATAACGGGGGCAGTCAATCACAACCGCCCGGAAGCTCTGCCTGCACCCATGCTGGCATTTCCGGCATAATTCGTTGTAAGTGACACGCCCCCGGTCATTGAGGTAAAAGGAAAGCTCATGCTTCCTCTTTTTGCTCATTCTCGGCATATTGCGCTTCCTCCCGTTTTAGTGTATGGTTTCGGGGCGATTTTCGGCAAAATTACAGCCATAGAGCCGCTTAAAATCTCCCGAAGTATCAGCGATAGGGTAGACTATCCCCCTATCAGATTGTCGTGTTTCGGTATCATTTCGGTGTCAGTTCGCCAGTTCTCCCCGGTGTCGTTCCTCCCCTGAATCTCACAGCGGCGTATCGCTCCCTTTGGTACGCTCGTTTCGGTCAGGGTTCCTCCATATCCCTGCCAAAAGTCATGGCGCTACATCGCCGGGGAAGCATATCCCACACAGGCTGGTCATTCGATTGGAATAATCCATCGATGAACTACCTGTATCATAGAACATTTTTGTGCCCTGTGCCGTATGTCCACAAAGTAGGAATTAGGGGTAAAAATCAGAAATTTCCACGATTGCGGAAAGTGTGATATAATCCAGTTAAACGGCAGAAATAAAACCACCGGAAAGGAGCGTGCGCCCATGAAAGTTGCAACAAGCATACAGGAACGCCTTTGGGAACTCCGCAAAGACAAAGGCTTAAATCTGGAAGAACTATCAAAGCTGACGGGCATTTCTAAATCAGCCCTTGGCAGTTATGAAAAAGAGGATTATAAGGAAATCAATCATGGCAACCTTATCACGCTGGCAGACTTCTATGGGGTTTCCGTCGATTATCTGCTGTGCCGGACAGAGAACAGGGAGCAGATCAACACGCCACTGACGGAGCTGCATTTGAACGATGAGATGGTGGCACTGCTGAAAAGCGGTCGGATTAACAACCGTCTGCTCTGCGAACTTGCCACCCATAAGGACTTTATCAAGTTTCTTGCGGACATTGAGATTTATGTGGATGGGATTGCCACCATGCAGATTCAAAACCTCAACGCCCTTGTCGATACCGTCCGGCATGAAATCATTGAACGGTATCGCCCCGGCGAAGATGACCCGCATTTGAAAGTGCTGCAAGCCGCCCATATCAGTGATGATGAATATTTCAGCCACATGGTGCTGGATGACCTCAACCTCATTATCCGGGATATTCGGGAAGCCCACAAAAAGGACAGCGAGAGTGCGCCCCAGACCACCGTTGCCGATGAACTGAAAGAAAATCTGGAAGCGGTCGAAAATTTCAAGGGCAGCCGGGATGAAAAGCTGGTTGTACTTTACTGCAAGCAGCTTGGTATCAACTATAAAAATCTGTCAGACGAAGAATTTCGCTGGCTGATTCGGATTCTCAAAAAGTCAAAGAAAATGGGAACGCCTATCAGCCAGAGGAAAAAACGGTAAAGAAAAACCGCTGTTGCATGGTTTGTTGGCTTCCATATAGCAGCGGTTTTTGCTGGGATTATTCAGTTGAATTTTTAGCACGACAAACTGGAATTTGTCAAAGAGGATTATTCCAATATTCCACAGTATTTCTATTTACATCATAAAAAGTAATATTACCCGCATTTATAGGCAAGACAATCGCAAAAGGTTTATTGCGGTCAATATCAACCACTTGAATTGTGTTGCCATCATCTATTTCAAGTTGTTGCACCTGCTGTTGATTCATAGAAATAAATGCTCGTTCATTATATCCCTCTACAGTAAACTCCACAATTCCTCTTTGAATCCCCGAAAGAGTTCCACCTCCACGGAAAAAATATCCGAAGGAAAGTCCTGGACGATTGACATAGACGGAAAAAGTGTGGTCGCTCATGTCTTGAGAATAAGAAATATAAGCAGCCATCGTGTTAGAAACGCTTCCATCGAGCGTCCAATCATCTTTAATCTTCTGCGATGAACGAATATCCGTTTCCAAATTGGTCGAAGTCATACCGATGTTATTGTTTGCATAAAGAAATCCAACGAATAAAATGCAAACTAAAACAATCCCTATCACAATTTTAAGAAATCTCTTTTTCATGCTATCAAAACTCCTTGCCAAATTCCGATTTGTTGTCATCTTCATTATACTTCATCGCCTATCGAAAAGATAGCGTATTTTATGAAACTTGTCGGCTGGGAACAACTTGCAACGCAAAGTGTCCCCAGATGGCAAGTCCACAAAAGGGTAGCTGGCTGCAGCCAGCGCAGGGGAAGTGTAGCGTCCCCTGTATGATTTGGAGCAGACCATGACTGCGGAAAATCACAGCCCTCCGGCGAGGAGCCTTCGGAGAACGCAATGCACCAACCTCTGGGTGGTGTATAATTGCGCCCTTAGTAAACTAAGGGGTTTCCGGCTTCTCCCGTTCCAGCAGTTTTTTCAATAGTTCCTGCGTGTCCTGCCTGTGAAAAATGAGTTTCAACAACAGCATGACATCATCATCTGTCAGGCGTTCCGGCTCTTGCAGAAAACTTTCCAGCATACCGCCACGAGTACAGAGCCGGTGCGTCCGTTCCTTTCGGGTAAGCTGCTTTAACTGGTGCTGCAATGCCTTTTCATCATTGATGGCTTTCCGCAGTTTCTTTTCGCTTTTCTCCAACTCCCGGTTGAGCTTTTCCAGCTTTGAGGTATCAGGCAAGGGCAGCGTCCTCCTTTCCCGGTATCAGCACATAAATCCTGTTTGGTTCTCCAACGCCCTGACGCACCCGCATGATAAGTCCGGCGGTTTCCAGTTCATTCAAAGAACGCTTGACCGTCATGAGGCTGCGGGACAGGACTGCGGCAATGGCTGTGACAGGGAAGCAGACAAACAGGATTCCGTTCTCGTCCTCCTGCCCATTGGAGAGCATAGCGTCCAACATCCGGCAGTACATGACCTTTGCGGTGCTGCTGACTGGAAATCCTGTCAACGCTCTGGGAAAGGGCATACAGGGCGGCAATGGTGTGTCTATCGTCATAAATTCAAAATTCATTCGGTGTGTTCCTCCTTTTTCTTTGCTCGTTTGGATAAATAACGGGGGCAGTCAATCACAACCGCCCGGAAGCTCTGCCTGCACCCATGCTGGCATTTCCGGCATAATTCGTTGTAAGTGACACGCCCCCGGTCATTGAGGTAAAAGGAAAGCTCATGCTTCCTCTTTTTGCTCATTCTCGGCATATTGCGCTTCCTCCCGTTTTAGTGTATGGTTTCGGGGCGATTTTCGGCAAAATTACAGCCATAGAGCCGCTTAAAATCTCCCGAAGTATCAGCGATAGGGTAGACTATCCCCCTATCAGATTGTCGTGTTTCGGTATCATTTCGGTGTCAGTTCGCCAGTTCTCCCCGGTGTCGTTCCTCCCCTGAATCTCACAGCGGCGTATCGCTCCCTTTGGTACGCTCGTTTCGGTCAGGGTTCCTCCATATCCCTGCCAAAAGTCATGGCGCTACATCGCCGGGGAAGCATATCCCACACAGGCTGGTCATTCGATTGGAATAATCCATCGATGAACTACCTGTATCATAGAACATTTTTGTGCCCTGTGCCGTATGTCCACAAAGTAGGAATTAGGGGTAAAAATCAGAAATTTCCACGATTGCGGAAAGTGTGATATAATCCAGTTAAACGGCAGAAATAAAACCACCGGAAAGGAGCGTGCGCCCATGAAAGTTGCAACAAGCATACAGGAACGCCTTTGGGAACTCCGCAAAGACAAAGGCTTAAATCTGGAAGAACTATCAAAGCTGACGGGCATTTCTAAATCAGCCCTTGGCAGTTATGAAAAAGAGGATTATAAGGAAATCAATCATGGCAACCTTATCACGCTGGCAGACTTCTATGGGGTTTCCGTCGATTATCTGCTGTGCCGGACAGAGAACAGGGAGCAGATCAACACGCCACTGACGGAGCTGCATTTGAACGATGAGATGGTGGCACTGCTGAAAAGCGGTCGGATTAACAACCGTCTGCTCTGCGAACTTGCCACCCATAAGGACTTTATCAAGTTTCTTGCGGACATTGAGATTTATGTGGATGGGATTGCCACCATGCAGATTCAAAACCTCAACGCCCTTGTCGATACCGTCCGGCATGAAATCATTGAACGGTATCGCCCCGGCGAAGATGACCCGCATTTGAAAGTGCTGCAAGCCGCCCATATCAGTGATGATGAATATTTCAGCCACATGGTGCTGGATGACCTCAACCTCATTATCCGGGATATTCGGGAAGCCCACAAAAAGGACAGCGAGAGTGCGCCCCAGACCACCGTTGCCGATGAACTGAAAGAAAATCTGGAAGCGGTCGAAAATTTCAAGGGCAGCCGGGATGAAAAGCTGGTTGTACTTTACTGCAAGCAGCTTGGTATCAACTATAAAAATCTGTCAGACGAAGAATTTCGCTGGCTGATTCGGATTCTCAAAAAATCAAAGAAAATGGGAACGCCTATCAGCCAGAGGAAAAAACGGTAAAGGAAAACCGCTGTTGCATGGTTTGTTGGATTCCATGTAGCAGCGGTTTGTGCTGTGGTTATTATTTCATTCGTTTTCTTAATATTCGGCGATAATTTGTTTCTCCCTTTGGTGCGTCCTGTATAATTTCCAACACACCATCTTCAAGCATTTTATCAATGCGATTGAAAATCCATACATCACTAATTCCAAGTTGATATTTTCCTAAAACATTACCTATGACAATAGCCATTTTGAATTGCTCTGGCTGTTCCGCAATTTCACGAAGAATGAAACTATCATATATATCTTCTGAAACGCTTTGCAATTTACCATTTAACATTGCACGCAAAGGTGCATTTTCATTTTGAAGTTGATTCCATTTCATAGTACAAGCTGAAAGAAATACAGGATTAGCTTTCTCTTGTAGAGTTATATAGTTTCCCCATTCGCCAGGAGAGACCTCGCCCCATGCTATTTTGGATGTCATAGTATTTTCTTTTCCATATTCCCATGTAGGTAACTTAACCAAATAAATTGTTGTCTGGCAGTTTAATGGTTGAAGTTGTTTCATAAGCCAATACATACCACAAAGCTCATCTGGATTATAGCTATACCAAATGCGAATTTCTTCCCCAGCTACATATCGTTCAATCACTGAGGTCAATGTAGTTTTAATTTTCTGTATTTTTTCTTCAACCTGATAATCTAAATCCTCTACAAAGCAGACAGACAGCATTTTCTTGAAAACATTTTTCCGCTGTTCGCCAATTCCATTATCAGAAATATCTCCCACACTAAGAGCCATATCAAAACAATAAACATCACTGCTCTTGCCTCCCAATGGAATAGCATTCTCCCAAGCAATGCGTTCTTGTTCCTGTGCTTGAAGCTGTGCCTTTTTCATTTCATCTGAAGATGGAACACTCCCGTCTTCGTGCCTCATAAATATTGAAACAGCACTTCCTCTATACTTTCCCTTGCCGTAAGTTTGGGCAATTTTCAAACTTCCACAGGCACTTTCACCAAATACAATTTCAATCATCTTATATACCTCCGATTTAATTGCTCCCGTTATGAATAAATCATCTCATACAAAACAATTTCTTCTGCCCTGTTGTGAATGTTATTGCAACGCTGCACCCATTCCATTTGTCGGGTACACTTCAATTCCTCTGTCACGCCCTCGGTAGCTTTCATCTGCTCCATGATAGTGTCTAACCGTTTTTGTGCCTGTTCATTCAGGTCTGCAAGATATGTCAACAATTCTCCGGTCAGTATCAATGTATTCAATCTGGCTGGGTGGACTTCTCTTAAATATTCCCGGTGCATTCGTCCGTACTTTCCGATAGGGCGGTGTTCCTCCGGCAGTTTCAAGCCTGGAATGTAGTAATCTCCGACAAGGATATAATCAATTCCGTTTTCCGTTATTCTTGGTTTCAATTCGCTCATGTTCCTTACCTCCTGTGGAAGCAGGCTCGTCTGGTACTAACTCAATCACATCGGTAATCTCACAATTCAGCGTTTCGCAGATACGGGCTAATGTATCCATGCTGATGTGCTTTCCCTCTTTGCTCATGTTGGCAATCATATTTGTTGTCATACCAGCAGCAAGCCTTAAATCCTCTTTTCTCATATCACGCTCTAACAGTGTGTGCCAGAGTGGTTTATAGCTGATGTGCATATTGTTTTCCTGCCTTTCTATCCATACCACCGGGGCGGTTGCCCCGGCAGGAACTTTTCTCTTATTATAACACCAATCTTGTGAAATCACAATTTATTCTTGTAACCTGCCGCTGATACCGTCTGGATTGTGCATTCCCTTTCTTTTTGTTCCCTTTAATTAGCCATGAACTGCTTAATGCCTTGTGATTTTGATTGTGTGAGATAAAGAAGCAATAGAAGTGTAAAATTTTTTGCCGTTCCCATCCGGCACTTTCGCATTGTGCCGGACAGGTCGGGCATTATTCGGGCAAGTCCACCTTGCCGACAAAAGAGTAGTAGATTTCAATTTCCTGCCTGCGGTTTTTGTTCTCGTCATAGCTGCACTCATGCACTATGATTTTCTCGATAAACTCCCGAAGCAGGGTAGGGGTAAGTTCCTCGAAGCTGGTGTACTTGCGGACAATGTTCATAAACTTCTCGGCGTTTACCGTGGCTTCCTGCGCCTTTGCAAGTTCCCCTTGCAGTTCGGCGGCTCTCTCTTTAAGCTGCCGCTGCTCGGCTTCATAGTCTGCCGACAACTCCGCAAACCGTTCATCAGAAATGCGCCCGGTCACGCTGTCCTCATAAAGCCGCTTGAAGATAGCGGACAACTCGGCTATGCGCTTCTCGGCTGCGTCAAGTTCCTTGCGCTTGGCTGCGTTCCGGCGTTTGCCGCCGTCCTCGTTCTGTTCGATCAGCAGCTTCATAAACTGCTTTTCGTGCCTTGCCGCATAGTCGGTCACTTTCCGCAGGTTGGCGGTCACTCCCGCTGTCAAAAGGTCGGTGCGGATAAAGTGCGCCGTACAGTCCTTGACACGCTTCTTGTAGCTGCCGCAGATGTAGCAATCCTGCCGCCTTGTCTTGTTCTCATACCTCTGCTGGTAGAGGACGCTGCCGCAGTCGGCGCAGAACAGCAAGCCGGAGAACAAGCCCACTTCATCATAGCGGTTGGGGCGTTTGCGCTGCTTGCGTAACTCCTGCACACGCTCCCATGTGGCAAGGTCGATAATCGGCTCATGGGTATTCTTAAATACCGCTTGCTTTTCCTCCGGGTTTTCTACGCTGGACTTCACCTTGTAGGAGATTTTCTCGGTCTTGAAGTTCACCGTATGCCCCAGATACTCCTTGCGTTCAAGGATATGGACAACGGTATTTGTCGCCCATCTGTACGGGTAATCGGGGTAGTAGCGGCGGGTGCTGCCCGTCCTGCGGTATTCCAGCGTCCCCGGCGTGGGGATT
>OHRW01000310.1_pt1 | contig 28243 bp, 20 predicted proteins | sample 1578541 | NCBI WGS metagenome assembly OHRW01 (sample SAMEA3879519, study PRJEB24766) | human gut metagenome | biome: human-associated habitat; feature: feces | place: USA | collected 1985/1987 | reverse complement strand
AGCACCTTATTGTCAACAACTTTTTTTTATTTTATTAAAAAAATTTTTAACTATTCAAAAGTCTCTCCACAAGCTTCACGCACTCCGCCGCATCCTTTGAATATCCGTCGGCTCCTATCTCGTCTGCAAAGCTTTGTGTAATGCAGGCTCCACCGATTACCACCTTACTCTTACAGCCCTTTTCCTTGCAGATTTCCACTACATCCTTCATGCGCATCATGGTGGTAGTCATAAGAGCTGACAGTCCGATAACTGCCGCGTTCGTCTCAATCGCCTTGTTGACAATATCCTCACAAGGCACATCCTTTCCCATATCAATCACGTTGTAGCCATAGTTTTTAAGCATAAGCACGACAAGATTCTTTCCTATATCATGAATATCGCCCTCTACCGTTGCAATGACAAGAGTCGGCATATCATCACCTGAGTCTTTCTTCTCAAGCAGTGGCTCGAGATGTTCTATAGCAAGCTTCATGGTATTTGCACTGCCGATAAGCTGTGGCAGGAAATATTTCTTCTGGTTGAAAAGCTCTCCCACCTCATTAATAGCCGGAATCAGGCTGTTATTAATAATCTCGTCAGGCTTTGCACCATCAGAAAGCATTTTCTTTACTTCATCAATTATACTGCCCTTGTTTCCCTTTAAGACAGCCTGAAATACCGCATCCTTACTGCCTGCTGCGCATGTGCCGTTTGAAGCAGACGCATCATTGTCCGACTTTTTCACAACAACAGTCTCATACCGGGCCTTTTCCTCCGCAAGCCTGCTCATGCGCTCGATGTATGCTATATCGCTGTCAGGTCTGTCGAGCAGCATATCCGATGCAAATGCAGCATTCATCAAAAGCTCCTGTGATGGATTGGCAATAGCCATGGTGAGTCCCTTGCATATGGCCATTGTAAGAAACGCTGTGTTCACATACATACGCTCAGGCAGTCCGAAGGATATATTTGAAAGGCCGCATATTGTAGGAAGTTTTTTCTCATCCTTACAGTACGCAATGGTCTCATAGCACTCGATTGCGGCCTTTGGATTTGCACCAATTGTCGCAACAAGTCCATCCACCACGATATCCTCATGTGCCATTCCAAGCGAAAGCGCCTTGTCATAAATAGTATTTATAATCTGCTTTTTCTCCTCGACATCCTTCGGCAAACCTGCATCCGAAAGCGGTAAAAGTATGAACATTGCTCCGTATTTTGCCGCAAGAGGCAGAAGCTTTTCCATCTTCTCAGTCTCAAGAGAAATGGAATTGATTAGAGCTCTTCCCGGATAAATCTTAAGAGCCTCCTCTATTACCTCCACATAACTTGAATCAATACAAAGTGGACAGTCCACGGTAGATGAAACCTCATATATAACCGATTTCATCATCTCCTTCTCATCGATACCATTCATGCCCATATTGATATCAAGTATTCCCGCACCATTTGTCTCCTGCTCCATAGCCATCTGGCGCACCAGGTCAAGCTTTCCCTCACGAAGCTGTGCCTGCAGCTTTTTCTTGCCTGTAGGGTTGATTCTCTCTCCGACAACGGTAAAGTTGCCATCTAAGTCAATCTCTACATTCTTTCGTTCGGACGCAAGTACTCTTCTATGATGCTCAAGCGGCTTATGAACAGGCATTGACTTTACGGCCTCTGTGAGAGCACGTATATGCTCCGGTGTGGTGCCACAGCAGCCTCCGACAATGGATGCCCCCGCCTCCACAAGCCCTCTCATCGCATCGGCAAACATATCCGGAGTCATCTTGTATACAGTTTTACCATCCTCAAGCTCCGGAAGCCCTGCATTTGGCTTGGCAATAAGAGGCACTGTAGAGTACTCTGCCATTTTTTCAACCAGCGCTATCATCTCAGCAGGTCCCGTCGAGCAGTTCACACCGATAGCATCCACTCCAAGTGACTGCAGCACAACAACTGCTGTCTCAGGCGGTGTACCAAAAAGAGTCCTGCCATCCTCGTTGTAGGTGAGTGTCACCATAATAGGCAGGTCGCTTACCTCTTTTATAGCAAGCACTGCCGCTCTGCACTCCTGAAGACTCATCATTGTCTCAACCACAAAAACATCTGCGCCTGCCTCATCAAGAATCCTCGCCTGCTCCTTGTACACCTCCAAAAGCTCCTCAAACATCAGATCCCCGAGTGGAAAAAGCTGTCTGCCGGTCATCGTCATATCTGCTGCTACAAGTGCCCTATCCCCGACAGCCTGCTTTGACAAGCCAACCAGTGTGGTATTTATCTCGTTAATTTTCTCCTGTAAACCATATTCTAAAAGCTTAATCCTGTTTCCTGTAAATGTAGGTGCATAAACAATATTCGTGCCGTTATCGACATAAGCCTTCTGCAAATCAAGAATCACCTGCGGATGCTCCATCACCCATTCCTCCGGACACACACCTACAGGCATGCCCGCTGCCATCAGGTTTGTACCGGTCGCTCCATCCAGGATAACTATGTTTTCTCTGATATATTTTCTGAATTCTTCTCTTGTCATTTCGTTTCCTTTTCTGTTTCAGCTGTTATTCACTCCACAGTGTAAAGTATTTCAAAGCAAAAGCTATGTGCTCTTCATCCTTGAAATTTGTGATAATTTATATTATTATTGTAACCGATTTTAAAACACAAAAATCAATAGTCTATTCACCATAATATACTAAAACACTATATTTTTCAAACAAAAGAAAGGATTTCTTATGAAACTTATCGCTTTAGATCTTGACGGAACACTTTTCAACAACAAAAGTCAGATATCCAAGGAAAATATAAAAGCTATAAAAGAGGCAACTGCCGCCGGGATAAATGTGGTCATCTCCACCGGCCGTCCATTCGGAGGGCTGCCGTTTGAGGCAATTAAGGGCACCGGCATCCGCTACGCTATCACTGCAAACGGAAGTGCAATCTACGAAATTGACACCCAAAAATGTCTTTACGAAAACTGCCTTTCTGATGAGACAGCGTTTTCAATAATTGATTACCTGATGACAAAGCGCGTTCATATGGATGCCTTCATAAACGGCTGTGGCTATTCTCCATACAAGTGTCTCGAGGATGCAAAGGATCTCAAAATGCCTCCTTCTATAAAGGAATACATCATGACAACCAGAAAACGTGTAAACGATATCACTGAAATGATGCGCGAAAACAATTACCATATGCAGAAAATGACCATCAATTTCCCAAAGGATGTAGATGATAACTACTACTGCCGCGACGAAGTATTTGAGCATCTGAAAAAAATCCCTGAAATCACGCTCGTAAGCGGTGGCTACGATAATCTGGAATTCACAAAAGCAGGCGTTGACAAAGGTGTGGCACTTCACAAGCTGGCTCAAATCCTGAATATAGCAGCTGATGAGACAATGGCTGTCGGTGACACCGAAAACGACATGGCTATCGTAAAAGCCGCACACATCGGCGTGGCCATGGGAAATGCAACCGATGAGCTTAAGGCACAGGCTGATTACGTCACCGACACAAACGAAAATGACGGCGTAGCCAAGGCTATCCGCCACTTTATGGGTTAATCTCACATAATTAAAATAACGATAACTATCATATAAGAGTATAATAGTTGTTTAGCGTAAAATAGCTGTTTAACACATAATAAATAATCACCTGTCATATATATCCAAAGAAGCACATATACTTCTAAGACAACATATGACAGGTGATTTTTTGATTGTAAAAAAATATTTATCCAATCCACTTGTGACCGGAACTATTTTCCTGACACTTGCCGGTACAACCAGTCGGTTTATGGGATTTTTCTTTCGCATATTTCTTAATAACGTCATGGGCTCAACAGGTCTAGGACTCTATCAGCTTGTGATTCCACTCATGTCCGTATGCATGTCACTCTGCTGCAACGGCTTTCAGACTGCCACATCAAAGCTTGTTGCCGAAAAGCCTCAAAACAGGCAGATTATACTCATTTGTGCAATAATTATGTCAGCCACCATTGCTCTTTTACTCACAATTATTATGTATTCCAATGCCAACTACATAAGCATTTGTATTTTAAGTGAGCCACGCTGTACAGAGCTTGTCAAGGCGCTGTCCTTTTCAATTCTGCCCGCTGCTATCCATTCCTGCATAAACGGATACTATTATGGATTGAAAAAAGCAGCCATCCCCGCTGCCACACAATTAATTGAGCAGACCGCGCGCATTGGCACCTGCTATCTGATATACGCAATACTATCTGACGGTGGCAACTGCTTTAAGCCTGTATACTCTATATACGGCATCGTGGCAGGCGAAGCGAGCGCAACCGTCTTTTCCGTTATCACAATAAAAAAGGATTTCTCATACTTTAAAATATCCGTCAAGAGCCTGAAATCAACAGCCTATGGCATGGCTGCGCTTTTCATTCCTTTATCACTAAACTACATATTGGCAAGCTTTTCATCCTCCGCCGAAAATGTGCTTATCCCGAGAACTCTTAAGCTCTACGGACTATCACCGGCATTGGCCCTTGACATATTTGGAACCATTTCCGGTCTCACCCTTCCCGTGCTTTTATTTCCCGGTGTACTTTGCAGCTGTGCCTGCGTGATGCTTCTGCCATCTGTTTCTGAAGCGAATGCCGCCGGAAAGGATGCAAAAATCACTAAAACCATAAACTCCTGTACCTTATTCGGACTATGCTTTGGTCTTATCTTTACATGCATATTCTATCTGCTGTCGGATTTTATAGGGAATTTTCTTTTTTCATCCAAGCTTTGTGGATATTTCCTTAGAAGACTGTGTTTTCTGTGCCCACTGATGCACATAAGCGGAATGCTCTGCAGCATACTGCACGGTCTTGGTAAAGCAAAGCAGGTGCTCTTCGTCAATCTGCTCACCTGTGCGATAAGAATCCTGATGATTATGCTTCTCGTCCCCCACTATGGGATAGATGCATATCTGTGGGCTATGCTTGTGTCGCATGTGTTTATGGCACTTGCTGTCGGGATTCTCACCTGCCACACAGCACACAAATAAAAAAAGCCTGCACATACTCCAAGCATACCGGAATATGTGCAGACTCATAAAACTACAGATTATACACGTGAAAGGTACTCACCTGTTCTTGTATCAATCTTGATAACATCATCTGTCTCAACAAAAAGTGGTACATAAACTGTAGCACCTGTCTCAACTGTAGCAGGCTTTGTAGCACCTGTTGCTGTATCACCCTTGAAGCCAGGCTCTGTCTCTGTAACAGTAAGCTCAACGAAAAGTGGTGGCTCAACTGCAAATACATTGCCCTTGTGTGAGCAAACCTTACACATCTCGTTCTCTTTTACAAACTTGAGAGCATCGCCAACCTCATCCTTTGGTAAGTCAATCTGGTCATATGTCTCAACATCCATGAAGTGATAGAAATCATCATCTGCATAAAGATACTGCATATCCTTACGATCAATGTGTGCTGTAGGGCATTTCTCTGTTGGACGGAATGTCTTCTCAACAACACCACCACTGATGATATTCTTTAACTTTGTACGTACAAATGCTGCACCTTTTCCTGGTTTAACATGCTGAAATTCGATAATCTGATAGATGTTTCCCTCGAACTCGATAGTAACACCGTTTCTGAAATCTCCTGCTGAAATCATTAGTTACTTCCTCCTTAAATCGTGCGAGCCTAAGCTCTCTCATTCGTCCATTTTACAATAAAAAGCAATACATTTCAAGTATTTATTTTCTATTGTATGAATTTGTATTGGTTTTATATTAGTTTCTAGCCTCGATATCTGATATCATAGCCACTCTCTTGGCGTGTCTGCCGCCCTCAAACTCGGCTGTCAGATAAGCCTTTACGATATCCTTTGCAAGCTCAACACCTACAATCCTCTCACCAAAGGCTATGATATTGGCATTGTTGTGCTGTTTTACAAGGCGTGCTGTGGCTGTGTCTGAGCAAACTGCCGCACGGATTCCGTTGACCTTATTGGCTGCTATTGAGATACCCACACCAGTACCGCATATCAGTATTCCGCAGTCAAACTCGCCTGATGCCACTGCATTAGCCACCTTCTCACCATACTCCGGGTAATTGCAGCTCTCACTTGAATCTGTGCCGAAGTTGGTCACCTCGTGACCCATGCTCTCAACGTACTCCATTATTGTCTTTTTAAGCTCAACTGCTGCGTGATCGTTTCCGATTGCAATCTTCATAATATATATGCCTCCAAATTTTAAATTATTAGTTAAAAATTATTTATTTACTTTCTTTAAATGCCTCTTGTAGCATGCAATTACAGGCTTTTCAATAAAGCGCTTAAGCACAATCTGTATCTCCTCATGCGGGTCAATAGGTGCTACAAGTATTGACCTGATGCCGGCAAGATTGGCTCCGACGATATCCGTAAATATCTGATCTCCCACAAAAAGAGTGTTTTTCGTATCTGTGCCAAGCCTCTCCATTGCTGTACGATAGCCTGATGGCTTGGGCTTTCCTGCTTTGTAGATATACTTTATCCCAAGTTGCTTAGCGAAGCTCTTCACACGCGGCTCCTTATTGTTTGAGAGCACAAGGCACGAAAATCCAAGCTCCTTAAGATGCTCAAACAAAGCAATCGCCCGCTCATCAGCAGGCGAACCATGAGTCACAAGGGTGTTATCGATATCAAAAATAATGCCCCTGTAGCCCTCCTTATATAATTTATCAAAATCTATGCTGTATGTCGAGTCAATGTACTCTCCCGGGTATAAAAAACTCATAGTATAAAATTCTCTGTCTCCCTGTTAATCTGTTCATTCAAGGCTGCCTGCTGCCTAAACACTATTTGGTGTCAAGCATCTTTTTAAGCTCTGTCATAAAGGTGTTGACATCCTTAAACTCTCTGTAAACTGACGCAAACCTCACATATGCTACCGCATCAAGCTCCTTTAATTTGTCCATAATCAGCTCTCCGATGAGTGATGTAGAGATTTCCTTTTCCTCTCTGGCAAAGATTTCTATCTCGACCTCATCTACAAGCTTTGAGATTGTATCTGCTGAAATCGGTCTCTTGTGACATGCAAGAAGCACGCCCTTTTCAATCTTGGAGCGGTCATACTGCTCTCTGTTGTTGTCCTTTTTTATAACGATGAGTGGGATTGTCTCCACCTTCTCATATGTAGTGAAACGCTTTCCGCAATCATCGCACAGCCTTCTGCGCCTGATAGAGCTGTTGTCATCAGCCGGTCTTGAGTCTATTACCCTTGTGTTGTCACTACTGCAAAATGGACACTTCATGCTGTACCCTCCGTAGATATCATATAGTATGAAGAAGCAAAATATCTTTGTTTCTCATTATAATACTTCAAATCATCATCTGTATTTAAAAAGACCTATACATATTTTAGTATATATATACTAATTTTCGTTGTCAATATGTTTTGTACTGATTTTGACTTTTTTAGCACTTTTTTTATCAATGTCACTGAATAGTTTCCTTTTATACCATCATAACAGCTTGCGCCGCATATCAGACTCACATATATTTACTAATATTATATCGGGTCCAATCTTCACAATCTTAACCCATGGAATACAATATTCGTAATCCCTGCAAAATATTCCCATATATTTTCCCGGTCCCGGCACGATAATCGCACAGATTTTGCCACAGACCGGGTCAAATTCAAGGTCACGCACATGACCGATGAACCTGCCCTCCTCCACGCTCACAACCTCTTTTTCGCATAAATCCAGAAAACGCATAAAACAGACCTCCCTTGATCTATCTTATGCGTTTCTTTTTGATTTTGTGCTTATAAAAGCGTTTTATTCATAAAATTATACATTAAATCTGAAAAGAATTACATCTCCATCCTTAACAACGTACTCTTTTCCTTCCATGCCTACGATGCCCTTTTCTCTTGCGGCTGCAAGGCTTCCGTTGTCGAGAAGATCCTGATAGTTGACTACCTCCGCCTTGATGAAGCCACGCTCGAAGTCAGTATGTATCTTGCCTGCTGCCTGTGGTGCCTTTGTACCTTTCTTTATAGTCCATGCACGGCACTCATCCTCTCCTGCTGTGAGGAAGGAAATCAGTCCGAGAAGTGAATAGCTGGCTGCTACAAGCTTGTCAAGACCGCTTGACTCAACACCTAAATCCTCAAGGTACTCCTTCTTTTCGTCCTCATCGAGATCTGCAAGCTCCTGCTCAATCTGTGCACAGATAACAAATACCTCTGCGCCCTCTTCCTTTGCCATTTCTCTTACCTTTGCAACATGCGGATTGCTTGCGCCGTCATCTGCGAGGTCGTCCTCTGATACGTTTGCTGCGTAGATGGTAGGCTTTGCTGTAAGGAGATTATATCCCTTGAACCAAAGCTGTGCATCCTCATCATCAGGCACTTCAAAGGTTCTGGCCATCTTTCCGTCCTCAAGATGAGCCTTTACTGCCTCGACAAGCTCAAGCTCCTTTGCAAGTGTCTTGTCCATTCTTGCCTGCTTTGCAATCTTTGCAATTCGCCTGTCGAGAATCTCAACATCCGAGAAAATAAGCTCAAGATTGATTGTCTCGATATCTCTTGCAGGATCTACAGAGCCATCTACGTGGATAATGTTTGTATCCTCAAAGCAGCGCACTACGTGCACGATTGCATCCACCTCACGGATATTTGCAAGGAACTGGTTTCCAAGTCCCTCACCTTTACTGGCTCCCTTCACAAGACCTGCGATATCAACAAATTCGATTGTTGCAGGTGTAACCTTCTTTGTGTGATAGAGCTCTCCGAGCTTTACGATTCTCTCGTCAGGCACTGAAACAATACCTACGTTTGGGTCGATTGTAGCAAAAGGATAGTTTGCTGAAAGCGCTCCTGCCTTTGTGAGTGAGTTGAATAATGTAGACTTTCCGACGTTCGGAAGTCCGACGATGCCGAGTTTCATGGTATATATATCTCCTTTAAATTGATTTCATATGTATTTTGTGTATCGGATGTTTGTTGATACAACTATGTAGTGTACCACATTAACGGAGATTTGTACATAATCTTACGCAAATCCCCATTCGTTATATCCATTTTCTTACGCAAATCCCCTTTCATTTCTTCCGGTGCTGCTCTTTTTCACGAAAAAACCTCCCCACACATAACTTAATATGCAGGAAGGTTTTCACATTTTATTATTCACTTACCATCTCATCACACTTAATCTGCTCGATATGTATGGCAAGGTAGCCTGTCTCATTGTCCAAGAACTCATGATTTAAGTCCTTTCCTAGCTCCTTACATATCTCACCTGCCAGTGCGAATGACTCCGGATAATTTTTCTCGATAAACTGATTGAGATCAACCTTTAATTTTTCTCCGGTCGCGGCTCTTGATACCATGTGGCGTATATGGTTCATGAGGCGGTTGTATGCCATAGTAGTGACATCTATGTGCTTTCCAATCTTTTCCTCTATAAATGTGGCGCATTTTCGAACTGCTGCCGCCATCTCCATGGCATCCGATACCTTTGAATTGTTTAAGGATGTATGAATATGAAGAGTAATGTAGCCGATCTCATCATCAATTATATCAATTTGTTTTTTATCCTTTAGTATGCGGCGTATATTCTCAGCTACCTTGTACTCCTTATAAAACATCACACGGATGTCATCGTTTAAAGGATTGCTGATCTGTTCTTTGTTTTCCATACGCTTTACAGCAAATGCTATATGATCTGCCATAGGGAACAATATGCTTCTGTCTATATGTCCAAACTCATGCTCTGCATCATCGAGCAGTGTGTTTGCGATTTCAAGATACTCCGGCTCGATGGATTTTACTATGTCCTTTGCCGGACCTCTGTCCCTTGTCTGGGTCAGCTCATACAGTGAATCCTCTTCCGTTGGCTCGACAGACTGTGTAATTTTCTTTCCAAACCCCACACCCTTTCCGACTATAAGATATTCTCTTGCGCTCTTGTCCTTTACCGCAAGCACTGTATTGTGATTTAAGACCTTTGTGATTCTGTACATATCATTCCCCTGACACTTTATTACTTCTCGTAGGTGTCAACTGCGTAGAGAGGCTCTCCTGCCTTAATTGCTCCGTCTGTGATGAGGCGGATTTTCTGATTATCCTTTAGCTCTGTGCAGATGACAGGAGTGGTAACTGATGGTGCGTTTGCTTTTAAGTAATCCAGATCAAGCTTCATGAGCACATCGCCCTTATTGACATGCTGACCTGCCTCAACCTGTACATCAAATCCTTTACCCTCGAGTTTTACTGTATCAATTCCTACATGGATTATCATACCAATTCCTGAGTCGGTTGTAAATCCCAAAGCATGCTTTGTATCAAAAACGAATAGGACAGTTCCATCCTCAGGTGCTACAACAACGCCCTCCTCAGGTGTAACCACTGCTCCGTCACCCATCATTTTACTGGCAAATGCCTCATCCGGCGCTGTTGAAAGGTCTGCTGCAATTCCTGTCATAGGACTTGAGATGATGACTGTGCTTGTCGGCTCTTTTACGTCGCCGGCTTCCTTTTCTGCTTTCACATCAGATTCCTGTGCTTTATCTGAAGCGGTGTTTTCGTTCTTTGCTTCATCTGCACCTGCTGTATTATTTTCTACTGCATCATCCTCGAAGTGCTCCTCTGTCACACTCGCAAGGTAATCCTCCAGGTCTGATTTTATCACTGTTACTCTTGGTCCATAGATAATCTGTACGCCCTGTCCCTTGTGCACGACTCCTGATGCTCCTGTTGATTTAAGAAGCGCATCGTTTACCTTGTCAGGGTCAATTACTGTGATACGAAGCCTTGTTGCACAGCAGTCCACATCTGAGATATTGGCTTTGCCACCGAGACCTCGTGATATGGTCTGTGAGAGTTCGTCTGCTGCAGCTGCTTCTTTTCCGTCAGAAGACTTTACGTCCTTAGCAGCCTTTCTTGCGTTTACATCTGCCTTGGTGTAGAGCTTTGTCTCTGTATTGTCATCCTCACGGCCCGGAGTCTTGAAGTTAAACTTCTTTATTAAGAAGCTGAAAATAAAGTAATACAGCAGGAAATATACTATTCCAACCGGAATCACGAGCATCCAGCTTGTCTTTTCATTGCCCTGTAATATACCAAACAGGAAGAAATCAAGTAATCCGCCCGAGAAAGTAAGTCCTACAGCAATGTTTAAAATATGCGCTATCATGTATGCGCTTCCTGCGAGCACTACCTGTACTGCAAAGAGAGCCGGTGCTACGAAAAGGAATGAGAACTCAAGAGGCTCTGTGATTCCTGTAAACATACATGCAAGTGTTGCTGAAAGTAAAAGGCTTCCTGCCTGTTTTTTCTTTTCCGGCTTTGCACATTTATACATTGCAAGCGCTGCTCCCGGAAGTCCGAAAATCATAAAAATGAACTCTCCCGAGAAATATCTTGTGGCATCGGCACTGAAATGTGCAATGTTTGCAGAGTCTGCAAGCTGTGCGAAGAAGATATTCTGTCCACCCTCGACCATATGTCCTGCAACCTCCATCGTTCCACCGACTGCTGTCTGCCAGAACGGCATGTAAAATACATGGTGCAGTCCGAATGGAATAAGGGCTCTCTTTATGATACCAAAGAGAAGTGTTCCGAAATATCCTGTTCCTGTCACCACTCCGCCGAGTGCATAGATTCCGTTCTGAACAGTCGGCCAGATAAAGTACATCAGGATTCCTACAAACAAATATACCACTGTTGAGATGATAGGCACAAATCTTGTTCCACCGAAAAATGACAATGCATTCGGCAGCTCAATCTTGTAGAAACGGTTGTGCAGTGCTGCCACTCCAAGTCCTACTATAATTCCGCCAAACACACCCATCTGCAGTGACTGGATACCGCATACTGATGTGATGGTTCCATCGAGCACATCCTTTGCAATGCTTCCGTCTGCAAGGATTTTTCCGGAAATCTTAAGCATCGCATTGATTGATACATTCATAACAAAGTATGCTATGACTGCCGAAAGTGCTGACACCTCTTTTTCCTTCTTTGCCATTCCGATTGCTACTCCGACCGCAAAAATGAGCGGAAGATTATCGAATATGGCACTTCCGACCGCATTCATGATTACAAGAAGTGCATGGAGTATAGTCTTATCTCCGAGCAGCCACTGTAAACCATAGGTCTCAATTGTTGTGGTGTTGGTGAATGAGCTTCCGAGTCCTAAAAGCAAGCCTGCTACCGGAAGGATTGCGATTGGAAGCATGAAGCTTCGTCCTACTCTCTGCAGGACACCAAAAATTTTGTCTTTCATGAGCTTTTCCTCCTATAAATGCAGGGTATGTATTGATTTGCACCTATCATTCTTTTTGCTCCAGCGACAAAAAGAAGGCACTTATCATACACTAACCCTGTTAAAAGTTATGTACGACAAATGCCTCCCTAAAAGTAACACGTCTGTTTATGTTTATATCACAGAACATTTATCATTTCAACACAATTTCGCCTCGAATTTATTTTTTGTTAATCATGCTGTTTTTATACATGTTTTTTTGTGAATTATGTCTAATATCTTTTTTCTCCAGACGCCTCCATGTCTCCATCACCATAAAACATTCTTCCCCAGTGATGCCCTCTGATGAATACACAGCCTTTTGTATGATGCGCATGTACTCGTCCCAGTGGATTCCGCAATAATCCGGTCCGCAGTATTTTTCCTTAAGGTTAGCCAGATAAAGCTCATCTGTCCTGTTTTTTGAAGGATGTCCCAGTCCTTTGTAGATGCGGTTGTTTATCATTATTGCTGCCCTGCTGTAACGGCCTTTTTTCACCCTTTTTGCAAGTCTTGCTTCCCACAAAATATTTCTTCGCCTTTTGATATAAACTATGATGGCTGTAAGTGCAGTCAGAAAAATCACACAGAGTGCGGTTTTTAAAACCACCGGTGGGATATGAAGTCCTGCTTTTGAGTTCTGAGCATCTGTACGCTTATCCGCACCTGACTGTGAACCATAAGCATTCTCACTGCCATCATTTTTTACATCTGTATTTTCTGCATCTTCATCTGTTGCATCTTTATCTGTTGCATCTTCATCTGCATTATCTTCATCTGCCGCAGTATCATTCATATTCTCAGTATCATCCAAAGCATCACCGGCGTTCGTTTTCTTTTCGTTGACACCGATATAGTCAAACTGATTCTGACCTGTCACGTACTCAAAATATCCCGGTGTCATCTCCACCGGAATCCATCCGAAATCATCCAGATATATTTCAACCCAGGCATGCGACTGCGAATCCTTCACCTCGCATATATCCTCATCATTTTCACCGGATTTGAAGCTGTCCTCCTTTGCACAGTATCCGCTTACATAACGGCATGGAACGCCCATCTGTCTGAGTATCATCGTGCCAGCCGATGCAAAATGCACACAAAAGCCCTGTCTGCTATTTGAGAGGAAATTTTCAACCACATCCTTGCCGCCTGCGGAAGGAGGATTTTTGCTGTACTTAAAAGCCTTCGATGTCAGAAACTGCTGCACCAGCTGTGCTGCCGCAATCCTGTTGGCATCATTTTCTCTTATATAGCCTGTGTACATCATATTACTTGTGAGCTGTCCTGTCCTAAGAAGCAGCTTCGCATCCTCCGCAACAATCCCGTCACCGCCCTGCTTTTCAGTATAGTTTTCCATTACATAATCATTGTATGCCGCATAGAAATCATTGTTGACCTCAAGAGGCTGCTCAGGCTCAAGGATAGACATTTCCAGACTACCATCGAAAAAACCGGGACATGCCGACACCTCGATAGTCTTTGTTCCTTTATCCTTTGTGATAAAAAAGTCTTCGTCAAAATCTATATCACCCTTGGCATCTATACTGTATGGGTCGATACAGTACGGCAAATAGGTGTATTTGGTGTAAAGCTTCTCCATCGTGATTGTATACTTTTCGGTGGCAGGATTGGTCTCATCATCATAATAGCCATCAAGCAGAGTGGCTAATCCTATTGTATTCTGCCAGGCTGTCATCCTTGAAGCATCATGATACTCTTTTTCCATCCCGGAAAAATCAGACTTTTTAATCCATCTGCCATTCTCATAGGTATCACCGTAGAAGCTTCTCAGATAAATATTAGAAGGTACTCCTGCCTTTGCTTCTACCGTCATCACTGTTTTTTCACTGTAGCTTGGATAATGATTACTAACCGTGCCATCCTGTAAATCAATTCCCACGCTGAAGAATGATTTTACGCTGCCCTCCAAATCCTTTTGAAAGGCAAGCATCTGCGGCTTTTTATCGGCAAGTGTATCAGCAAGAGGTTTAAACGCAAATACACATATAAAAAGTATTGCCGACACTGCCGCCATGTACAAAAATACCGACGCTATTCTTAAAGCCTCATTGCCATGTGCACTGCCATATCCATCACGCCCTGCCACTGTGCGTGCGTTGCCATCTGCGATAAGACACCAGAGTGTACACAGTGTGAGCATAACAACCTCGCTGACACTTGGGCTTTTGCCTATGCACAGCTGTACCGCAAGCATAAGCGTTGGAAATAATGTGAGTATGCGTCTTCTTTTAATTTGAACCGCCAGTGTCACCAGCAAAAGCATAACTATAAACGATACAAAGCCAACAAATGCCCCCGCAAAGGCTTTATCGCCCTTTGGACAGACAAATGAAATGCCATAGTACACATTTATTATCTCAAGATACCTGCCCTTTACATACAAAAAGCCGTCTTTTATATGCTCTGCAGCCTGCCAGTTTGCAATAAACACTCCAAGCAAAAATACAAGCAGCAGTCCCGTATTTATCGCATGGCGCACCCATTTTCTTGTGTCAAGCGATGTAAGCCTGTTTATAAAGCCGCTTATCACCGAAAAAATAAACAGCCACACATACACATAGTATGGACATCTCACATGTGAAACGGTCGTATTCACAACAGACACTGCACACACCGTAAGAAGTACTGCTGCAGCTGCATTGGCAAGTTCAGTAAGCAGGACACCAAGCACTGTAAATGCATTATTATAATCAGGCTTTATCTCATTTGTATCAGATCTCTGCCATCTGCTTTTCCTAAATGACAATCTCGTTTTTTTCATCCGCTCTGCCAACTATCTCCTCTCCCCTTTTTATCTGAAGTCTTCCGTCCACGCTAAGCAGACACACAAGCTTTTCTGCCCGGTACTTTTCCTCATACAAAAAAAGTGCATCATTCTTTGTATCCGGCTTTATTTTAAGAAAACTGTTCAAAAATATATAAAAGCCCTCCTCGTCATCCACTCTGGCTCTCACAATATCGTTTATGGCGGTATCATACCATGCCACATAATGAGAGCATTTTTGATCCATAAGTGAAAAGGAAAGTGAGACAAGAAGCTTCATAAAAGCATCCGCCTGTCTGCCCTTCTTTATCCCCCTTAAATCTGCTACTATGGCCACCGCACATGCCTTTGGCAGGCTGTTCTCCTTTACCATCAGCTCATCAGTCCTTGCAGAAAGCTTCCAGTGCACACTCTGCAGCCTGTCACCGTTTTGAAACTCCCTGACATCAAACACCTCCGACGGATCATATCCCGGTCTTAAATCATCATAGATATCAGAATCCCCAAAGAAATTTCTTACTCTGTCCGTTATCCTCACAGGAATCTCATCAATCTGCGGCATCACCTCAACATTTGCATATTTTTTAACTCTTTTCGTGACATAAAAAAGCCTCGAAAAATCATATAGCTTTATCCTTACAAGCTCAAATTCATAATTGCCGCATAGGTTCACGCTGTACAAAAAATCACTGCCTCCTGACAGCCATTTTGTACTTTTTTCGCCGGATAAATTATTTTTCACCGTTACACGGTATTTTACACCATCAAAGCCTGCCTCCTTCAGCCGGCAGGAAAGACTCACCCTGATGCTCTCGCCCTGTGTGGCGATAGCTATCGGAATGTTTATAGCTGCCACTGCCCGGTGCACCTTTACAAGCAATGCTATAAATGTCAGCACCATAAACACACACATAAAGCAGCCAAGCAGTGCCAGCGCAGCATTACCGTATATCATCGACATATAAAAAACTATTGCCGCAGTAATTATTCCTATCAAAAAACTAATCACGATTACCTGCCTTTTTCACATAAGTTGTCGGCTGTTTAACAGCCTTTAGTATCTCATCTATCACTGAAAGCTCTGATACATGTGATACTCTCGCCTTGGTATTTAGCACGATTCTGTGCTTTGTCACATCCGCAAATACAGAAACCACATCAGATGGTATGACGTAGCTTCGCCCACTCAGATACGCATATGCCTTTGCCATCCTCACACACGCAATCGTACCTCGCGGACTCACTCCCAGCTCAATATAAGGACTTGTCCTTGTCGCATCAACCAGATCCACAATATATGAGTAAATACTGTCATGTATAAACACCTGCTCGACATCAGCCTGCATCTCAACAAGCCCCTGCGCATTCATAACAGGCTTTATCGTATACTCATCTGCCTTTACACTTTTGCCCTTTGCGATATCCACCTCTGCTTCATGTGAAGGATATCCCATGCTCATGCATATCATAAACCTGTCAAGCTGTGACTCCGGCAACAGCTGTGTACCGGCGCTGCCCTTTGGATTTTGTGTGGCCATTACTATAAACGGCTTTGGAACTTTCCTGCTTTCTCCATCCACAGTGACATTTCCCTCCTCCATGACCTCCAAGAGCGCCGACTGTGTTTTGGGACTTGTCCTGTTAATCTCATCTGCCAGAAACAGATTACACATCACAGCGCCCTCACGGTACACAAACTCTCCGTTCTGCTTCTGATACATCGAAAAGCCAAGTATATCCGCAGGCAGCACATCCGGAGTGAACTGTACTCTGTGATTTACAAGAGCCATCGCCCTTGAAAAAGCTACTGCAAGCGTAGTCTTTCCCACTCCCGGCACATCCTCAAGCAGTATATGTCCACCTGCCAAAAAGGCAGCAAATGCCTTGATGATACAATCATCCTTGCCCTTTACTGCCTTTTTTACTTCGTCTATCACTAACTGTGCATTATTCATTTGTCTTATCCCCCGGTTAATCATTTTAAACTGCCGATGATTATCTTCATCATCTTATTCATAAACAGCTACATTTATTTTACATAGTTTGCATAAATATTTCAACTTTTATCCCTCAAATTAAACAATTCTTAAACCTTATTAATCACCGCTGCTACACGGTTCCTGTGATGACAAGCGTGCTCTCGCCCGGTGTGACAACCCACGCTCCTGTCGTACTATCCTGTGTGTAGGTTGCCGCCGGAACAGTGATTGCACCTGCAGTGCTAGAAAATGTGCCTGTCGCCTCATTGTAAGTGTAATCCGTAGCTGCAGTCCAGGCTGTGCCGTTTAATGCCGCTGTAAGATTACTAAGAACCGGAGCAAATGTGTCTGTTATAACCACTCCTGTGGTATTGGTAGCTGCAACACTTCCGTAGTTTTGAATCCTGAAGGTATAGGTCAGTGTACCGTTTTCCGTCACAGGAACAGGGCTTACTGACTTAGTAATTGCAAGATTTGGTGCAGCCTCGGCATTTACTGTCTCTGCTGCTGTGACCGGAGTGATTCCGGTACCGCTGACTGTAGCAGTGTTTGTAACAGATGCCTCTGTGCCAAGAGGAGCATACTCATTTAACGCTGCCTCATAGATGACAGTTGCATTGCCCCCTGCCGGGACATTTATGCCTGTTATGCTAAGAGGCGGTCCCTGGGTTACTGCAGGCGCTGCCTGGAGTGTGCCGTTTGTATAGTATTTTGCAGTGTTATTCACATAGGTTAATGGTACAAGAGTGTTGGTGTTAAAGGTATAAGCACCTAGATTGTCAGAAAGTGTCAGACCGTTTATCGCGGTATTTCCGGAGTTTACGATGCTCACCACATAGGTTATTGTATCGTTTTGATTGTAGGTGTTTTTGACTGCTGTTTTCGTAGCAGAAAGCACCTCCAGTATTTCTCCGACTGCTATATTTGAATTGGCTACATTGTTGCCATAACGAAGCTGTGCCTGATTAGTAAATCGTGCCATATATTTTCCATCCTTTCATATATTCAGGTATGGTTTAATATATGACACAAATCTACAAATGCCACAGATTATTTACTGTCCTGTTTATTTTTCTCCACATCAGCCTTTTTGATAAGCTCTAGAAGCTTTTCAAGCTCTTCCTCATCCACGCCGGTGTAGCCCGAAAGCTCACCAAGGCTCGGCTCGAAACCCTTATCGGATTTTAGTTTCTCCACTGCGCGGTTTACCAATGAAACCTTTCCTACCACAGTATTCTCGCTCTCATCCTCACCGGTCTGCTCCCTGATACACTCTTTCATAGACTCCTCTATGGCATCCAAAAGCTCTTTTTCCACATCTATCTCATCCCCGCAGCCGCAGAGCTCAGTAAGGCACATGAAAAGTCCCATGTTTCCTTCCTGTACTACATCCTCAAAGCCCTCTGATGTAACGGCAAGCTTCTTTGCCATGGCAAGCACACTTTTGAGCCAGAAATTTGATATAGTGTGTATCACACTCTCATCACCTGCGAGCAGCTTTTTGTACATATCATCCTGCTCGGCCTTTGTGTAATCAGGTATATCTTCAAGCTCCTCAAGATACATCCTAAACATAGGTGAATCCGGGATAAGGCTGTCCTCATCTATGTCAGGCTCAGCTTCATTATCCTGCTTGGCCTTATTATTCTTCCCACCTGCTATGGCATCCATCGAATCTCCTTCTGAGTAAATTACATTGTTCAATGCAGCATTTTCAGACGATTCATCCTCATGTAATTCATCCTCATGTGATTCATCCTCATAATCGCCTGCACTCTCATTCTCCTGCTCATGTGGCGTGATGAGAAATTCAAATACCATATCCTCCTGCGCTTTATTAAGCTCCATATCCTTAAAATAAGACATGATTTCATCTCTGCCAATAGGCTCCGCTGATGTCCTGATAATCTCGGCCACGCTCTGCACTGTCTCTATAAATGTATTCTGATCTAACATGTTTTACACTCTCCTGTCTTATAAAAAATATGTAACTATATCAATCCCTGTATAAAAATAAACACAATCAAAAGTGGCAGTATGAACTGAAAATACGGCTTCAGTTTCCTTGAAATCCTAAGTCCCGTTCCTGTATTTGCCTCATCTATATACTTATCAAAGCCCCAGCCCCACTTTGTCACGCAAAAAAGCAGATAAACCAGTGAGCCAATCGGAAGAAGCAGATTACTAACTATAAAATCCTCACTGTCTAGCACATCCCTGCCTCCTATGAAGTGCAGATTGCTCCACACATTGTATCCAAGTACACACGGCATACTTGCAATGAGTATTATCACGCCATTTACAAGTGCAGCCTTGTTTCTGGACCAGCCAAACATATCAATGGCAAACGACATGATATTCTCAAATACCGCTATAACTGTTGAAAAGCTGGCAAAGGTCATAAACATGAAGAAAAGACAGCCCCATATGCGGCCTCCCTGCATATTTACAAATACATTTGGCAACGTGATAAAGATAAGGCTTGGTCCTGCGCCTACCTCCACCCCATAGCTGAAGCAAGCCGGGAAAATGATAAGGCCTGACATTATAGCCACAAATGTATCAAGAGCACATATTTGGGCACCCTCACCTGCAAGAGTGCAGTCCTTTCCCATATAGCTGCCGAATATCTCCATTGCGGCCACACCCAGACTCAGCGTAAAAAACGCCTGATTCATGGCTGCTGTTATGACATTCTTTATTCCAATTTCAGAAACCGCATCCAGATTTGGAATAAGATAGAATTTCACTCCTTCCAACGCCCCTGAAAGCGTGATACTGTGCACCGCAAGGACAATGATAAGCAAGAGCAGAGCACTCATCATAAATTTACTGATTTTCTCAAGCCCATTCTGCAGACCACGGCTGCACACCAAAAAGCCAAGCACTACTGTAACTATCATCCAAAAAGCCATCTGCTTTGGATCTGCAAGGAGGCTTCCAAATGCAGCTGCCGTGTCATCAGTATTCATGCCTGATGTAAAATCTCCCTTTAGGAATTTAAAGAAATACGCAACCATCCAGCCTGAGACTGTTGTGTAATACATCATGAGCATGTAGCAGCCAAGCATGGCTATCCATCCGTGAATATGCCATTTACTGCCCTCTTTCTCAAGAGCCTTATAGCTCATCACAGCACTTTTTCTGCTGGCTCGGCCTACAGCAAGCTCCATCGTAAGCACCGGAAGTCCCATGCATACCAGAAATATAAGGTAAAACAGTACAAAAATACCGCCACCGTTTTGACCTGTCACATACGGAAAACGCCATACATTGCCTATGCCTATAGCGCATCCTGCACTTACCAGTATAAATCCCAGACGTGATTTAAATGATTCTCTTTTCATATTTATATATCTCCTATTGTTATTGCGTTACGTTATCACCCTGCTGTGAGCATTGACTATTGCTTTGTGCTTTATTACTCTCCTCAAAGACTCGCAGCTCCTTTATTGCCTGTCCACCCATCAGATAGAGAATACCTGTATTGAATATAGTCATAAGGCCGATTCCTACATCTCCGAGATCCCAGACAAATGTGTATGCCGCGATACCGCCTACAAACAGCATAACAAGAGCCAGCACCTTGTACATGGTCTGTGAAATCCAGTTATCCCCAAACAGGTACGCAACATTACTCCTTGCATAAAAAAGTATACCAAGGAAGGTGGAAAAGCTGAATAAAAACAATGTGACTGCTATAAAAATAACTCCAAAATCTCCAAGATGATACCTCATAGCTGACTGTAATAAATCCATGCCCTCTTTCCCTGCCACTATATTCTCCGGTGCAGTGAGCATGATCATTGCCGTACAGCTGCAAATCACTATCGTATCTATAAATACACCGAGCGCCTGCGTCAGTCCTGCCTTTACAGGAGTATCGCACTCTGCCGCCGCTGCAGCGCATGGAGCTGAGCCTGAGCCTGCCTCATTTGAAAAAAGACCTCTCTTTACACCGTTCATGAGCACCGCTCCAAAGCCTCCCGCAGCCACCTGCCTGATACCGAAGGCTTCCTCGAATATCCTTGAAAAAACCGATGGCATCATGCCTATATTTTTAATTATGATAAAAATGGTTATGACAAAATAGCACACCGCCATGATAGGAACAACTATGTCAAGCACCTTTACCGTAGCATTTTTCCTAAGCACTATTACAGCAGCCACTGCCACCAGGATTATTGTAGTATAAATAGGTGGTACACCAAATGCATTTTCAAAGGATGATGTGACAGAATTGCTTATAACCTGACTTATGCCACACCAGCAGATTAGGCCGGATATAGCAAACAAAACAGCTATAATAACATGTTTTTTCTTTTTGCCTGATTTATCCTCAAAGTAATGGTGTATGTAATACGCCGGACCTCCACGATAGCCTGAGTACAATGGATCCGGCTCCTTGTGAAGCTGTGCCAGTGTAGCCTCCACAAAAGCCGTGGATGAACCTATAATGGCTGTTATCCACATCCAGAAAACCGCACCTGCGCCTCCCACTGATATGGCAGCCACAACACCAACCAGATTACCCATGCCCACTCTCGTCGCCGTAGAGACAATGAGTGTCTGGAACGTGGACAGGCTGTCCTTATTTTCCTTTTTACCCGTCAGCGCCTTTATCATGTCCGGAAACATTCTGATTGGTAAAAGTCTTGTCCTTACAGTGAAATAAATTCCTGTCGGAATCAAAAGAATTATGAGCAGGGAGATTCCCACGCTCCCACCGCCGGGCAGTGGAATGTGTATCAGATCTCCCCACAAGAAAGAATAAACTTTTTCAATAAGTGCTACTATCATAGTAAATATCGTCCCCTTAGTTTTTATTGCTTCAACGCATTAAAGATGAAGCCAGTATTACTATGATACAATATGAGCAGGAAACTTTCAATATATTCTGTTTTTTTGTTCTGTTTTTTCTTTCACAAACAGTAATAAATACACTATAAGTCCCTTGCATATGAGATTATAATTTCTTATAATGATATAGTTGAATATTCAAAAGATATACGCCTGGGGAGATAAATAATGATAAAACTAATAGCAACAGATATAGACGGAACACTTGTAAAGGACGGCTCACTGCTCATAGATCCTGAGTACATGTCTGTCATTGACAGGCTCATAGACAAAGGAATAATATTTGTAGTCTGTTCCGGCAGACAGTTTTCAAGCGAATTTAAGCTGTTTGCTCCGATAAAGCACAAGCTTTTGTATATAACAGACGGAGGAACAGTCGTGCGCACTCCAAAGGAAATCCTAAAAACCTATCCTATGGACGAGGATATATGGAAGGGCATGTGCCGGATGGTCCGCGATGAGCTGCCTGCATGCGATTACTTTGCTGCTACTCCTGATTTCTGCTTTGCAGAGGATGGTGGCAGCCCAATCTTTCATCTGCTTCGTGATTCATACGGTTTTGAGATGCGTGAGGTTGATGACATCACAAGGCTTGACAGAAATGACATCATCAAATTCACTGTCTTTCATCCCGACAAATGCGAAGAGCTGTGTACACCGGTTTTCATTCCGGCATGGAATAAAAAAGCTCACCTGGCAGCCGCCGGCAAGGAATGGGTAGACTGCAACGCAAAGGGTGTCAGCAAATGGACTGCACTCTCATACCTCATAGACAGATTCGACCTGCTTCCGGACGAAGTATGCTGTTTCGGTGACAATCTGAATGATATTGAGATGCTTCAAAATGCCGGTATAAGCTACGCCGTGTCAAATGCCCGCCAGGAAGTCATCGCAGCCGCAAAACACACCTGTGCGCCTTACTGGGAAAACGGAGTACTCAGTGTTTTAAAGTCTTTTTTATAATTTTTTAAATTTTTTTAAAAAAGTACTTGCATTTTTGTAAAACCCTGTGTATAATATCATTTGTCCGTGTGACACAGATATTCACACAGATGTTTGCGCCTCTAGCTCATTTGGTAGAGCACCTGACTCTTAATCAGGGTGTGCAGGGTTCGAGCCCCTGGAGGCGCATTTTTTGTACCCAAATTAATTTACCAACACTTTAAAAGAAGCCGGATTTATTCCGGCTTCTTTTTACATATCTCTGTTTATATACATCTGTTTTTACTTTTTATCTGTTTTATTATCCAAAGCAGCTTCAATCGCATCAATCACAATCTTAAGAGCCTTGATTCTCGCATATTTCTTGTCGTTTGACTCAAGCACATGCCATGGTGCGTAAGTGGTATTGGTTTTCTTTAGCATCTCATTTACAGCAGTCTCATACAGATCCCATTTTTCTCTGTTTCTCCAGTCCTCATCGGTAATCTTCCATTGCTTTTCCGGAGTATTCTGGCGTTCCTCAAATCGAGCCAGCTGTGTATCCTTATCAATCTGCACCCAGAACTTTATGATGACAGCACCCCAGTCTGACAGCTCCTTTTCAAATTCATTAATCTCATTGTAGGCACGCTGCCATTCATTCTCGCTGCAAAAGCCCTCTAGTCTTTCTACCATAACCCTGCCATACCATGTCCTGTCAAAAATAGCTATATGCCCGGTCTTAGGAAGACGATTCCAAAATCTCCACAGATAGTGTCTGGCTTTCTCGTTTGGCAGCGGACTTGCAATCGGATGCACCTCAAAGCCTCTCGGATCCAGTGCCTCCGTGATTCTCTTTATATTTCCGCCCTTTCCTGCTGCATCCCAGCCCTCATATGCTATGACAACAGGAATCTTTCGCCTGTATAGCCTGTTATGCAGCTCGCTAAGCTTAGACTGCAGATTTTTGAGCTCCTTTTTGTATTCTTCCTCAGATATTTCCTTATCAAGTGATATCTCAGAAAGCTTTGGAATCTTCTCAAGCGCAAACACATTCTGTAACAGCGGCACAGCAAGATTACTGTTTTTAAGTGCTGTCTCTATTCCACTAACCAGCGTCTCCAGCACCTGAAGCTCAGCCCATTTTCTATTCTTTGCATCAACTATATACCAAGGATCTGCAGGCGAATTTGTATCATTCAGATATCTGTCAAACACATGCATACACTTGTCATAATGCTTATTCTGCCAGTCTTCATCTCCATTGACACGCCATCTGGTATCCTTATTCTCCTTTAATACCTCAATACGCTTTTTTTGTTCCTTCCGGCTGATTTGGAAGAAAAATTTCATAACAAGATAACCATTGTCAGTCAGCTGTCGCTCGAAGCGCTTCACGCTTTCAATTTTCTTCTTGTACTCCTTCTCTCCTATCTTGTCGTGCAGTACATCCTTTACTACCTCATCCATCCAGCCCGAATCAAGAAACTCAAGCTTCCCGTTTGCCGGAATCTTTACAAAATACCGATATAAAAAAGGCTTGCGTCTTTCCTCCTCTGTCGGCTCGTCCATGGTTGCGACCTTGAAAAATCGCGGATCAATATTCTTGATTACCTTACCGAGCACACTGCCCTTTCCTGCAGTACCCCAGCCCTCAAACAGCACAAGTACAGGCAGTCCATGCTCCTTAATCTGCATCTGAAGCACAGACAGCTTAGAGCGTGCTGCATGCAGGCGCTCATCCAGCTCTTCCTCCTCCGGAATTTGTGGTTTAATCCAGTTTTCTAACATGTAATTACCTCCCAAATATATAATTTCAGCCATAAAACCGCTACATCACTATATTAGTATAGCTTTTTTCAGGCTAAAATACAATCTTCACACTATATTTGTTTCAGGTATGTTTCAGTTCTCTGCTTCTCCAATATTTGTCATTTTAAAGCCCTCTCCGTGCACCTCATGAGACTCAACAACCACAATAAAAGAGTCCGGGTCTGCATCTTTTACGGATTTACGCACCTGGTACATTTCCTTACTGTTGCATGCACACATTACCACCTGAATATCGTCCTGCTTATATCCTCCCTGTGCCTTAAGAATAGTGCTTCCGCGCTGACTGCATTCATCAATTACATCGCATATTCTCTTTCCATTTTTTGTGACTATAAAGGCTACTTTGCCTGAATTCATACCATATATCATTTTATCAATAACAACCGCAGACAGTATATTCACTATCATGCCGTAAATCATTCCGTCAATATCCCTAAACAAAAGTCCTCCAACCAGAATAATTCCGACATCAGTAAGAAAAGAGATGTTGCCCATCGATAAATGAGGCCGCAATGCTTTTACAGCCATGATGATAAAATCAGCTCCTCCTGTTGAAGAATTTCTTGTATAAATCATGGCATAGCCTATTCCGCAAAATACACCTGTGCACAATGCTGCAAGCAGCCTGTCGCCCTGATACACCGGAAATAACGGTGCAACATAGTCAACAATAAAAGAAGACAAAAGCATGCATCGTATTGAGCTGACAAAAAATTTCCTGCCCAATAATTTGCAGCATAGTATCGCAACCGGTATATTAAGCAGGACCGTTGATAAACCAATGGAAATCTTAAACAACCTGTATAAAATAATCGAAATACCCGAAAAACCTGTCATAGGAAACTCCGCCTGCAGGGCGAAGTTATATATACCTATTGCATAAAAGATGCTTCCCGCAAGCTCCCACATAATCTGTACCAATAATTCTTTTTTCTTATTCATATTGCATCTATCCTCCAAAATAAATAAGCGCCCGGAAACAAATCTTACAGTGTAAATTACTGCACCTACGATTTGCTCCCAGACGCTTTAACCACTCATCCGGTGAAGAGTGAACGTTTTCTGATGTATGCAATTATTATATTTGAGATGTTAAATTAAGTCAAGCCGGAATCATCATTTTTTCAGGCTAAGGCATCATGCTCATAACCTCTTTGTTTGCTTCCTGCCTTGCTATCCCTGATACCTTATTCTTTCAACCAGCGCTTCCTTTTTCAGATTACTGCTTAAAACGCAGGAAAGTACAATCTGCAACAGACCGACTAAAAGAACCATAATAAGAATTGGTACGATTGGAACATGATAGATATTCATTCCAAATATTCCATTATGTTTTGCATAGGAAAAAAGTGCATAGCCGAGCGGCAGACCAATGATCAAAGCTACGCATATGGTGCCAACCGTAAAAATCAGTCCCTGTAACTGCAGGCATAAATTTAATTGTTTATTTGTCATACCCACAGCCTGCAATACCCCATATTCCTGCTTTTTTGTCGTAATATTCATAATCATGGTGTTTGCCATATTCATAAAACCGATGAGTCCTACAACCGCCATAAACAGATAACAGCCAAGCTTCATCATGCGGGCTGCGACTTCTGCATATTGTAACTGCGCATGATAAGTATCCATTTTTATATGTGAAGATTTAGAAATCAAAGTATTCAGACTCTGTTCCACAGATGCCACATCTTTTTTATCACAGTCCACCCACAGATAGCCATAGGCTGTTCCTCTCGGATGCATGGAACGGTATACACCTTCCGGAATGACAAGATAAGTGTCCGCATTTACAAAGGATCCTGCAATCTTCCCCTGATAGGTATAGGTTCCACTTCCATTCTCAAAGTCAAATGCAATGGATTCACCCGGAGCATATCCATCTTGTTCCATCCACGCCGACCAGCTAAAGAAAATATCACCATTCTTTACCGCCTGATCATAGTCCATAGAGCCAATATCCCCGTCCTGGCGCATAAAATCAAAATCATTTTTACTCACAATATCAGCCGGAAATCTTGTTCCGTTCAGATTTACAGAGACAATCTCTCTCGTCATGACATCTGTCACTCCCGGAATGCTTTTGATTTCTTCAATCAGCGAATCATTCAATGGATCATCCGTCAGAATCGTATCCAGATTATTCTCCGGATATCTTTCATCATACTCATCAGAATAGTCAAGCTGCAGTTCAAATTGTCCATGATTTATGTAACGACGTGCTTCATGCTCCGTGTCAATATTTCCCACATAATTAGAGATAGTCACAAACAATACGCAAGAAAAACCCATTGTGAGGATAGTACCAATAGTTCTTTTGGGATTACCCGTTACATTTGCCATTGCCATAGAAAACACGGTGACATTTTTTCTGCCATTTCGTTTTCCTTTTTTGTGTGTTTCTGCATTTTCTAAATACCGTGTTGCTTCGATAGGTGAAATCCGTGAAACAATTTTCATTGGTTTACGCAGTGCCAAAGCAACGGTAAGAAATGATACGAAAATACATAGAAGCATAACAGGCAGGGAAAACAGTGGCACCTGCTGATTTTGAACTCCCATAGAGCCAGTTTGGGTTGATACAAGGTTTCCCTGTTCTACCAGCCAGTTAAAACCGCATTTTGCAATCAGAAAACCAAGAAGCAATCCAACCGGCATTGAAAAAAATGTCAAAAAAATGCCCTCTCTGAAGATCAGTTGTTTCATCTGCTTTTTTGTCGCTCCCAGAGCCTTGATTTTTCCATACTCCTGTATCTTGTTGACAATACCGACCTGAAAAATATTATAAATGACCACAACAGAGAAAAGTACAATTGCAAGAATCAGAATTCCACATACCGCAATCGTTTCATAACTCGGCTGCAAGACCCATTGCAAATAGAGATCATTGACTATAACGTTTTTTTCTTCGATCCCACAAGCTGCTGCAATCTGCTTTATAACCGGTTCAATATTATTCATAGATATATTTGCAGAATCATTTAAAGTAAAATAAATATTATACTGTCTGTCATTCTCTGCGACGTGCTCATCATAAAACTCCTGTGACCCGAAAGCAACATAAGATGCCTCGATGGTATACTCATCCCGATCATATAGGATTCCGCTGACAACAAATTCTTCCGGCTTATATTCTGACTGCATCCCTGCACGGTAATCCAGTGTAACCGTATCTTTGACCTTTACATCATCATATCCCATTGCACGAAAAAAAGCTCTTCCGGCGGCAATTTCCTGCATTTTTTCCGGATACTTTCCTTCCTTTAACTCATATTCCTTATTATAGGGAAGCATTTTTCTTGCAGTCTCATCCATGCAGACAAAACCACCGTTTTCGTTGCCTTTTATGATACCTTCGGTGCACATAGTGCCTGTAGCATCTATTTCCGCACGGCGTTTTACTTCTTTTAACTGCGATCCGTCTGCTGCGACAAACAAACCATAATTGCTTCCATATGAGCCTGCCGCCTGACTTTTCTGTAAACGGATCATTCCATTTCCCACAGTACTGATAATCACAAGCAGCATCGTAGTCAGACATATGGACATCATAATCAGTATACTTCTTGTCTTGTTCTTTTTGTCATTGCTATATGCAATCCTGCTTATTGTCTTCATCTGAAATCCACCACC
>OHRW01000205.1_pt1 | contig 36967 bp, 37 predicted proteins | sample 1578541 | NCBI WGS metagenome assembly OHRW01 (sample SAMEA3879519, study PRJEB24766) | human gut metagenome | biome: human-associated habitat; feature: feces | place: USA | collected 1985/1987 | reverse complement strand
GCTTATAGGCAGAATAGGCTTTCCGTTTTTGTTCCAGAAGATCGGTGTATTCCTCTCGGAGAGATTTGACAGAGGGGAGCTTTTTGATTCCCAGTTCGTCAAAATGATTCTTCGCTGTCTGGTGCAGTAAGATTTCCGCCTCATGTGCAACACGGAATTAAAAGGCTGAGCGCCAGCGGAAAAGATACCTCCTGTCTACGCATTTAGGGCGTTAAAAGTCCACGGAAATCAAGGGTTTTTCCGCATGGCCGGCAGGCAGGTGGATAAAGTTATCCTGTTCCCCGCAAAACGGGGTTCTAAATGCGGGAAAAAGGACAAAAAAGAAGCGCCAGATGCAGAGGCTTTGATACCTCTGCGCCCGGCGCTTTTTCAGCCTATTAGCTGATCTACATAGGTAATTAGAGGGTGCAGATGTTTCAGGCGAAACATCTCAAATAACTTATCTGGATTTACCCATTGAACATCCACAACTTCTGTTTCCTGTAAACGCATTTCTTCAATCTTTATATTCTTATGAAATAGCCAAACATCGTAAAAATCCTGCACATTTTCCCGTCTGCTCTGATAAATCAATTTTTCACTTCCGGGAGTAAGCAGTATTCCTAATTCTTCTTTTACCTCTCGGATTGCTCCTTGTAAACTGGTTTCCCCGGAAAGTACAGAACCCCCCGTACATTCCCAATAAAGAGGGTATTGCTTTTTCGGATGCCGCTGTGATAAAAGATACTGCCCCTGCTGGTTGACGATCCATACACTCACAGATAAATGATACAGCCCTTTGGGTATGATTTCTCCACGGCACACTGTTATTCCAGACTTTTCCCGTTTTGCATTATATAAATCCCATTTTTCCATTTTCATACCTCTTTGTGTGGGATCGGTGCTTGCCGAAAATCAAGTAAGTAAATATCCGCAATCCTTTCTATTTCTGTACGCTGATCTGCGGAATACTTATCATAAATCCCGCCTGCTAACATACGGGCTGCCTTTGCGCTTTTAATTGCTGGAAGCACATCATCAAACACAATACAGTGTTCAGGTGCAACCCCTAATTTTCTTGCGGCCAATTCAAAGACATCCGAATATTCTTTTCCCCGCTGAACCTCATCTGTTGAACATAGAGCGCCAAATAATTCTAAAATAGAATTGTTCTTTAAGCATGGAATATAGAGCTTTTCCGGCAACCCCGTAGCAACTGCAAGTTTTATTCCATGTTCTTTTAAGCACAGAAGATAATCAAGGGCATAGGGCAGCAGACCGACATGGTTGCTGTATTCCTCGACCGCCATATTATTCCATTCCTCAATAATTCCCTCTACCGTTTCCTGCAATCCAAAAAGATCAATGGTATATTGTGCGGCTTCCTCAAAACTCCTTGCACATATTTCAGTTACATAATTTTCCGGGACGGGAAGATTTCTCTTTTTCAAAAACTGAATATCTATATGCTCCCATACATCCATTGAATCCAGAATTGTTCCATCTAAATCAAAGATTGCCGCATTAAAATCCATTTTTCTTTTCCTTTCCGCAAAATAAATCTTTCAGTTCCGCAGCAGCAGCTTTTATATCAGACTGCGCTATGATGGCAGATACAACAGCCAGCCCGTCAATTCCCATGGGCTTGAAACGCCCTGCATTTCCCTTATTGATACCGCCAATAACAACGATCGGCAAAGAAACGGCTGCGCGGATTTTCTGTAATTCTTCCATTGATACAGAATCAGCGTCGGTTTTAGTTCCAGTAGGGAACATTGCGCCAACTCCCAAATAATCTGCACCATCCTGTTGTGCCTGTATTGCTTCTGCAATGGAAGATGCGGATACTCCCAACAGCATATTTTCCCCAATTACTTTGCGGACGGCAGCCGCAGGTAAATCATGCTGTCCAATATGTACCCCCGTAGCCTGCACAGCCATTGCAATATCTATCCGGTCGTTTATGATAAGGGGAATATGGTATTTATCCGTAACCTGTTTCACGGCAACAGCCTGATTGTAAAATTCTAATGAGGACAATTCTTTTTCTCGGAGTTGTATCATTGTGCAGCCTCCTAAAATTGCCTGTTCTACCGCTTCTGTCAGGCTATCGCAGCTCATTAGTTGACGATCAGTAACAAGATAAAGTGTATAATCAAAGTTCATTTTGCACCTGCCTATTCTTTAGATAAACCATGCTGATACAATTCGTAGAAATGGTGCGTCGGGCCACAGCCTTTTCCAATCGCAAGAGAGTGTTCGATTGCCATTGTGACATAAGCCTTTGCAGATTCGACTGCAAGCGGAACACTTTTTCCCTTTGCAAGCTGGGAAGCGATTGCAGAAGAAAAGGTACAGCCTGTCCCATGAGTATTTTTCGTATCAATGCGGGATGTTTCAAAATGGTAGAAATTTTCTCCATTAAATAGGACATCAACAGCATTTCCTATATGATGTCCACCCTTGACAACAATCGCCTTACAACCCATGGCATATATTTTTCTTGCGGCAGCCTCCATATCTGAAACTGTGGAAATCTGCATATCTGCTATTTTCTCTGCCTCTGGAATATTCGGAGTAAGTACATCGGCCAGTGGAATTACTGTGTCTATCAAGGTGGAAACCGCCGTAGGATTCATCAATGGGCAGCCATTTTTGGCATACATAACCGGGTCGATTACGACATTTTGGGGCTTATATTGTAATAGTTTCTTTGCCACCGCTTTCATACATTCTGGTGTAGAAAGCATACCGATTTTTACTGCGTCCACTTCAATATCTTCAAATACGGCGTCAATCTGTTTTTCAATCATATCCGGGGTAATATCTTGGATGTCGATAACACGGCTGGTGTTCTCTGCAACAACAGAAACAATAACACTCATTCCAAATACACCGTGAGCAGAAAAAGTTTTCAAATCAGCCTGAATACCTGCACCTCCGCTGCAATCTGATCCGGCAATGGACAATACTTTTTTCATTTTGCATTTTCCTCCATTCTCTCGTTCCGATAGGCCATCTTCCAAAAAGCAAGCTCTAACAAACTTGCTTTTTCAAAAATATCAGCCAGATACTTTTTATTTGCTACTGATAACCCGGCACATTTATGCTCTGCAAAAGCAGACCATTCTTTGCAGCTTTCTGCATATTGTTCATCCGCATAATCTTTGATAAAGTCCCAATATCTTGACTGTCTGCTTGTAGGAACAGCCGCCAATTTGCGGAATATATAGCTGTAACTTAGCATACAGGGAAGAACCGCCATTAAAATTTCTTCATTCTTTCCATGTGACGCAATCTCAAACATGAAATCAATGTAATTTTGATTTTCAGGCAGAGGAGCGATCAGTTCAATATCATTATCCGTCATGCAAAATTGCTTTAGATAATCCAGACGCACTTCTGATTCCGTATCATTTACAAAATTCAGCATGGAATAGTAAAGCTGAATTTCTCTTAATGTATCAGCATGAAAAATTGCCTTGCCGTATATACGGGCATAGTTTTTCAGATAGATACTATCCTGAATCATATATCTCTTGAACTTTTCAAGAGGTAGCTTTCCAGTTTGCACTTCCTGCACAAATGGGGTAGCTGCACATTCTTCCCAAATGGGGATGTTGCGGGTTAAAATGTCTTTCATAAATGCCATGTTTATTCCTCCTAAAATAAAAAAATAGAGCCTCTAAAACAATTAGAAGCTCTTTCAGACGCAATACGAGCGTAAGAAATTGCTTCCCTACGCCGGTATTAGCCGACAGGTCCAGAGGTCAGGTCTTACCTTTTTCAACTTGTTCAGTTCCCTCGCAAACACATATCATATCTTATTCAATTAAAAAGGACATTCCCAAAACAGAGAATGTCCAAAAAATACGAATCTGTATTCTTTAGCTCCCTGCGTTGGTATTAGCCAACAGGTTCAAAGGGTCAGGTTTTAACCTTCTCAACTACAAGGTAGTCCCCCTGTTTGAGTATTATTATAGTTAAGAAGTCCCGGAAAGTCAAGGTCTATAGAATTCAAGTTAGCAAACCTTATTGACGGGATTTTTCTGTGCTGCGCTGCGGTTGTGGTGGGGAAGAAATCTCTAATAGGTATTCCACATTGGCCCGAACATTATGAAGTTCTTTCATATCATTTTTGGCCTGCTTATAGGCAGAATAGGCTTTCCGTTTTTGTTCCAGAAGATCGGTGTATTCCTCCCGGAGAGATTTGACAGAGGGGAGCTTTTTGATTCCCAGCTCGTCAAAATGATTCTTTGCCGCCTGGTGCAGCAGAATTTCAGCTTCATGTTCTGTTCGGAATTTTTTGCTGTACCCGGCTTTGCGATATTCTACATAGACAGCCCGCGTTTTCGCATAGTTTACGATCTGTTTTTGCAGCTCGGCATTGGCGTTCATTTTTGACTCCAGATCTTTGATCTGAACGGATAAGGTATTGAAATTAGTGGTAGTGGCGTTGGCTTTTTCCAGAAGATCCTCATAACCCATATCGCCATGTTCTTTTAAGTAGAGCACTGCCTGAGAAAGCTGCTTTAGGTTGAACACTTTTGCCCAGCGCTCATAACCAGGGCCCTTGCCGGAACGGATTGCAACTTCAATATCAACCAGCAATCCAACTTTGGAAACCGTTTTTTTAGAAAAGGCATGGCGGGGTTTTACTGTCCGTGTACCGGCAATCCGTTCTTTGATGGCTTGTTCTGTATAATCGCCTTTGAGCGTATCGCATCGGGTATAATTTTCTTGTCCCGGAACTCGGAACCGAAGATGTTTTCTTTCACGGTTGACTTCCAGCCCAGCAGTTTCCAGCTTCTGTAGAAGTTCCTCAAAATCTTTTGGCTTTTCCTCTAATGCAGCATCAATAGCAATGCGTATCTGCTCCTGAAAGGAAGGCTGCTTTTTATTTCCCAGCCATGTGCCATAATGCTCCCGGCTGGGTTTCGGATTTTCTACAATCGAAAGTCCATGCTCCAAACACAGCTTGTCATTCATTCGCCGGATTGCCCAGGTAGAACCCCAGAAGTTGCGAAATTTTTTCTGACAGTCCAGTGTAGTAGAGTTGATAATGATGTGATTATGGACATGGTGCTTATCCACATGGGTGCAGACAACAAAGGCATGGTTTCCTTTTGTGAGCTTCAGTGCCAGCTCCCTGCCGATCTGATTAGCTTCTTCTGGCGTAACTTCGCCGGGCTTAAATGCCTGACGGAGATGGTAGGCGATCACATCATCTGCACCCTGATTTCTGCCGGTCAGATTTGCATACTGTCGTTTGGACAGAAGAAACTCTGCATCAGCAAGCCGGGTATCACACTCATAGCCATAAATGAATTTTCCAAAATCGGTTTTCTGCGGATTTTCTACATAATCAATAATATCTGAGATCGCAGTAGAGATATTCCGACCTTTTCCTACATGCAGAGGCATCAGTCTTGTGGTCGCTATTTTCGTCACCTCCTTAACTTAATTCCAATCAGAGAAGTTATAATTGCAGAAAAAGAGCGGGGCTGCCTATGCGCCCCGCCAAATCTGCTTAACCAAATATAAAATCCTTTAAGGCACTGTTTGCCCCGCCAATGATCCCTACCAGCCATGCAGCCGCCAGAGGCAGACCGTATGGACTGATAAGAAAGGCGATCATAAGCCATGCAAGACCCGGCAAAAATCCTGCGACAAAGAACAGCACCAATGCCGCCAGAAAGATGATCCCAGAAAGAATCCCAAGTACCGCACCGGAAAGAACCACTAAAAATTTACATACCAGATAAAGAATCCCCGTAACCAGCATAAAGGGAAGTGCCAGTAATTTACCTATCAAACGCATACGCTTTGCCTCCTTTCAGAAGGGCATCTGCCCTTATAAAAATTTTACCGTGACGGCAAAAAGAAAGCAACGGCTTTCCGGCTGTTTATGAAATGTTTGCAAATCCCCGGATCAGTTTGTCCATGCCATCCCAAAGGCTGTCCAGACGGGTGCGGATGTCATCTATATCTGCGGCATAAATATTGCCGGTCTCATTGGCCCGTCTGGTATATTGGTTTAAGTTATTGGAACAAATGCGGAGAAGCCGGATCATTTCCTGAATATCTCCCATATCAAGGTGAATGATGTAACCGTCTACGGCCATCTTTCGCAGATATGCCGACAGGTTGGTAATGCCAAGTTCCGCCATGCGTTCTTTTACCAGTTCGGCCTCCGGTTCGGACATGACAAATTCGACGCGGACGGATTTTTTGTTATGCCCGCCCTTCATCGTTCCAACCCTCTTTTATGAGATGAGACCTCCTGTGTTGAAACCACCGTCTTTGCTCTTTTGAGTTTTTCCCGCAGGGTGGTCTTTTCCAGCTTATCAAGATATTCCTCCAGATTTCCGGCTGTCGCATGATAGCTGCGTTTGAAGCGTTCCCGTTTTAGAATCATCATCAGCTCAGGCTCATTTTCCGGCAGATAAGTCATTGTTTTAGGGGCTCCATGCTCTGGCATAAACCGGTTCATAAGCTGTCTCCGTTCCTGATAGGGAATCGTGATAACATTTCCATCCGCAAATGCAACGGCTACATTTCCGATTGGACAGGTCAGCTTTTTCATCCGTTCCACATGTTCTCTATAATTTAGCGGATAGAGATTGCCAAATATTTTTCCGTCCCTGACTTCTTTCAAAGAGATGGCATAAGCCAAAACGGGATCATTTGTCTGTTCCTGGTAAAACCGCCACACTTTATTTTCATGGCTTCCATCCAGATAAACTTCCCGTTCGCGCAGGGTATAGGTTCCGCAAGGGCGTGACATCCAAAGAAGCTGTTTATCCTCTGAACGGTCTGACACAGCCAGTTTTGAAATCAGTTCCTTATCCAGGTCAAAGTCCTCTTTATAATGTTGGGTATGAAGATCTACGATACGGGAAAGAGCACCCAAAAGATCTACATCCTCAAATCTTACCCTGGCCATCAGCGTTCCCTTTCCGGCACAGGAGGGATCATCTGCCTTGCTTCATGCTCCGGTTTGTCTGCTTTCAAACGGTCCATCAAAGACGGCTTTGCTTCCGGCACCAGCTCCCGGATTTCTTCATCCGTCTGTCCGTCTGTCAGATCCGGGCGCACAGGAGGTTCGTTGTTCAGCCTGCCATCCAGCATATTGTAGTTCCCGGTTTGTCCTTCCTCATAAAGTTCCGCATTGCGAAGATAACTTTCCGGCGCCTGAAACGGCTGTCCGGCAAACAGAATTTCTCTTTGGGTGGTAAACTGTGCAAGGACCCCATTTTGCAGTCTCGCAAATTCTTCATACTGGCGCAGGGTAAGCCCTCGTTCCAGCATTTCCGCCTGGGTATGCGCCCAGCCTTCTCCATAGAGAAAATAGTACATGTCGGGCTGATCACAGACAAAACACAGGGAACCGTCCTGATTGTCATAGTAAGATGGCTGCATATTCTGGTAATGGCAGCGTTCCTCACGCCCCAAATACACACGGTTGTCCGCACCCAGCATAGCGACCATACCCGCGTAATTACTATGGACCGCAGAGCGGATTTCTACCAGCGGATCTGTTTGAGAAGGAATCTGTCTGCCCGGAATCTCATTTTGTTTTTCCGCTGCATCATTTCTTGGTATCACTTCTTCATGGCTGCGTGCATCCAGCTCCGGTTGAGATGTTCCTTTCCGAACAGCACCGGGCTCCGGTTCTTTTTCTTTCACATAGTATCGGACATTTGCTGTCGTATGTTCGTTGGCTTCCTTTGCATAGTTTTCAGCAGCAGCTTTGGTATCAAACTCCAACGGTTTTCCATTTTCCTTGCACCAGCTTTGTGCCGGTCCGAAAATAGAAGTGCTGCTTCGTACTGCCCATACACCATAGGTCCGTTTCTTTTCCATTCCGCATCCCTCCTTATCGTTCCTGCTGTTTGGAAGTTTGTTGCTTTTTTACCGGGTCTGCCGGTTTTGTTGCTTTTAGCTGCTGACGGAGAGAATTCTTATGCTCCAGTTCGGAATCTGTGATGTTGACATATTCGCCAATGATACAGAGCGCTTCTCCATAACTGCCGGAAACAAATACCCGATCAGACATTTCTTTTGCCTGTTCTTTCAAACCATGCTCCCGCAAAGTACGGGAAGCAATACCCAGCAGATTAAAAATGTTCCCATCTGCTCCGATCAGCGGACAATCCGGTTTATCTGCCAACGCTTCCGGTGTTTCTATAAATCCGCCTAAATAATTCGGCACAAAGTCCGACAGCCATGTGCCGCCATAGACTTCATGGGTCTGTAAACGCCACAGGGCAAGTTTTCCTATATCCAGTTTCACATCATCAAACGGGTAAAGCAGACAGGTCAGTTCGCCGTGCTGAAAAGCAGCCACATTCTCAAACTGACAGCCATCTTTCAATATGCCTGCTTTTGTCAGCATTTCATTGATCCCGTCCACCCACTCTGTCAGATCCCCGCCACAGCCCTGTAAAATCAGTCCTTCCTTATCCGGCATGCGGCGAAGATCCTCCGCGGTAATCGTGTTGATATTCAAAAAATCGCCTCCTATCGTTTTTGTTAAAATATATGTTTTGTCCGCAACTTAACCTCATTTCAAAGCACCGGAGTATTCTTATACAGCTCCCTTGAAAACAGGTGCAAAAAGCCCTTGAAAATCAAGGACTTTTAAGGCTAAGTTGCGGACATATCATGGTTGGTTTTGCCGCTTCCGGCGTTTGCGTTCCCGCTCGGATTTCCGTCTTGCATAGACCCGGCAGGCAGCGGAACAATATGCCTGGCTGGTTGTAGGAAGATATGCCTTTCCACACACAGGGCATATTTTCTGTCTCATGGAGGTGTCCTCGCCGGTAATGGCTGATTCCAGTGCTGCATCCACCGGCAGCACCGCTTTTTCAAAGTACCTGCAATAAGCACCGGTCCACCATTTATTCAGCATGTAACAAGGGCTGTCCAGAGGAAGGCAGATCTTATCCTGGGAGTCATAGTTGGCGCAAAGCTCCGTAACCAGCTTTCGGATCGTAGCCCGCTCCGAGCGGTTCAATTCTCTCTCCGCCATAACGCCTACCTTTCCGGGGCTCTGCTTTGCCGACCGCTGGAAATTTCGGTTGTATCAGTAACATTCCTGGGCTGTGAAAGGGCATCGGCGATAGAGTTCCGCTTTTTCTGTTTTGGTTCATGGTAAATAAAAAGTTCATTTTTTCCTGGTACATACAACAATCCATTTTCTTCGCAGCGGAAAATATCACATTCTTTGTCTGTTGAAACGGTATAAAAGTCTTTGTAATCATAAGGTGCTTTTTGCCGATCCTGATAGGTACACAGCCCTAAGTTGGGGTCACTTGCCAGCCGTTTCGATATGGCGAAAAAGTCGCCTTCTTTTTTGTGAAATTTTCGTATGGGCGTGAAGTGATAACCGCCATATTCAAAGGTTTTTCGATCGCTCATTTACGCCTGCCTTTCTTTACTGGAAATTCCAGCTTGAAATTCACATATTTACCGCCGGTATCATCCAGAATCACTTCCGCATCATAGGTCTTTCCTGTTTTTTCACTGTAAAGCCCGGACATAGAAATACGGCCCTCTTTCAAAAGAGCCGCTGCCACAGACTTTGTGATGGATTTTTTCTTGCTGGAAAAGAAACGGTTATCTTTCCAAAGAGCAAAAGAACATTCCCTGTTGTCGCAGAAAAAACCTTTCTTTCCTTCATATACCGGGGCTCCGCAGCGAGGACATACCCCTACGGCTTCATGTGCAGTTCCTCTGGAAGAAGGAAACAGATCCGCAAAACGTTCTTCCGGGGTAGTATGTTCTTTTACCAGCGTCCGGCTCATATCTGCAATCTGATCCATAAAAGATGTTGCCGACAGTTCGCCATGTTCCACTTGTTTCAGCATGGATTCCCATTCTGCAGTTAAGATGGGAGATTTGATATTGTCCGGCAGGACTGCGATCAGGTTCTTTCCTTTTTCCGTAGGAATGAGCTGCTTTTTCTTTCGCTGTACAAATCCGGCAGAAACCAGCTTTTCCAGTGTTGCCGCACGGGTAGCCGGAGTACCCAATCCTTTACGCTCGGCATCTTCCGGCATATCTTCCGCACCGGCAGTCTCCATAGCGGACAGAAGTGTGTCCTCTGAAAGCTTTTGTCAAGGGGGTGCGTGGATATTTTTTATATTATTTACGCAGACTCTCTCTCTGCTTCTGCCTGAATAATGCGTTTCAATCTGTCCTCAGCAGTCAAACCGCTACTATGGTCAAAAAACACTTTGACTTTATAATTTGTTTTGCCTTGCTTAATCACAAAAACTCCATCCGGTTTGTTTTTCTCCGAATGGTTATTTTGGGTGGGTAGTGTACTGTTCATAATATTTGTCATACGATAATCCTCCTTGAATGAAAAAAGCCCGACAAGGAAAGGTCTGACAACGAAGTTCCGACAACGGACATCAGAAAACCTTTTTTCTTTATCGGGCGATACTATCTTTTTACTATTTCCTTTTTCTTTATAATATTGGTTGTCATGGTTGTCAGAAAGGGAAAAGTGCCGCAATATCAAGGCTTTCGGGATTTTTGCCCGACAACCAGACCGACAACCGGCTCGACAACCGAAGCGACAACGGACTTTTATTTTTGCTTTAACCATTCTTCCGGAAGCCCTAACTGTTCCATTTCCTCTGTCGGGATTTCCTGAAAACCATCCATGCTGTTGTCAGGCTCGTTGTCGTTCCTGATACGCTCCCAGCCCTTTTGTCGGCGGTAAGGCTCTGGAAAATACCTCGGATTGCTGAACGCTCTCCAGCCTGTGACAGCGTTATTCATAATGTCATTGATCTCTCGCAGTTCCCATTGTTTCGGTTCGTCATAATCATGCCCCAGTGCTTCTTTGTAAAGCTGTTTGGAACAGACTATGCTGCCGGAATAGCGTTCCAGATAGTCTAAAATCTGTCCTGCCTTTGTGTCCTCCGGCATAAAATCCTTTTGGTGGGCTTTCAGATAATCGTTCATAGCCGGACTGAATCTCAGACGGAAATTGCCGCTTCTGTAAATCTCCATAGCTTCTGCCCACATCTGATTGATATACTCTCTGGAAGCCTGTTCATCCGCCAAAATATGAACCTCAGCCCTTTCAGGATAGACCATAACCGGAACGAAGCGGCGGTTGCCTGTTCGGTCAAGGGGAAGAAAGTCAAGGGTATTAGAAGAACCTCCAAACACACATTGTCGTTTTCTGTCTGCCGGATGTGTTTCATAGGGTATCTTATAGGTTTCCTTTTGTCGGCTCAGAAAGGACTTGATTTCTTCAATGCTCTTAGCGTTGGCGGTTGCAATCATTTCCGACATTTCAATAATCCAATGCCCCTGCATTTTGCGGTACACATTTTCATCATCCAGCTTTTTCAAGTCATCAGAGAACCAATCATCATTGACCGCAAGCAAACGGAAGAAAGAGGACTTTCCGGCTCCCTGACCGCCTACAAGACAGAGCATTACCTCAAATTTACACCCCGGCTTAAAGGCTCGTGAGATAGCACCCAGTAGAAACAACTTCAATGCTTCATAGGTGTAATCATCTGTATCAGAACCGAGAAAGCGGTGCAGACAGAAGCGTATGCGTTCTGTTCCGTCCCATTGCAGGGCATTGAGAAAATCACAGACAGGGTGGTAACGGTTTTCATTGGCAATAACCGCAACTGCGTCTATGATTTTCTTCTCTACGGTCAATCCATAGTTTTCTTCAAAATATAGGAGCAGATATTTCACATCCACATCCGTCAATGTCGGGCTGTCACGATACCAACCGAGGGGCTTCACAATGTCGATTCTTTCGGTCAGAAGATTTTTTCGGATAGCCCCTTTCAAAAGCGGGTCATATTGCAGAACACGCTTATAATTTGCGGCAGTATTATAAACCTTACCTTTCTCGCTCTGCTCTAAGCTGTTTCGGATTTCTTCTACTGTGCATGGTTCTGTCTGCTGACAGTTCTGCAATTCGCTGTTCAAGTTTCAACACCTCCTTTCTCTGTTCTGCCACAAGTGCTTTTCGTTCCTCCAATGAACCATACAGAAGAATATCAAGCAGATATTCGATATAGTTCTTCTTATGCAGTGCTTCTGCAAACAGGGGATTCCATTCCTCATCCGGCTGTTTGGGAGCGTATTTCTTTTCCCATTCTCTAAGAAGATGAAAATAATCTGTCAGCACCTTGTAGCAATGATTTTCTTCTTTTTGATACTTCTGTTCCGGTGTCGGCTCACGAATACGAGGGCGGACACTGGGCTTTTGTCGGCTGTCATAGTTAAGACCAAAATCTTCTGCAAGTTTGACAGCAGCTTCCCTCAGCCCGATACCGAATAGCTTCGCTGTCAGATCAACAGCGTCTCCGGTTGCTCCGCAGCCAAAACAGTAATAGCGTTCATCCAGCTTCATACTGGGGGATTTATCCGAGTGAAACGGACAACACGCCATACCTGTGCGACCCACTTTCAAGCTATAGGCTTCTGCGGCTTGTCGGGCAGTAACATTTTCTTTTACAACTTCAAATACATTCATGTGACTCCTTTCCTGAAACGAAAAAAGCACCTGTCATTTTCAAAGTGAAAACAGCAAGTGCTTTAAAGTTTCATATTTAATTTTAGGTGCAAAGAAGCAGGAGACCTTTTCAGATTTCCTGCTTCTTTTGAAGAAAATTAAATTATATAATTCCGGTTTGTTGAAGAAAGTCAATTACCTCATTAAACTGTTTCTTCTTACCAACATTCTTTAATATCAAAAGAATGATAGTAGAGATTGCAATTTGCATTATTTCAATAAATACCATTAAGAAAACACTTTTAAAAAGCAGCAATATACCTATGAGCCAAAACACCATTGGAATATAATAATACATATATTTCATATCTGTTCGGAGTTTTTTCTGTAATTGCAAAATGCAAGAATTATTATCATTTATAATTTTTACTTGTATCCAATATAGTGAATGACCTCGGAGTTTTTTTCCAGTGTAAAATAAATCAAAGCAATTATTACTTTCTATTTTGCATAGCATCAAATTATCGGAAACAACTTTTGATAACATATAACTTGAAGTATTGTTTTCGATTATAGGGATAATTGTATTTGAGGGAAGTTTGCTTTTTACAGTGTAGTGTTTCATGTGTTCTCGTAACCTCCACTTCTGCGATTTGGAGTGAAATCATTTCAAGAAATAACTTATCTCCATTATACTTCATCAACCTAAAGAATGGAAGATGTTTTCTTGCTCCCTAAAGCAAAAGCACCTGTCATTTTCAAAACGAAAATAGCAAGTGCCTTAAAGTTCCATATTCAATTTTGTGTGCAAAAAAGCAGGAGACCTTTTCAGATTTCCTACTTCTTCTAAATGATAATTATTTCGTCTAATTACTGAAAATCGGGAATTTCCTCACAAGGTTCTTCGTTATAGTAAGGTACGCCATTTTTGATTCCCATGCTGATTTTCAAATCCAAATCTTGATAGTAGCCTTCATACTGATAATCCGCCACTTCTTCTGATTCCTCTATCAATTTCTTCAGAGTTTCAGCAGCTTGCAAGCTCTCAGCATTGTTCAGACCACCAATCGCCGGTCCGCTGCTTCCCTCATACACTTCCAAGTAAATTTTTTCAGAAGATTCCGGCTCAACAAACAGAATATAAGAGTAAGCATCTTCAGAATTCTGCGTTTCATAATTAGGTTCTCCAAATAATGCACGCAGTCTGCCATAGGCGATGACCGATTCTAAATCTAAGTTCAAAAGCTTCCCGTTGCTTTCCGGTATACTTGTCAGGCTTGTGTCTTTTTTGAAATCAGATATTGTCATAGCATTTTCTCCTTCCGATACATTGTTCCCTAATGCACAACCGCTTAAGCACAGTGAAACAAGTAACATCAATGTTAATAGTTTTTTCATGATAGCTGTTACCTCTTTAAGATTCTCAAATAGTGTATCTCCATTATACTTCATCAACCTAAAGAATGGAAGATATTTTCTTGTTTCTTAAAGCAAAAGCACCTGTCATTTTCAAAATAAAAACAGCAAGTGCCTTAGAGTTCCATATCCTGTCTTTTGCTTTTCGTCGGAACTGTCCGGCTGACTTCACGCTCTGCAATTTCTTTCTTTTTGCGGCTCAACTGCTCTATAATAGAACTTTTGGCTTTCTTCTTGATTTGCTCCGTTCCGGCTTTTTTGACCTCCGGTTTCATCAGCGTGGTTTGGATTTTCTGAATGGTTGATTTCATAGCGTTTGTGATTCTTGCAATCACGCCATCCAATCGTTTCACTGCATACTCAACTTCTTTCTTTGAAGCCTTACGCTCAGGGGAGAGAACCCATGCCTTAGACTGCTCCACCAGCTTAATATCCTCCTTGTGCGTTTCCAGTTTTACAGTATCAGCAACGACCTCAACCGCCTTGTTATAGGCAATATCTGCAACCTCGTCCACCAGAGCTTCCACATCTTCAATCTTCATCGTGAGTTCTTCCAACTTTTGCTCCTGTGCTGCCAGTTGCTCCTTTTGCTTGAAAAGAATATAGTCCTGTTTTTCCAGATATGCACGACCACCATATTCCGGTTCTTCTTCCAGTTGTAAGCCATGCTTTTTCGCCACATCAAACAGCAGCACTCGGCAAGCTGAATCGAAAGTCATCTTGCGGTTATTTTTTCTTCCGACAGGCTTCTCCGGTTCCGGCAGTTCAAACCCCAGTGCTTCCAAAGCCTTTTCCTGTTGTGGGGCAATCTCCCCATATTGATTTTCACAGTCGAACACATGACGCTCGTGAATATGAGGGGTGCTTTCATCCAAGTGCAGCGCCCAATTCAGGATATGAACATGAGAACCGAAACGCTCATTTACAATTTCCATAAATTCTGTGACGATCTCAATGAGCAATTCCGGTGGAACATGATTATCAAGCGTTCCAATCTGATAGACCGTTTCCTCTGGACAGGTCTTTTTACTTTTGAGTAAATCTCCGGTTTCCTTATTTCTTTCAGGGTGTCGGTTCTTCACATTTCTTTCGTTCTGTCCGGTCACAAAATCACGATACCGCTGACGATAAAAAAGCTGTTCCACATCTTCAAAAGTGGCAGACAGCTCATTTTCCTTTTCGGGATTTTTGAAATTGCGGAAGCCATTGTAACAGTCCCAATAGAGATTTTGTTTGGCTCGTTCTTCGTCAATGTGTTCGCTGTTGGCAATGTCAAAACTGCGGTCATTGTGCTTCGGATTATAAACGCCATTCTTTCCGGCTCGTCCATTGTGCCTTGTTAATTTCACATGAGTTCCTCCTTTTCTTTTTGATTTCCCCGACAGGGGAGAAGGGCAGCGAAGCTGATTCCTTGCGGCTTTCTGCGTCAAGTAATACCCAGTACTAAGTGGCGAAACGCCACTTAACTGGGCAAGGCTGCCGCCCTTGACCTGCACAGGGATATTGCATTCCCTGTACCCATGCACAAAGGGTTGCACCCTCTGTACTCCCGCCCGAACAAACTGACTTCGCCCCGTCTCAAGCTCTGTCAGTTCCTTCAGTTTTACAAAACAGTCCACCGGACTATTTTGCAAAAAGAAAAACCGACGCATGATCGCTTTACGCTCAATACATCGGTTTCTTCATCTGACCTTAACGGTCATATTCAGTTGTGGCAGATTGCAGATAGCCTACAATCAGAGGGCATATACTAAATGCTACCCAAACATTTTCTTATCAGTCTACATCCATGTGAATACAAAGACAGCTTTTTCTTTTTTCCAATATCTACATACCAGCCTTTTTGTCTTTGCTTATCCACAGCAACCAAGATTACTGTTGTTTGTGTACAAGTTTCAAATACTTCTTCAGAAACAATCATATTCATTCCATGATTCTTAACAAAAATTTTGGTTTCTTCTGATATTTCATCCATGTATGCAAAAATAATCAAACAAGAATTACCTGTTTTTTTCGTATTTATATGGTCAAGCTGCCTTTTGAGTAAATTTTTTATATCCTTTGCTTCTGAAACACTGACATAATAAGAAATGAAATCCTTTAATAGTGAAAACTTCTTTCTAAAAAGCAAGCCATCCGCCTGTGCTTCAAATTTGTAATTCAAGAATTTTTGTTTAATGCTATTTGCGTCTGATAATGCAATTTCACATAATTCTTGATTTTCATATTTCTTATACATCTTTGTTGCTTCATAATGTATCACATAAGCAACATTTTTATAGATTAGTACAACTGCAAGCATTCCAGTTATTATCCATCCCACAAGTACTGCTAATCCAAATTCTTGTTTTCCCTTACTCAGAAGTATAAAACAAAATACCAATAAGATAATAGCTATCAATGCTGACACTATTCCAAGTATAAAACAGTTTTTCCTTTTTCTGATTGTTTTCTCATCCCATTCATAATCTGCATTAGATGAAGTTGCTTTCTTTTTTTTTATCAATTTATTGCCCATAACAGCACCTCAAATTCAACTTTATTACTACACTCATTATACTTCATCAACATAAAGAATGGAAGAAAAAATTTTGTGTGCAGGGTTCCTGTTCAAACCTTGTAACGCACATTTTCGCAAAATCCATAGTCCCCGATACTTTCCTCACAGGCGATAGGCAACGGTCAAAACATCAGGTCTGCACCTGACATTTTAACCGCATATCAGCCCTGATTATCACATTATCCCTGCTGGCTGTTCAGCCCATGCTTTTTCGCATATTCGCTGGCTTTCTGTCTGCGTTCCTCACTGTAAGGCGGCAAGAAACGGATAGACAGACGGGACTTTGCCAGCTCATAAGAAACACCGCCTTGAACATTGGATTTTTCCAGTCGGCAAAGGTCAGGGTACTTCTTAGCAAAAGCAGCCAACCTCTTTTTCAATCCGGCGTTGTGGGTATAGATATTTGCCTTGTCCTCGCCCTCATTAAAGAGAACGATTGTTTCTTTCTCAATCTTCGTCAGTCTCGCCATAGCAGCCCTCCCTATGGTTTTTCAACACACGCAGCTTGCAGTAAAAGCAGCGATACCACCTTTCAACACCCTCAGCACTCAGCTTGACGGAAAGCATATAAAACAGCTTCTTCGCCACTGGATCGGGTGCAAGGGCAGCCACCATACGCAAACGCTCGACAGTTGCTTTCAGGTTCGGACAGCCAAAGGCATAAAGGGTTTCCATTTCATTCCGGTTCATCTTCATTGTGTTTTCCTCCTTGAAATTTGATAAATGAAAAGCGACAGACACTTCATAAGGAAATACCTGTCGCTTCGTTTACGATATAAATTTGTTGGTTTTGGACTTGATAAAATCAGCAGTAAATCATTTCCTGTCTGATGATTTCTTCGGCTCGGTTACGGATAGAGTTCATGGACTGTACCCACAACATCTGATTGTCTGCTTTCATGGTTTCGGTCACACCCTCGGCTTGTTTCATCTGCTCAATGATAAGGTTGCACCTTTCCGCTGCCTGTTCGTTCAGGTCAGCAAGGTAAGTATGCAGTTCGCCGGATAAACAGAGGGCAGAGAACCTTGCAGGGCGGTACTGCTCTAAATATGTCCTGTGCAGTCTGCCCCACATACCGATAGGGCGGTGTTCCTCCGGCAGCTTCAAGTCCGGCACATAGTAATCACCCACAAGAACATAGTCCAGACCGTTGCTTTCATCATGGATTCGTGGTTTCAATTCTGTCATGCTATTTTTTCTCCTTTCACTTTTTGCCGATTTGATTTGCTTGTGGCGTTCTGTTCAGCACACAGCTTGCTATCAGAACTTTTTTCTTCTGCTATACGCTCATGCTCCGCAAATTTTTTTGATTTCTCACGAATCTTTTTCATATACTTACGATTGGATTCTCGTTTTCTGCGAAGTCGTTCCGCCTCTTTTTCAGCAGCAATCCTTTCTTCCTCTGTTGGTTCATGCTGCTCCACAGGTACTTGAAATTGCCCGACATAGTTAAGATATATCTCCACCTCTGTGGTGCGGTCTGCACCTTTTCCCTGTGGCTCGTGAACCAGTATTTTGTCTATAAATTCATTTATCATGGCAGGAGTAAGCTCTGTAATGTTCTCATACTTTTTAACCAGCTTTATAAAACGCTCCACATTATTTTGACCGCCTATAATTCGTTGCATATCAGCGGTGTCAGTCTCAATAATCTTGTTTAGCTCGTTCTGCTCATTTTCATAATCAGTAAGCATACTCTGAAAAAGCCTGTCCGGTAATCTTCCAATCACATTATCCTCGTAGATTTTCCTGATGAGCATATCCAGTTCGTGAACTCGCTTCTGATTTCTTTCAATGCGTTTTTTTACAGTTTCAGAAACAGCAATATCTTTCATCGCCGATTCTTCTTGCAGAGAATAGACAAACTCCTGCTCATTCAAAGAAACATAATGGCAAGTCTCTTGTATGGTTTTCAGAATGATGCTTTTAAGTGCTTTTGTTGAAATATGGTGGCAAGTACAATGCCGGTCATACTTCTGATAAGCAAGATTATAAGTGGAACATTCATAACAATCTGCCGGATTTGAATGGCTTATCCGCTTTTCACCTTTGGTAGTATAGTATATTCTTTCACGCCCTTTTCGTTGCCTGTGATTATACATCGGTGCACCACAGTCAGCACAGTAAATCTTTCCGGTTAGAACATTAGGTTCGCCCATAGGATCTGCTTTTCTTACATTCTGTCTTAACTTTTGAGCAAGCATCCATGTTTCTTCATCGACAATAGGCTCTTGTGTATCATCAAAAACCACCCAATCTTCCTTATCTGCCCTTTTCGTCTTTTTGTCCTTATAGGAATTTTTGAATGTCCTGAAGTTGACAGTCTTTCCAATATACTCTGGTCTGGCAATCAGAGTAGTAACCTGATTTCCTCGCCACATATACGGATTTTCTTTGTCATAGTTGCTTGCATGATTTCCAAGTCCCTTTTTTCCAAGATAATAAGACGGTCTTTCTATTTTTTCTTCTGAAAGTTCTCTTGCTATCTGATAAGGTCCTTTTCCCTCAATAGTCATGCGATAAATTCTGCGGACTACTTCAGCAGCTTCTTCATCAATAATCCAATGGTCGGGGTTTTCTGGGTCTTTCAAATAGCCGTATGGTGGGATATTACTTGTATGAGCGTTGCCGGAAGAACCTCTGGATTTCAGTACAGCTTTAATTTTCTTACTTGTATCCCTGACAAACCACTCATTCATGATATTCAGAAAAGGGGCAAACTCACTGGTTTCTTGACGGTCACTGTCAATACCATTATTAATTGCTATAAATCGAACTTCCTTTTCTCTAAACAGAATATCAGTGAAAAAACCTACTTGCAGATGATCTCTGCCAATTCTGGACATATCCTTGCAGATACAGGCAGTGATTTCTCCGTTTTTAACACCTTCAACAAGTCTGTTCCATGAAGGTCTGTCAAAAGTTGCTCCACTCCAACCATCATCGGTAAAATGAACAAGATTCGTAAAGCCATGCTTTATAGCATAATCTTCAAGCATTTGCTTTTGAGATGAGATTTGTCAAGGGTGTTTTCTCTTTAGAAATACAGCTATTTTTTCGAATTATATTACAGCGATAGCAAACACAATATTTGAGTTTTTATCCTAATAGTGCTATACTGTAGGTAGTTATGATTTTCCTTGAATGGAGGCATAGGAATGAAAGTAAGCTATAAAAAACTCTGGAAAATGCTAATTGATCAAGATATGAAAAAAAGAGATTTAGAAAAAGCTGCTGGAATTAGTCATTATACTATCAATAAATTAAATCACGGCGACAATGTAACCACGGATGTTTTAGGAAAAATCTGCATGGCATTGAATTGCACAATAGATGACATCATGGAATTTGTTGACGAATAAGTTTGAAAATAAAAATGGGCTTTCTTAAAAAGCAATCTGTTTTGTAAAAGAATCCTCAAGTATAGGAGTTGAAGATATGTCATACCAAAGCGAAGCAGCTCTTGAACAGCAATTTATAGAACAACTAAATAAACAGGGATACAATCCTGTGTCTATTCCTGATTACGATGCACTACTCGAAAATTTCAAAATACAATTTGCAGCCTTCAATGCGGCAAAGCTCGACCATCCTTTAACAGACAAAGAATGGGAGCGTGTATTCAACATCATGCTTGGAAAATCTGTTTTCCAGAGTGCAAAAATACTTCGAGATAAGTTCGTGCTGGAGCGTGAGGACGGAACGAAAGTGTACCTCTCCTTCTTCGATGCCGACCACACAAAGAATATCTTTCAAGTAACAAACCAGACAACCGTTGTTGGGAAGTATGTCAATCGTTATGATGTGACGATCCTTGTCAATGGACTTCCTCTCATTCAAGTGGAGTTGAAGCGGCGTGGCATAGATATTCGAGAAGCTGTCAACCAAGTAATGCGCTATAAAAAGCATTCCTACAATGGACTGTACCACTTCATTCAGCTTTTCGTTGTGTCCAATGGCGTTGATACAAAATACTTTGCTAACTCCGACAGAGATATGCTTCACAGCCTTGCCTTCTTCTGGACGGACTTCAACAATGTGCGTATCACCAACCTGAAAGAGTTCTCTATCTCCTTCCTTGCCAGAGACCATATCATCAAGATGCTGACGAGATACACCATCTTGAATGACACAGACAAGTTGCTCATGGTGATGCGTCCCTATCAGGTGTATGCGGTAGAGGCTCTTGTCCGGCAAGCCACCCTCACCAATCGCAATGCCTATATTTGGCATACAACCGGCGCAGGAAAAACGCTGACATCTTTTAAGACGGCACAAATCCTCGCAGCCAATCCCAATATCAAAAAGGTCATCTTCCTTGTAGACCGGAAGGACTTGGACTCCCAAACCACAGAAGAGTTCAACAAGTTTGAAAACGGCTCTGTTGATGCCACTGACCGTACTGATGTTCTTGTAAAGCAGATGCAAGACAAAAACCGGCAGCTTATCGTTACAACAATGCAGAAAATGGCGAACGCCGTGAAGCGTCCTCAGTATGCTAAAATTATGGATACCTACAAGGATGAGAAGGTTGTCTTCATCATCGACGAGTGTCACCGCAGTCAGTTCGGAGATATGCACAAGGACATCGTGCGGCACTTCCAGAAAGCACAGTTCTTCGGCTTTACCGGCACGCCTCGTTTTGAGGTCAATGGAAAGACGGAAGGAAAGATCACACAGACCACAGAAATGCTCTTCGGGGAATGCGTACATAACTATCTTATCAAAGACGCAATCTTTGATAACAATGTTCTCGGCTTCCATATCGAATATATCAAGACTATGGAGGGCAATTTCGACTGGGATGATCCTACAATGGCAGATGGAATTGATATAGGCGAACTCTATATGTCCGAGGAACGGATGTCGATGATCGCAAACCACATTGTACAAAACCATAAAGCGAAGACAAGAAATGGTCAGTACACAGCTATCTTTGCTGTCTCTTCGATTGAAGCTCTGGTCAAATACTATGACATTTTCAAGAAGATCAATCATGACCTGAATATCAGCGGTATCTTCTCCTATGGACAGAACGAAGAAGCAGAAGGTAAAGATGAGCATAGTCGGGACGCTCTGGAACGGATCATCAAAGACTATAACGAGATGTACAGCACCAATTTCTCGACAGACACCTTCTCAGCCTATCACAAGGATATTTCAGACCGTGTAAAGGGCAAGAAAACCAAGTCCCTTGACATCCTTCTTGTAGTAAATATGTTCCTGACCGGCTTTGACAGCAAGCAGTTATCCGTTCTTTATGTGGACAAGGATTTGAAATACCATGACCTACTGCAAGCCTATTCACGAACCAACCGTGTTGAAAAGGAAACGAAACCCTTTGGTATTATCATCTGCTACCGTAATCTGAAAAAGAGGACAGATGACGCTCTTACCCTATTTTCTCAGAGCCACGATACTTCTGGCATTGTTGTTCCTGACTATCCCTATTTCGTCGAGAAGTACAATGAAATGGTTACTCGCTTGAAAGAAATCGCTCAGACTCCAGCGGACATTGACACCATACAAAACGAGGATGACCAGAAGCTTTTCGTTGAGACATTCCGTGAGCTGACCAAGTATTTGCAATCGCTCCAAACCTTCATTGAGTTCAGCTTCGACCATGACTCTCTCATCATGAGCGAGCAGGAATACCAGGACTATAAGAGCAAGTATCTGATGCTTTATGCAAAGCAAAAGAAAGATCGTGAAGTTGTTTCCGTCCTGAACGATGTGGATTTCTGCATTGAGCTGATGGAAAGTGACCGAATCAATGTTGCTTATATCATGAACCTTATCCGCAACATTCACTTCGATGATGCCAAACAGAAGGATTATGATATTAAGCATATCAAGGAAGAACTGGGAAGAACTGATAATCCACAGTTGCTCCGCAAGGTGGAGATTCTACAAGCCTTTTTGGATCGTGTTGTTGTGGGGCTGGAAAGCGCAGATGAGATCGACGCTGCCTACAATGACTTTGAAAATGAGGCAAAGCGTGAAGAAATTGTCGCCTTTGCTCATACAGAAGAAATTGATCCAACTATGCTGACCGACTTCATCTCGGAATATGAGTTTTCCGGCACAATGGATGCCGGTAATATTCGTGACCGTATCGAAAAACCAATGCCGCTGCTGAAAAAACGCTCTCTGGTGAACAGAATTGTAGACTTTATCCGGCAGCACACCGAAAAATTTCAATAAGGAGAATGTAAAATGGACAACAGTATTCAGGCGCACCAGAAAGAGCTTTGCAATAAGCTTTGGGCGATGGCAAACGCACTTCGGGGTAATATGGAGGCGTATGAGTTTAAGAACTACATCTTGGGCATGATTTTCTACTACTATCTGTCTGACCGTACAGAGAAGTACATGGCGAATCTTCTGAAAGACGATGGCATCAGCTATGAAGACGCATGGGCTGATGAGGAATACAAGGAAGCCGTTGTAGAAGAGACTCTGCGCGATCTGGGCTTTATCATTGAACCGCAATTCCTGTTCCGCAAGATGGTCAAGATGGTTGAAAACCGTTCTTTTGACATTGAGTTTTTGCAAAAAGCAATCAATGCCCTTATGGAGTCCACACTTGGCAATGATTCTCAAGAGGACTTCGATGGGCTGTTCTCTGATATGCAGCTCGACTCTACTAAACTGGGGCATACCGTCAAAGACAGAAGTGCTGTCATGGCAAAAATCATTGCCTCTCTGGACGAAATCAACTTCGGAGTAGAAGACACAAAGATTGATGTTCTTGGCAATGCCTATGAGTATCTCATCGGTCAATTCGCTGCAACAGCCGGTAAGAAGGCTGGTGAATTCTACACTCCTTCAGGTCCTGCCGAGCTGCTGTGCCGTCTGGCTTGTCTGGGACTAACGGATGTCAAGGACGCAGCCGATCCCACTTGTGGCTCCGGCTCTCTTTTGCTGCGCCTCAAAAACTATGCAAATGTGCGTAACTACTATGGTCAGGAGCTTACTTCCACCACCTACAACCTTGCCCGAATGAACATGATTCTCCGTGGCATTCCCTACCGTAACTTTAACATCTACAACGGTGATACCTTGGAGCATGATTACTTTGGAGACATGAAGTTCCGTGTACAGGTTGCCAATCCTCCGTATTCTGCAAAGTGGTCTGGCGATCTGAGTTTCATGGAAGACCCCCGGTTCAACGAATACGGCAAGCTTGCCCCGAAGAGCAAGGCTGACTTTGCTTTTGTGCAGCACATGGTACATCACATGGATGAGGACGGACGAGCTGTTGTGCTGCTGCCTCATGGTGTTCTGTTCCGTGGTGCTGCGGAAGAAGTGATCCGTAAACACCTTATCCAGAAGTTGAATGTGCTGGATGCCGTGATCGGTCTCCCTGCCAATCTCTTCTTCGGCACAGGTATTCCGGTGTGTGTCCTTGTTCTCAAGAGAGAGCGCAACGGCAATTCCGATAACATTCTGTTCATTGATGCTTCAAATGATTTTGAAGCTGGCAAGAACCAGAACATCCTCCGTGAGTGCGACATTGATAAGATTGTCGAGACCTATGAGCGCCGTAAAGATGTGGACAAGTATGCTCATGTTGCAACCATGCAGGAGATTGAAGAGAACGGTTTCAACCTCAATATTCCCCGATATGTTGACACCTTTGAGCCGGAAGAAGAAATTGACCTGAACGAAGTAGCTGCGGAGATCCGCAAGCTGCAAAGTGAAATCAAGGACATTGATGCAGAGCTGAAACCGTTTTTTGACGAACTGGGACTTGATTTCCCGTTTGAAGTGGAGGGCAAATAATTATGGCAAATGTATCTTCAAGTAACGGTCTCGAAAAGCGTCCGAAGCTCCGCTTTCCGGGCTTTGATGAGCCGTGGAAGGCAGCACTCCTTTCGGACTATTTTGCCAAAAATATCAAGAAAAATGCTGATGGTGCGATAACCAATGTTATCTGCAATTCAGCAAAGCAGGGGCTTATTCCGCAGCGTGACTATTTTGATAAGGACATCGCAAACAGCGATAATACAGATGGGTACTATATCATCGAGACAAATGATTTTGTTTATAACCCACGGAAATCTACCGATGCACCCTACGGTCCCATAAGCAGCTATAAATATCCAGAAGCAGGGATAGTGTCCCCATTGTACCTGTGCTTCCGAGCAAAGCAGGAGATCAATCCTCTGTATTTTGAATGGTACTTCCGTTCGTCGGCATGGCATCGGTATATCTATATGTCTGGTGACAGCGGTGCAAGGCATGATAGGGTGAGCATCAAGGATGACACTTTTTTTGCAATGCCTATAAATATCCCCTCAGCAAAGGAACAGGATAGAATTGCTTTGTTTCTCAATGCCATAGAGCAGAAAATTGACAAACAGCGTTCTTTGGTTGATGCCCTCAAGAAGTATAAAAGAGGACTCGTTAAGGCGTTAATTTCTGGTACAGTGGCTTTTGCTGGCAGTGAAAATAAACACTGGGAAACTGTAAGTTTGGCAGAAATTTTTACGATTTCTGCTGGAGGCGATATTGACCGACAAAATAGTTCACCCACATATTCAACAAGTTATCCATATCCAGTGTATGCAAACGCCTTGACTAATAATGGTTTATATGGCTATGCAAACTACTTCAAAGTAGAAGGTGATTCTATTACTGTATCTGGAAGAGGCGAAGTTGGTCATGCGATAGCTCGTCACTGCAAGTATGTTCCGATTGTCCGTCTTCTTTCGTTAGTCCCTAAATACGAAGATGATGTGGATTTCTTTGCTCACATAATCAATGCCACTTCCATTTATATTGAATCAACGGGCGTTCCTCAGCTAACAAGTCCCCAACTCGGTGCAGTGAAAGTATTGAGACCTCCCATTTGGGAGCAGAAGAGGATTTCTTCATTGCTGCTGAAAATAGATGTAAAGATAGAGAACGAAGAACATCTAACACTTTATCTGGCAAAAATCCGGTCATCCATGCTGCAACAGCTCTTTATATAAAAAGCTGTTGCAATAATGCCACTCGAATAGATTTTAGGGATTCATACTGAGAAAGTTCAGTTTGAAATCGACTTTCCAAGCAGTCAAGGAGCTTGGCTATTTTTAGCTGTGCCTCTTTTGAGGGAATAATAACCGGTATTCCCATCAAGAGACCATCCGTCATTGAAACTCTATCATACCGAACACCTTGCGATCCGTTATCGTAAATATACCGATACCAAGCATCGCTCTTAAAATACCATACAAGATAGGATGGCTCTATATCTGCTTGCAACACCAGACAGGTATATAGTGGAGAAATGATGCCTCTTTCTTCTCGCTCATATCGGTTGAAAGGACCGTAAGGAGCTGTGTTAGATTTTCTGGGATTATAAACAAAGTCACCATGCTCAATAACATAATAATTTGATGTGTTTCCATCAACTGCTATGTCTTTGTCAAAAAAGTCCCGTTGAGGGATTAAACCATACTCTGCGGAGTTTGTAATGACATTTTTTATTTCTTCATTGCTGTTTCTACGAGAAATCTTTTTGAAAATTGCAGATAATTGTACTGTCTCAAAACCTGATGGGGAAAGCATAGACATATTTCGGAATATTCTTTGCATGACACCTCTTTTATACTTCTTGAGGGAAGACACTAATCTCTCTTGTGCCTTAATTCTTTCATCCAGCTTACTAAAAAAATCCGCAATGTGCTTCTGTTCCTCTGAGGAAGGCAGGGACATCGTAATGCTCATGTAGTCCTCAAAAGAAATATTCAACAACCCGTCCATGCGCACGCTGGAAGACACGAGGCGTTTGAGTTGATTGTCCATCTTGGTATTGTTCAGGGCGATTGCGATGTACGGCGTGTATTCTGTTTCACAAACCTTGAAACAATGGTACACATAAGGGATTCTGGCTTCATTCTCGGTAAGTTCATAACAGCATCCGTATTGTTTTGCTTTAGAAGCTCCGTGATTGTAAGCCAATTCTCCCTTTTTGAGAAGAATGTATTTTTTGAGACTTTGACCAGCATTGTCTCTTGAATACTTCTCAGACTGCATAATAAAGCCATTACCGGCACTCAGCATCATAATTGGAGCATCGGACTTAGGATCAGTTCTATTGACCAGTGATGCAATTTCGCCTAATGTAGTGTCCTTATACGACTCGTCAAAGTCCGGAAAGCGAAGCTTCGGACGCTTTTCGAGACCGTTACTTGAGGTTTATAATGCCCTAATTATTTCTCCATCAGATAATATCTGTGGAGGTGGTCAATATGACTAATAATACACAATTTAAGACGCTGTTGAACACTTGGCTAAATCAAAAGAAGCCGATGATCACACCGTCAACCCATGCCAGCTTCACGCTAATAGCCGAAAACCACTTGATACCGCACTTCGGCAAACGGAAGATTGGCAGCATCACCGAGCAGGACATTCAAAGCTACATATCGTATCTCTATGACTCCGGGCGGTTGGACAAGTCTGGTGGTCTCACAGTGAAGACCATTCGAGATGTAATTCTGGTATTTCGTCTCGCTATGGAGTATGCCTACAAGGAACGGGCGATACCACTGCTCAACTGGGACTTGATAGAGTACCCAAAAGAACTGGGTGTCAAGAAAGTGGTATCGCTCTCCAAAGATCAGGAGCAAGCTCTTATTCAGTGCATCTACATGAACCTGAATAGGAAGACTGCTGGCATTCTCATTGCACTGTTTACTGGGGTGCGAATCGGTGAACTTTGCGGCTTGCAAATGAAGGACATTTCGCTGACGGATAAAACCATCAGCATCAACAAAACCGTCCAGCGCATCTATGACAAGAAAAAGGGTGAATCCTATCTGCACATAGGACCGCCGAAGACCAAGACATCAGCTCGAACAATTCCCGTACCGTCATTGCTGATGAACATTATCAAGAAGTTCTATACTGAGAACCCCAACCATTACTTTTTGACCGGTAAGACCAAGCCAACCGAACCTCGCACATACAGGCAGTTCTTTTCTCGTTTCCTGAAACGAAACGGGCTACAAAAGGTGAAGTTCCACGAGATCAGGCATACATTTGCAGTACGGGCAATCGAAATACCGGAGTTTGACATCAAATCTCTCTCCGAGATTTTGGGGCATAAGAATGTGTCCTTTACGCTGAATGTCTATGGCAGCGCAAATCTCCAACAGAAAGTCAAGTGCATGAACTTATTAAATGATCTTCTGTAAAAATCAGCGGGCGGGAACGGGATTTTACCGTTCCTGCTCGTGTTTCTTTGAAGTTTTTTTACGCTCTGCTGTCTGCTTCTGTTTTTTCTGCAAATGCTCACGAACAGATTGTACCTCTGTTTTTTCTTCCAATAATTCAGAAACATCACGTTTGCTGTCAAACAGGATAAGCGGATCAAATTTTTCTCCATATGCCGCTTTGATCTTGGAAGTGGCAGATGGAATCTTCTCCCTCTGTAAGGCGATCCGCTGTTCTGCGAGTTCCATTGAATCCACATTTTTTGCCTGCTCCCTTAATTCCGAAAACTGCTTTAAGGCATCTTCCAACTCGGCAGCATATTTTTCTTCCTGCTTTGTCAGCCGCTTCAAATTTTCCTCCATAGCCGCAACACTCTTTTTGACCTCAGCAATTCCAGTATCCTCACTACAATCAAATGAACTGAGGAGCATCGTCTTTTCGGATTTCAGTTCTTCCAAGTCTTCTGTCAGTTCGGCAATCTGTTTTGCCAAATCATTATGAGCAACAAACTGATAAAATGGTGTCGCTTTCTTTTCTGCAAGCAGCGTTTTTCGTTCTTTAGTCTTATTTTTAATCTGCTGTACCAGTAAGGTATAACGCTCCAGATCGGGCTTCAACACATTCAGACTTTCCGATAATTTGTGTTTTCCAAAACCGGCATAGCGAATTTGATAGCGGAAAATAATCATGTTCGCCCGTAAGGACTCCATTGCTTCCGCAAGCGCAGGAACAGATGCTTTAACTGCCTGCATCAGCTTCTTGACTGTTGCTTTCAGCTCACGGAGCAACGCATTGTCTGCCTTAATCTGACGATTCAACTCACAGCGGTCAGAAACAATACCCTTTTTCTCCAATGCTCTTGCAACCACACCCTCGTGAATGGTGGGCTGCTCGGTCAAGCCCCGATCTGCATGACTGCGATGGTCGATGCGTTCTTCGTGTCCGGCAGTCTCCAAATGGCGATTCGTCACATCAGCCCATGCTGCTCTCCATAAAACAAGTTGTTCTTCGCTATTCCAACGCTCGGCAATGGGATTCTGTCTGCCGAACTTGGTGCTTTTCGGATGCTTGCTGGCTCGTTCATAGCCGTGATTCTCCGCTTCGGAGGGTGGCAGATATACCTTCTTGCGACCGACCTTATACTGGTATTGCTTTTCCCATCCCTCTGTCTGTGCTATCTTAAACTCATCCGCAGTAAAACCTTGTTCCTCTCCATTTTTCACACAGAGATATTCTTTCTGCGTCTTATATTGCCAGCTCCCTTTTTCATCTAACGGGCGCACTGTCAGCATGATATGAGCGTGGGGATTGTGACCGGGAGGGTATGGATCGTGAATTGCCACATCTGCACACATCCCATCAGCTACAAAGGTGCCAGAAATAAAATCGGACAGTAGCTTTTCCCACTGTGCTTCGCTCAACTCAATCGGCAGAGCAACCACAAATTCACGGGCAAGGCGACTGTCTTTTGTCTTTTCATTTTCTTCTACGGCGTTCCAAAGCACGCCCCGTTCTTTCCATTCTGACGGAGCGAACTCTGGTAGGAATACTTCCTGCCAGACCAGTCCTTTCTTGCGGGTGTAGTCATGCTGCACCCCATCATAATCATTGAGGATTTTAGAACAACTCAGATAAGCGGAAGCTGCAACAGCGCTTCTTCCTGTACCACGGCTGATTACTTTTGCTTCCAGATGATAGATTGCCATTTGTTTTCACCGTCCTTTCTTTCTGTTTCTCTTTTGAAAAGAGAAAATGGGTGTCGCCGAAAATGCGATACCCATAACTGCGTAAAAGCTGCCGGTGGCAGGTTTTCGCAGGCAGGCGGCGGGATGGGGTGGCAATATGCCACCTCATCGTTTTGCTGATATTGCAAAATATAGAGCCGACTGCACAGGGAATGTTCGCTTGCGACATTGCCTACCCCCCTCTGGAAAAGCGGCTGAAAGACACTTTGTGAAGAGCGCACGAGCCCGACCAACGGGAGGGATACCACCGCCTGCTTTGCAGGTGGTGAGTAAGTGCGCCCCTTCGGGAAAAAGAAAAAGCGACCGATAGCCGGTCGCTCATAAAAATCATCGTATTGGTTTGAATACTTCGCACAAAAAATCCTCCAACTGTTCCAAAGTCATCTGTGTTGTTTGCGGTAATGCTTTCTCTAAAATCGCACCTTCTTGAATCAGCCGCCGTGTCCGTGCTTTTCGCTCTTTCTGCCGGTCACGCATCTCGGCTTCTTCCAATCTGTGCTTCGCCTGCAAAAGCTTCTTTTCATTTTCTGTCATAAATTTTATTCCTTTCTGCCGTATCCGGCTGAAAACGCAAGGAAGGCGGCTCATGAGATTTTATTCTCACAAGTCGCCTTCAGCGTCATTTATTATGCTGTTTTCTGTTTTTGCCCGTTTTCTTTAACAGGCGGGGTATCAAGCAATACAGGTTCTTTCTTTTTTATTTGCTTCGCAACATTGCGTTCTTTCTGCATCCTGCGGTTTGCTTCCGTCCTGCAATCATCACAGCAGTATTTTACATCTTTCCGTGTAGCGGTAAAAGTTTTTTCGCAGTTCTCACAGACACATTCCCGCTTTCGATTTTCCGCCGCTTCTTGCCGATAAAATTTAGTACGGCACTTCGGACTGCAAAACAGAGTATTTGACCGTTTGGATTCAAATTCTTCACCGCAGCATTTACAGATTAGCTTAAATGGCTGACCAACTGCGTGTTCACCAGCCTTGATTTTTTGGTAGCGTTCCCGGCTCTTGATGCGGTGTCTGCGAAGCTGTTCCTGCCGCTTGATCTCCTCCGGTGTCAGCTTCGGTTCGGGCAGTTCAAACCGTCCGATAAATTTCAGATAAATCTCAACCTCCTGCACCCGATCCCCGTCAATCTTTTCCGGGGCGTGGATAATGATTTTTTCAATAAACTCATTGATCATTGGAGTAGTCAGTTCGGAAAAATCGGTGTACTTCTTTGCCAGTGAAAGGAACTGCGCCGCACGGTCAGTATCTTCCTCAAAAGAGGACAGATGCGATTCTGCATCCGATACAGATGTGACAAGAGTTTTCTGCTCCGCTTCGTATTCTGCAAGCAGAGTATCAAAGCGTTCATCGGTAATGCGCCCAATAGCAAAAGATTCGTAGAGCTTTTTGATAATGGTATCAAGCTCGGCAATACGCCTACGGTCTTTGTTCAACTTGCGTTTGGTATCCTTTGCGACTTCCGCCTGTCTGATTTGAGAAGCAGAACGCACCTTTTCCATAAACTCATCCTGATTGGCGCTGGCAAAGGTGCTGGCTGTTCGGATGGTTTCCAAAACAAGCTCTCTGACCGCTTTTGTCCGAATATAGTGACCGCTGCAAGCACGAGTGCGCTTTTGATGTGCCAGCGTGTAGGTGGAGCAATCGTAAAAATCAGAGGGATAGGGATTGTTCTCCGTACCGCCTTTGGAACGGTGATTGGTCATTTTTGCTCCGCAGTCAGCACAGAACAGAAGTCCAGTCAGCGGATTGGCTTCGCCAAGTGTATCGTGGCGTCTCGGTGTCTTTCGCAGTTTCTGTGCAAGTTCCCACATTTCCTTATCTACAATCGCTTCGTGGGTGTTCTCAAAGATCAGCCAGTCCTCCTGCGGATTCATAACCGGATTTTTGTCCTTGTAGGACTGCTTGTGAGAACGGAAGTTGACCGTATGCCCCATATATTCGGGCTTGGAGAGAATCTGCCCAACGATATAACCACTCCAGTTATAAGGGTTGGGAAATTCCTCTTTGCTTTTCCAAACGCCACGCCCCTGCTTTGCGGCGTAGACCGCAGGAGTTTCCACCTTATCGTCATAGAGGATACGGGCGATGTCATAGGGACCGTTTCCTTCGATGGTCAGCCGGAAAATACGGCGGACAACCGCAGCGGCTTCCTCGTCGATATACCAACTGTACTTATCTCCCGGCATTTTCTTGTAGCCATAAATGGCACAGTTGGTGGTAGGCTTGCCGGATTCGCCTTTCACACGGATCGCTGTTTTCTGCTTGCGGCTCAAATCACGAAGATACCACTCGTTCATAATGTTGAGGAACGGGGCAAACTCATTGCTGTTCTGATCGTCGCTGTCCACGCTGTTGGCAATCGCCACAAAGTGAACATGATGCTGACGGAAGAATACCTCCGTGTAAAAGCCTGTTTGCAGATAATCACGCCCCACCCTGCTCATATCTTTTACAATGACATGAGCAACTTTGCCTGCTTCAATGTCTGCAATAAGCTGTTTCCAAGCGGGACGCTCAAAATTCCCTCCACTCCAACCGTCATCGGTATAGTGCTGACAGTTCGTATAACCTTTCTGATGGGCATAGCTTTCAAGGTATTTTTTCTGATTGACAATACTGTTGCTATCACCAGTCTGGTCATCATCACGGGACAGCCTTTCATATAAAGCTGTGATTTTTCCTTCAGTCTGTTTTACGCTCATGATGCGCTCCTTTCAGACTGTCGGCTCATTTGTGGTGAATCTATTATACTACAAGTTTCGCCAGTTGTAACCGTTTCATTGCGAATCATCCGTAAAATTTTATCCTCCATTGTTTCTTTCTCTGTATCGCTGAATACTACTTTAACTTTATAGGTGGTGCCGCCAATGCGGCGAGTCATATAAGAAAAATTACTGTTCTCGTTTTTTGCCATAGGCAGTTACCTCCGTGTTGAAATGTTCATTGTTTTTTCGTATAATAGGTTTAGTTCCGGCATGGTGTAACCATTTGCATGGTTAAAATTGAGCAAAAGGTATTAACACCCTGCCAATGCAGAAATGCCCTCAAAAAGCCTTGCGGCACAAGGCTTTCCGAGGGCAAAAGCGTTACATCTGTTGTTGTTTTTCTCGGTACTTACGCACCCTTGCTGCGGTCTGCTTACGGCGAGCTTCTTCGGCGCAGTGCTGTGAGCAGTACACCCGTTTTCCGTCAGTTGGGAACGGCTTGCCGCATTGTTTGCAATGAGTGGTCGGTATTTGCGTGAATACGGCTTCCAACCCTGCATCTTCCGGCAGGACAGACTTGCGGAAATATCTGCATAGTGCGCTGTTGGTAAAGCAGATACCCAACATTGGACAGTCACAGTCCAATGGCGGGCAGCCGTACTCTTTGTCGTAGTTGGCACAGAGAGAAGTAACCAGCTTCTTAATCCGTTGCTTCTCCCTGCCCGTCAGCTCACGATAATTGTTTGACATAGGCGGTTTCCTCCTTTCATTCAGTGTCGAAAGTAATCTAATAACAGGCAAAATAGATTACCTCCTCACTTATAGGAGAAATGCAGGGTACTTAGCGGAACTGTTTTTACGGAGAATCCAAGAAATTTTCAAAAATATTTTTGAAGGGAGGTGTCTGCGGTGTTCGACGATCCCGAACGATATGAACATGACGGCTTTTATGAAGAAGATACTGACTATGAAGATGAATATGAAACGGACGATTCCGATTACATAGTCGATGACAAAGAAGATGAAAATACCCTTTGGGACGATGAGGAAGAAGCCGCTGACGATCTTCCCGAAAAGAAGCGAAGGAAGCGGAAGAACCAAGTTGTTCTTGCTGACAATGATACGGATAGGGAAGAAACCGAATTATCCGAACAAGCCATGTGGCAAATCGCAAAAGAAGAACAGCTCATCGAAGAACTGGAAGCCGACGCCGAGGAACATCCCTTTGAGGATGGTACTGACGAGGAGGAACCGGAGCGTAAGAAGCTCAAACGAGAACTGCGGGCAGAAGCCCTTGCACGATTGGAGGATTCTGCCAGAACACAGCAGGATTTTGAAAATGTGATCGCATGGTGGGATAAGCTGGACGCTAATCGGGAGCGCAGGGAACGCTATCACGAACTCAGCCGCAGCGGTGATGATGTTCCGCTTGACTATGGTGCATCTGCAAATGAACTCTTTTTCCCTGATACGCTGAACGATGTACTGGAAAAGCAGCTCCGAAAGGGAGATTTCATTGACGCCATTTTCTACTGTCCTTACGACATCCATGAACTGGTAACGGAAGAATACCTATCCAAAATTCTCTGGGAATTGAATGAGGAACACAAGGAGCTGCTCTTTCTCTGCGCTGTCCGGCTGTTTAGCTCAACAAGGATCGCTAAAATACGGAATCAAAGCGATCGGAACATCCGCAAGGTGCGTGGCACAATGCTCAAAAAGATACGAAAAAAGCTGCTTCCTGCACTTTTGGATAAGGCAGAAAAGCAGCAACCAATGACCTTATTGGAAAAAGATTTTTTAGAAGAAAATATGGTGGAGATTGATTCTGAAGAAAAGAAATAGTATAATTGGTAATATAAATTGAAATTATTTAGGTTACAATACATGACGGAGGGTTTTATATATGAAGAACCTTTTTGAACGCACCAGTTCTAACTGGGTGCGGTATAGTGAATATGAATGGAGGGCGGCAGAGGACGGAACTCTGTATCTCACGCCAACCAAGACGGCGCAACCGAGTATTTATGATCCACTGGCAGAGTATCAGAAAATTGTATTGGATGCCATCAACATAGGACGCATGGGTATGAGCAAAAAACCGGATGCCGAAATTCAGAAAGTTATCCAGCAATTTGCGGTGAAATACGGCTTGTTTGGACTGATGACTGCGCTGCCTACCACACCAAACTTTATGGAATATGAGGCGGTGTACCTGCCGAAAAATCACTTCATCAAAGAAGAAACTATGTCCACTGAAAAATATCTGGCACTGTTCTTTCCATTTGACAAACTGGATGTGATCAAGCGTGGGATCGAGTCCATGTGGAACATCCAGAATGACCGTGTTATGATGGCATTGGCTTTGACCATGACAGACAAGCCGATGGCTGTCAACATGAGTTTTCAGCGGGAATATGCGGAGCGATATGAATGGATGAAACAGCAGTTCATTGACTGGGCGTTTACCTATATCAACAGTTTCCTTTATTATGAGGATTATGATACACTGAACGATGAAACCCGGCAGATGATGCAGCAGAGCATGGCAGCTTTTGGCGGCATCGCTCCAACCTATCATATAGCTCTTTTGGATAAGCCGACCATCGTTTGGGATTTTCATTCCCTGCTGCTGGGCGTACAGATGATGTTCAGTTTTATGCTGACAGACAGCGAAAACCCGATTAAGCTTTGCAGGCATTGTACCAAAGCTTTTGTCGCAAGCAGACCAAGTGCTGTATTTTGCAGCCCTCAGTGCAAGAATAAGCATAATGTTTACAAAAGCAGAGCGAGAAAAAACAGTTCTGATAGGGAGGCACAAGACAATGATTGATAGATGGATTGCCGAAGCAACCGAATGTGATTTCAAGGTCGCTCTGGAAGTTAAAAAACCGAAAAGCTGGCTAAAAAGCGTCAGTGCCTTTGCAAATGGTATCGGTGGTACTCTGCTTTTTGGCATTGATGATAACCGAAATGTGGTTGGTTTGACGGACGCACAGGCAGATGCGGAGGCAATCAGTCGCCTGATTAAAGAGCGTATCTCGCCATATCCCAACTTCATTCTTGTACCGGAACGAGAGGATGGTAAAAATATTCTGATACTGACAGTCTCCTCTGGATACTCTACACCTTACTACTACAAAGCAGATGGTGTTATGGAGGCATATATTCGCATCGGAAATGAGAGTGTGATTGCTCCAAGTTTCGCCCTGAATCAGCTCATATTGAAAGGCATGAACCGAACCTATGACACTCTAAACTCTGAATATGATTTCAAAGACTACGCTTTTTCCAAGCTACGAGAGAGATACAAGGTCTGGACTGGTAATAGCATGGAAGATAAACTGTTTGATTCCTTCGATATAAGAAATGAATACGGAAAACTGACAAATGCAGGTGCTTTGTTGGCAGATAATTCTCCAATCAGACATTCCCGACTGTTCTGTACACGCTGGAATGGTTTGGATAAAAGCGGCGGTATGGTGGATGCTCTCGACAGTGCAGAATATTCCGGCAGCTTAATTATCCTGCTCAATGAAGGTGTCAGCTTTGTAAAACGGAACATGAAAACTCGTTGGAAGAAAACAGCAAACTCTCGTATTGAAATGCCGGAGTACTGCGAACGCAGTGTTTTTGAAGCCCTTGTCAACGCGTTGATCCATCGTGATTACCTTATTTTAGGCAGCGAAGTTCATATTGACATATATGATGACCGTCTTACAATCTATTCTCCCGGCGGCATGGCTGATGGAACACGGATACAGGAAAGAGATATATCCAATATTTCCTCCACTCGCCGCAATCCCGTTCTCGCCGATATTTTCGGACGGTTGGGTTATATGGAGCGTCAAGGAAGCGGCTTTAAGAAGATTACGGAATCTTACCATGCTGCTCATAACTATCGTAAAGAGCTGGAACCGGAGTTCTATTCCGATGTTACCTCATTCCAAGTCACACTGTATAACTTGAATTATGGCACAACAACAAACTCGGCTAATGTTACGATTGAGGATGAAAGCGTTGCGATTACCACTGACTATGTTGCGATTGAGGCTGCGATTGATGGGTTAAACGCAAGCCAGACTACAATTAAGAAAGCAAAAGAGGTTTATAAAAACATGGGAACTGACGGTATCTTTGGTCGTTCCGACATTTCCTCTATTACAGGAGATTCCGTTACCGCTGCCGGCAATCTTATCAGCAAACTGAAAGCCGCAAGCTTAATCGTACCAGTAAAAGGATATGGAAAAGGCAAATATCGTTTTATCGAACCGCATAAGTAAAGTTTATGCCCGTTATCAGCCACATAGCCGATAACGGGCATTCGATTAAGCATATACAATTTCAGTCAAAATGATTTCCTCCGCACGGTTGCGGATACTGTTCATACGGCGTACCCATTCCATTTGGTCAGCCGCTTTGAGTGCTTCGGTCACATCTTCCTGCTTTGCCATAGCGGAAACGACGTTTTTCATGCGCTCGTTGCAGGCTTGATCGATTTCAGCTAAATGCTTGGACAGCGTTCCCTCCAGCACATAGTTGTTGTAGAGGATTTTACGGTACTCTTTCAGATAGCTGCGGCGCATACGCCCGTATTTGCCTATCTGATATTCGCCGTCATCCGGCAAAGTAATGTTGGGAATGAAATAATCGCCCACTTGACGGTATGTACCGCCCATTTCTTCAAAGATAGTTTTCATAAAATTCAGCTCCTTTTGTGTTGATTTCCAGCGGTTATAAGGCTTTTTTGACTCCTTTCTTACAACTGCTTTTCAATTCACCACAAATGAACCGCAGTCATATGTATTAGGTGGCAGAAACCACCCTTTACATATTAACTAT